>Ga0210384_10001899_pt1 | contig 26838 bp, 26 predicted proteins | sample IncBWH2MmetaG_FD_160574 | JGI IMG/M metagenome (GOLD analysis project Ga0210384, IMG submission 160574) | Forest soil microbial communities from Barre Woods Harvard Forest LTER site, Petersham, Massachusetts, United States - Inc-BW-H-2-M | ecosystem: Environmental > Terrestrial > Soil >...
GGCCAGCGAGGGATTGTAGATCGTGAGGGTGAAGCTCCCGTTCCCCCGTCCGGAGCTCACCTGGGTGACGTGCGGGCTCGCCACGAACGCCTGGGAGATCGAGCTCTCAGCGTAGGTGAGCAGGAACCACGGCTCGACGTGGGCGCTCTCCAGGGCCAGGTTCGCGATCGGGAAGACGAGGTAGAGGAGCAGCACGATCACGATGATCCCGATCGTCGGGCGTCGGAACGCGGCGCTCATCAGGAAGACGAGGCCGAGGAAGGCGAGCGCCAGGAGGAGGACGAGCCCGTAGGCGACGAGCGTCGCCGCGGAGAACGCCCCGAACACCCCGAACCCGAACCCGACGATCGTCAGGAAGAAGATCGAGACCACGGCGACGGAGACCACGAACGCGGCGACGAAACGGCCGAGGAGGAGCACCGAGCGCCGGACGGGCTGGACGAGGGAGAAGTAGCCGGCCGGGGTCCCGAACTCGGTCGAGATGGCGTCCCCCCCCAGGAGCGCGGTGCTGATCAACAACAGCGTCGAGGTGTAGCTCGTGAACGTCGCGAGGAAATCGTCGAGCGTGGGCCACTGCGCCTGGATCGCCGAGCCCCCGAGATACGCCAGGTACGCCGAGGCGATCAGCGAGGCGACGCCGGAGAGGCCCAGGATCCCGAAGAAGCGGTTCGTCCTAAGGTAGGAGCGAACCTCGAACCTCGCGGCCACGAGGAACTGATCGATATCCTCGAGGGTCCGCGGCGCCGTCACGGCCGTCCGGACCGGTTCCGGCTCTTACCCTGAGCGGGTGGGGGTGCCCGGCTCGGGCGAACGGTTTTGGCCTCCCGCGCTCCCCTACCGTCCGTGACGTTCCCCCTCGGCGAGTGGATCGTGGCGCACGCCGATGCCCCTCACCATCTCGGTCGCAGCGGGATGGTCGGCTCCCTGACGACGACCCCGAAGGTGATCGCCGGCACTCGGGGAGGGGACCCGAGGGAGCTGCGTTCCCGGCTCGCCCAGAAGCTCAAGGTCGACGCCGCCCGGGTCTTCCTCACCACCGGTGCCACCGAGGCGAACCTCGACGCGCTCGTGTTCCTGTATCGGGAGGCGACCCGCCGGACCGGTCGGGTCCCTCGGTACCGCACCCCCGTCCCGGATTACCCTCCGCTCGCGGAGATGCCGAAGGTCCTCGGGTTCCGGAGCGTCGGCCCGCGGGAGACCGCCGACCTCGTGGTCTGCTCCCAGCCGAACAATCCGACCGGGACGCTCGCTTCCACGGAGGAGTTCGAGGCGATCACGCGGGGGAGCGCCTCGGTGCTCGTCGACGAGACGTTCCGGGAGTTCACCGCCGCGCCGTCGCTCGCCGGGGAGGGCCGTCGCGGGCTGTGGGTCAGCGGGACGTTCACGAAGGTCTACGGCGCGGACGCGCTGCGCGTCGGCTATCTCGTGCCGCCTCCCGAGGAGGTCGTCCGGTGCCGCCACTTCGCCGATTACGCGCTCCACGACCTGGCCGATACCTCGGTGGCGGGGGCGCTGGCGGTCCTCGATCATCGCAATGAGATCCTCCGGGAGTCCCGCGGGCTGTTTCGCGAGAACTTCGCCGCGCTGCGGGCCCGGGTGCGTGGGGTCCCCCGCCTGGCCGCCCCCGTCTGGTTCGACCGAGGCGACGGTGTCCTTCCCGGCGACACGCTCGCCCGCCGGGCGCTCGATTCGGGCGTGTTGGTCTGCAGCGGGTCGTTCTTCGGGGACGCCACGGGGGTCCGCGTCACGCTCACCCGCCGCACGTTTCCGGAGGATCTGGACGCCTACGTCGCCGTTCGGGACCGGTTCCTCTGATCCATCGAACCCCCGGGTCAGGGGGAGTCGCGGACCGACGAGTCGAACCCTCGCCGGGTGATGGCGAACCGTCCCGGCGGAGGCGCCCGCTCCGGGGCCCGAGGTCCCGCCTGCTCGCGCAGGAACGTCTGCGCGAACCGACGGGCGCGATCCGGGTCCGCTTCGTTCATCAGGAGGAACCCGCGCGCGAGTTCGGTGAGAACCGCCCGTTCGGGAACGATCTCCGCGATCGACCCCTCCGGGTGATCGTCCGTGCGGCGGCTCCGGCCGGGCTCCATCGACAGAGCGCGAGCCGGCGCTTCACCGCTTTAACCCGGCGGCTGCAGTCCCCCCACCGGGCCCCGAACCCTTTTGCGCTCGGCGGCCGTGACGCTCCCGGAGCGATTCCGATGAGCCAGAGCACGCACCGCCCCACCAGCGAGCCACCGCCGGCCTCGGTCTCCGCTACGGCGAGGAGGGGCGTCAAGATCGTCACGCCGATCCCCGGCCCGAAGGCCCGGCAGATCGTCGAGGCCGACACCCGCCTACTGATGACGAGCACGAAGACGTCGCCCGTCGCCGCCGAGAGCGCGAGCGGCGTCTGGATCACCGACGTCGACGGCAACCGCCTCCTCGACTTCACTTCCGGTGTCGGGGTCGTCAACACCGGACACTGCCATCCGGACGTCGTCCGCGCCATCCAGGAGCAGGCGGCGAAGCTGATGCACTTCGCCGGGACCGATTTCTACTATCGCAATCAGACGGAGCTCGCCGACCGTCTCACGAAGCTCACGCCCGGCGACTTCGACAAGAAGGTCTTCTTCACGAACAGCGGGACCGAGAGCGCGGAGGCCGCGCTCAAGCTGGCGCGCTGGAACAAGCAGCGGCCGCTGACGATCGGGCTTCTGGGCGCCTTCCACGGCCGATCGATGGGCTCGCTGACGATGACGACCTCCAAACCGGCCCAGCGGGCCCGGTTCCTGGCCTATGCGGGGGGCGGCCAGCACATACCGGCTCCGAACTGTTTCCGATGCCCGTACAAGCTCGAGTACCCGAGCTGCGATCTCTACTGCGCGAAGATCCTCAAGGAGCTCTACTTCGAGACGTCGATGCCCCCCACCGACGTCGCCGCGATGATCGCCGAGCCGGTGATGGGCGAGGGCGGCTACATCGTGCCGCCGAAGGGATGGCACCAGGAGATCAAGAGGATCCTCGACGAACACGACATCCTGTTCATCGACGACGAGGTCCAGGCGGGGTTCGGCCGGACCGGCAAGTGGTTCGCCATCGAGCACCACGGCATCGTCCCCGACATGGTGACCACGGCGAAGGCGATCGGGAGCGGGCTCCCGATCGGGGCGGTGATCTTCCGCAAGAGCCTCGACTACACGTACCAGGGCGCCCACTCGAACACGTTCGGCGGCAACCTCGTCGCCGTCGCCGGGGCGCTCGCGACGCTGGACGTGATGGAGCGCGAGCACCTGCTCGAGAACTCGCGCGTCCAGGGCGAGCACCTGAAGAAACGGCTCACCGAGCTTCAGGGGAAGTACGAGGAGATCGGCGACGTCCGAGGGCTCGGCCTGATGGTCGCCACCGAGTTCGTCAAGGGCCGCGCCGACAAGACTCCGCACGTCAAGCTGAAGGATCGGATCATCGAGGAGGCGTATCGCCGAGGGCTGCTCCTCCTCCCGTGCGGCAAATCGTCCATCCGCTACATCCCCCCGCTGATCATCACCCGCGACCAGGTCGACGAGGGCGTCGATATCCTCGACGCCTCGATCGCCGCCGCTCGCCAGGCGGGATGAAGTTCGCCCGACTCGCCGGGGCGGGCCGGATCGACGTCGCCGACGTCCCGGAGCCGGTCGCGGGGCCGGGCGAGGTCGTCGTCCGGCTCGCCGCGTGCGGGGTGTGCGGCACCGATCTCGAGAAGCTCCGCGGGAACTACCAGAGCGCCGGCAAGATCGGTCACGAGCCGGTCGGGACGATCGACTCCCTCGGAGCCGGCGTCGGCACGCTTTCGGTCGGCGAGCGGGTCTGGGTCCACCACCACGTCCCGTGCTATGCGTGCGCCGTCTGCCAGCGCGGGGACTTCACGTTCTGTCCGACCTACTCCCAGAGCAACATCGACCCCGGAGGGTTCGCTGAGAAGTTCCGAGTTCCGGCCTCCCACGTGGAGCGGGGGGCGGTCCAGCGGCTCGACCCGGCGGTGCCGTGGGACGTGGGGACGCTGCTCGAGCCCGCGGCCTGCGGGCTCACGGCGATCCGCCGCGTCGGGCTGCATCCGGGGGACTCGGTGTTCGTCGTCGGGTTGGGTCCCGTGGGGATCCTCTACGCCCGCCTGGCCCGTGCCCTCGGGGCGGGCTGGGTCGGTGGATCCGATCTCTCCGGGCGCCGTCGGGAGGCGGCCCAGCACGGAGGGGTCGAACACGCCGTCGATGCGCGCGACCCCGAGGAGGCGGTCCGACGGGTGGAGGCGTCGACCCGTACCCTCGGCGCCGACCTCGTCGTCGTCGCGACCGGGGCCCCGGCCGCCGTGGCGCTCGGGACGCGCCTCGCCCGCCGGGGCGGGACGCTGAACCTGTTCGGCCTTCCCGAGGCGGGGAGCCGTCTCGACGTCGATCTCCAGCAGCTCTACCTCCGCGGGACCCGCGTCATCCCGTCGTACGCCACGACCGAGCGGGATATCGCGGACGTCCAGCGTCTCCTGGTGGCCCGGCGCGTCGACTTCTCCGACCTCGTCACGCATCGGTTCCCGGTCGGCGAGGCGGCCGAAGCGTTCGCGACGGCGGCGCGCCCCGAGGACGCCCTGAAGGTCGTCGTCACCGGCCCGGCGTACTAGGCGGGGGGAGCCTGCCCCAGCACCTGGCCCTCGACGCGCGCGTTCGCGGCGATGGACGTATTCGGTCCGACGACAGATCCGGTCACCCGCGCCCCACGGCCGACCACCACACCGTCCATCAGCACCGAATCTTCGACGTGCGCCTCCGGTTCGACGACCACGCCGTTCCCCAAGGAGACGTACGGTCCGAGCACCGCGCCGTCGGCCTGAACGCCCTCCCCGACCGCCACGAGCCCCGTTCCCCGGGAGCCCCGCGGCCGTGCGGAGGGCACGCCCCGTCCGGCGTCGAACAACAGCCGCTGGGCCCGAAGGAGCCGCTGGGGAGTGCCCGCGTCCTCCCAGAATCCCGAGGATCGGAAGCCGTAGACCCCGCGCTCGAGCAGCCCGGGGACGATCTCCGTCTCGAAACTGACGGGCCGCCCTCGGGGGATCCGATCCAGGACCCCCCGGTTCCACACCTGGACTCCGGCGTTGATCCAGTGGGACGGGGCGTCCGCGGGAGCGGGCTTCTCGACGAACCGCGCGATCCGATCTTCGGCCCCGAGCGCAGCGACGCCGTACGGTCGCGTGTCTTCCACCTCGACGAGCGTCATCGACCCGACGCCTCCGGTCCGTCGGTGGGTGGCGATCAACCGGGCCACATCGACATCGGCGATCACGTCGGAGTTCAGCAGGAGGAACGGGTCCGACATCTCATCGCCCGCGTTCCGCATGCCGCCGCCGGTGCCGAGGGGTGTCTTCTCCTCGACGCAGGCCATGCGGAAGCGGCTGGGGTGGTTCCGGACGAACTCCTGGACGACCTCGGCCTTGTAGCCGGTCGCGAGGACCACCTCGTCGACCTCGGGAGGGAGGAGGTCGAGCACGTGGAGCAGCATCGGCTTACCCGCGATCGGGATCAACTGCTTCGGGATCGCGTAGGTGATCGGCCTGAGCCGGGTCCCGAACCCCCCGATCAGCACGAGCGCTTTCATGGAAGGACGGGCCGCGCCCCCATCCTCGTCGGGCGCTTAATCGTTGGCCGAGCCCCCCGGCCGGCGGGCCCCCTTTCCGGCGCCCCGATCAGAGTCCGGGGGGCGAACGACCGAGGCGGACCGCCGCCGAGTATTCCCGCTCGGTCAGCCGTTTGAGCAACGCCGCGGGACTTCCCCAGACCGTCACGCGTCGAAGCGAACCGGAGGCGCGGCGCCGCCCGACGGCGACGATCATCCCCTTCTCGCGGTAGACGAATGGTCGGAGGGGCTCCCCCGCCGCCCGGCGGACCAGGTTCGCCGCCGCCACGCTCGCTTCCGCGAGCGCGGCCTGAGCCGTGGCCGGGACCAGCATCCGGGTCTTCGGGTCCTCGAACTCCGCGACGTCGCCGACCGCGAAGACCTCGGGGTGGTCCGGCAGCTCGAGGGTCTCCCGAACCTTGAGACGGCCCGCCTTGCCATGCGGGACCTCGAGGGCCCGGACCACCGGAGGCGCCTGAACGCCGGCGCACCACACCGCCACGTCGAACTCCCGGCTCGATCCGTCGTGCAGCGAGAGCCGCCCGGGGTCGACGCGGGTCACGTTGATCCCCTCGGAGAGCTCGACCTCGGCTTTCGCCAGCAACTCCCGGGCGTGCCGGACCAGACCCTCCGGAAGTCCGGCGAGGAACGGCACGGCCCCGGCGATGAGGGTGACATGCGGGGGTCGGGCGGAACCCCCGGAGACCTCCGCCCAGTCCGTCGTCGCGATCTCCGCCGCGACCTCGGTGCCCGTCGAGCCCCCGCCCACGACCAGGACCTGGGGGCGCCGTCCGATCGGCCATCCGGCGGAGGCCGACTCCACCGACTTCAGCGCCTGCGCGAGCATGAGGGCGCCCGTGAGCCGATAGACCTGGTGGGTGTTCTCGAGGGCTCCGGGTACTCCGTAGTACGCGATCGCGCTGCCCAGGCAGATGGCCAGATATCGATAGCGAAGCGCGCCGTCGGCGAGCTTCACCGTCCGATCGGCGAGGTCGATCCCCTCGACACGACCGGTCCGGAACTTCACCCCCGACGAGCGGAGCACCCGGTCGATCGGCACGGCGAGACGGAGCGGCGCGCCCTGTTCCTGGGCGATGGCGCCGATCTCGTAGAGCTCGGTGCGGATCACGTGCACCGGATGACGGTCGACGAGTACGACGGGCAACTGGCCCTTCGACCGACGGGCGACCTCCCGCGCCAGACGAACGCCGGCGTAGCCCGCGCCCAGCACGACGAGGCTCGCGTCGTCGGACTCCGGTGAGCTGGGGCGCACGGAAGAGGGACGGGGTCGGACCGTAAGACGTACGGGCGGGGGCCCCGGTCCGGAAGCGCGACCGCGTCGATCCGCCTCCCCAAGGACGGGCCGGGTCGCGGCCCGAGGCCGATGGAGCCGCCGTCGCCGGCACGCGCTCGCCGGCTACGCCCGCCGAGCGAGCCCCGCGTCGAAGCGGGACCGAAGGTGCGAGAGCCAAGGGAGGGAATCGAACCCCCAGGAAACGGATCTGCAGTCCGTCGCATTAACCATTCTGCCACCTTGGCGCGGAGTCGGGGGAGGCGAGCCCTCCTTAAAGCGCTCCCAGCGCGGCGCGCACTAGATCGGGCGGAATCCGCGGCCGGCCCGCCGGGCGAGCGTCATCACGGCGAGGCGCAGCCGCTGCGGGGGCGGCAGGGACCGGCCCGCGGCACGACACTGCCCGCGGCGCAGGTGCTCGAGCACGTCGTCGACGCTCTGCGTTCCCTCCGGGAACTCGGTGTAGGCCGTCCCGAGCTCCGGCAGTTCGTGGGCATCGCTCCCTCCGGTCTCGGCGACCTTACGACGGGCGGCGATCAGCTCCGCCCCCGCGTTCGCCACCTCGCCGTTGTGGCCGTTCATCGCCTCGATCCCATGGACCGGCGCCGTCTCCGCCAACCGGCGCCCGACGCCGTGCGCCCAGCGTAGCGGGTGGGAGAGGACCGCGACGGCGCCCCGCGCTTCGGCCCACTGGAGCGTCTCGGCGAGCGGCCGGTGGACCGGGGGTGCCTCGGAGACCCCGTACAACAGCACATGACCTTCCCGCGTCGACGCCTCGACGCCCGGCACGAAGGTGTAGCGAGGATACCGGAGCGCGATCTCCTTGAGGTGGGGGTGTCCCGCGACGCTGTTGTGGTCGGTGAGGGCGAACCCGTGGAGCCCCGCGATCCCCGCCTGTTCGACCAGGGAGGCGATCCGGATCCGGGAATCGACGGAGAACCGGGTGTGGACGTGGAGATCGATCCGTCGGGCCTCGTTCATCGGACCCGGGTCCCGGGAGCGAGGGAGGGGTCCGGGGCCAGGGGGCCGGCGGCGCCGAAGGTCAGGATCGATCCCGAGTCGGCGCTCGGATCCGCCAGCCGGACGACGACGGGGGTCCCCGCGGGGAACGCCCCGGGCGCCGCGACCGAGCGCCCTCCAAGGTCCACGAGGACGCGAACCGGATCCGCCGGGCCCGTCACCCGACCGACGAGGATCGGGGACCGCTCGAACTCCTCGTACCGGACCGGACCGGCGGCATCTCCGGTCCCCTCGACCCGCGCGCCGGCCCCCGCGGTATCGGGAGGCGTCAGCAGCACCGCCCGGTCGCCCGGATCCGCCGCCAGCACCATCCCCTGCGAGGTCATCTTGCGGATCGTCCGCGGCTCGAGGTTCGCGAGGAGAGCGACGCGTCGGCCGTTGAGCTCCTCGACCCGGTAGAACGGGCGGATCCCCGCCACGACGGTGCGGGGGCCCAGCTCCCCGACGTCGAGGGTCAGGACGTAGAGCTTGTCGGCGTTCGGGTGAGGTTCCGCGTTCTGCACGACGGCGCAGCGCACGTCCAAGGCCGCCGCCGCCGGCGCGAGGGGATCGGGTCCAGCGGCCGTCGGAGGCGCCGCCACCGCCGCCGGCTCCCGGCGCGGGAAGAGGGGCTTGATCTCTCCGAGCGTCCGGCCGGGGGTCGGGGGGACGAGCACGTCGTCCCACGAACCCGGGCCGCTTGTCCGAGGCTCGCCCAACATCCGGGCGACGGCCTCCGAGGAGAACGGGATCACGGGGGAGAGCCAGATGCTCGCCGCGTGCACGAGCCAGAGCGTTTCGTAAACGATCCTCAGGCGGTCGGCCTCCTCGGCCTGCCACGGATGGCCCTCGTGGAACCGTCGGTTCCCCTCCCGGACCTCGGCGAGGATCAGCTCGAGCGCCTCCTTCAGGTGCACGGCGGCGAACTCCACGTCGATCCGCCGGTGGGCCTCGGCAAGCCGGCGACCGGCTTCCGACGTGGTCGGGTCCCAGCCCTTCGGGGGCTCGGGTATCCGCCCGCCGTAGCGCTCGCGGGTCAGCACGAGAAGCCGCTGGACCAGGTTGCCGTACTGGTTCGAGAGGATGTCGTCGGTGACCTGGTGGAACTCGTCCCAATCGAACACCGTGTCGTGGTTCTGGGGCGCGAGGAGGGCGGCGTAGAACCGGATCACGTCCGGCGGGTAGTGGTCGAGGAGCGAGGGGATGAACGCGTCGACGTCGCTGGGCCGGGACTTCGCGATCTTGCGGCCCCCGATGAGGAACCACTCGTTCGCCGGCACGTCGTACGGGAGGCGCAGCCCCCCATGGCCGAGGAGCATCCCGGGCCAGACGATCGTATGGAAGAAGATGTTGTCCTTCCCGAGGAAATAGTAATGCGACGCCGGCTCCTCGAGGTCCCAGAAACGCCGCCACGCTTGCGGGTCCCCGGATCGGACGGCCCATTCCCGAGAGGCCGACAGGTAGCCGACCACCGCGTCGAACCAGACGTAGAACCGCTTCGCCTCGTATCCCTCGAGGGGGATCGGCACCCCCCAGTCCAGGTCGCGCGTGATGGGGGTCGGATGGAGGCCGCCGGCCACGAAGTTCCGGGTCGTGCCCAATACGTTTGCCCGCCAGAACCCCTTGTCCGCGAGGAACTCCTCGATCTTCGGCTGCAGCTTGTCGAGCTGCAGGAAGAAGTGCTCCGACGGACGGAACTCCGCCGGGGTCCCGCATAGGGAGCACTTCGGTCCGATCAGCTGTCGGACCTCGAGCACCCGGCCGCAGTTGTCGCACTCGTCGCCGCGCGCGCTCGGGAAGTGGCAGTTCGGACACTCGCCCACCAGGTAGCGGTCGGGGAGGAACCGCTCGTGCTTCGGGCAGAACGGGTTCTCCTCCGTTCGCCGGAGGACGAAGCCGTTCTCGAGGAGGGCGAGGAACATCTCCTGGACGGTCTTCTCGTGGATGAGCGTGTGCGTGTTCGTGAACACGTCGTAGGTGCACCCCAGCCGGTGGAACGCGGCGCGATTGACCTCATCGTAGCGCCGGGCGATCGACTCCGGGGTCGCCCCCTCCTTCTCCGCCGTGACGAGGATCGGGGTCCCGTGCATGTCGGACCCCGAGACCATCAGCACCTCGTCGCCTTTCAGACGATGGTAGCGGGCGAACAGGTCGGCCGGGAGGTACGCTCCCGCCAGGTGACCGATGTGGAACGGGCCGTTCGCGTACGGCCAGGCCACCCCGATCAGGATCCGCGCCAGTTGCCTACCTCCCGAGAACGAATGGAGCGATGGTGGCCCAAAACCCTTCCCCCCGCCGAGCGCCCAGCGCGGGGGACACGCGCCGACGCGCCGAGGGTTTATGCCGTCGTCCGCCTCCTTGGAACCGATGGCCGAGGAGAACGCCCCGATGGCGCGGCCTTCGGTCCCCGAGGCCGACGCCCAGATCGGCGTCAAACACCCGGTGCTCGCCCACGGGTTCGTCGTGCTGGTCGACTACATGGGGAACGACGCGGCGATCGTCCAGGCCGCCCGCGTCTCCTACGGCCAGGGCACGAAGAGCCTCCGCGACGACCGGGGGCTCGTTCGCTACCTGATGCGCCACCGCCACACCACGCCGTTCGAGATGGTCGAGTTCAAGTTTCTCGTGCGGCTTCCGATCTACGTCGCGCGCCAGTGGATCCGGCACCGGACGGCGTGCCTGGCCGAGGGGTCCCGGGTACACCTGGAGGTGGCGAGCCCGGGCGCGGGCCCCCCTCCTCCGTCCGGCCCGGTCCCCATCGAGTCACTTTGGCGTGAGGCGCACGGGGGTACCGGGCTTGGGGGCAGCTTGGAGCGATCGCCGAACGGGCTCGACCTCCGTCTCCATCACCTCGACGAATCGGCCCAGCGGTTCGACGCAGTCGGACTGGTCGATGTCTACCGAAACGGGGTCAAGCCCGTCGTTCGGATGGTCCTCGCGGATGGCAAGTCGATCGAGTGCACCCCCGATCACCGGTTCCTTTTTTCCGACGGGTGGCACTCCCTCCGCGAGGGCGCCGGGGTGTCGATGCGCCCCGGCACGGTCCGATGGGACCGGGAGGCCGCACCCGTCGCGGTGAACGGGGCTCCCGATCGGATCCCAACGACCGGTGGGGCCGCCGTCGTCCGACCGAGGTTCGTCCCGATCGAGCGGTTCGACTACGTCGGCCCCCGGATGACCTATGACCTCGAGGTCGCCGGCCCACACCACAATTTCGTGGCCAACGGCATCGTCACGCACAACTCGGTCAACGAATATTCGGCCCGGTACTCGATCGTCCCGGACGAGTTCGCGCTCCCGGGGGCCGCGGAGATCCGGACTCAGTCGACGCGGAACCGTCAATCCGGCGACGAACCCGCCCCCGGCCCCGTCGCGCAGCGGTTCCGGGAGGACCTGGAGCGGATCAGCACGGAGGCGTACGAGGCGTACACCCGGGCGCTCGAGGCCGGGGTGGCGCGAGAGACCGCCCGCATCGTGCTGCCCGTCGCGTACTACACCCAGTGGTACTGGAAGATCAACCTCCACAACCTGTTCCACTTCCTCTCGCTCCGGCTCGACCCGCATGCCCAGGAGGAGATCCGTCGCTACAGCGTCGAGCTCGCCAAACTGGCCCGAGCCGTCGCGCCGGTGGCGATCGAGGCGTTCGAGGAGTTCCAGCTCGAGGGGATCTCGCTGAGCCAACGGGAGCAGCAGGCGGTGCGCGCCCTCCTCTCCGGGGATACCCCCGAAGGCGCGTGCCGGAGCGCCGGCCTACCGCTGACCCGCGAGGACGGTCGTCCGATGACCAGCGGCGAGGGCGTCGAGTTCCTCGAGAAGCTCGAACGGATCCGGTCGACGTCGTGAACCGGCTCAGAAGCGGGGCGAGTCCCCGCCTTCGAGGGTGAAGCCGGGCCTGGGAAGGAACGGCGGCTCCATCCCGTGGAACCGGCCGGGCCAGGCCGGTCCGAGGATCTCCCGCGCTTCGTCCTCGGCCGGGGCGTCGACCAGGACGTCGGCGAGGCGTCGGGCGACCCCGCCGGCCCGCATGACCCCGAACCCGTTGAAGCCGGTGGCGACGAAGAGCGCCGGCGACGATGGGACCGGTCCGACCAGCGGGTGGCGGTCCGGGGTCGACGTGCATACCCCGGCCCACGACGAGACGACCTCGCTATCGCCCCACCCGGGGAACCGGGAGGCGATCGTCTCCGCCATGTGGGCGACGAACAGCTCGTCCCCCCCGGGGACGAACCGTTCCGGGTCGGCCTCGACCTTTTCGGTCCCATCTCCCCCGAGGATGCGTCCGCGGTCCTCGGGCCGGAGGTAGACGTCGACGTCGACATCGTGCACCGTCGGGAACGGCTCCTCCGTCGCCGAGGGCGGCCGCAGGAGCATCGCCTGGGTGCGGTACGGGGTGAGGGGCATCGGATGGCCGATCCTGGCGAGGAGCGCCTTCGACCAGGCCCCCGCGGCCACGACCAGCGTGCGGGCTCGCACGTCCCCGGTCGCCGTCGTCAGCCTCCAGCGGGACTCGACCCACTCCAACGAGAGCATCGGTTGGCCAAAATCGAACACCGCCCCGGCCTCGCGCGCGCTCTCGGCGTACATGGTGGTGACCGTGCTCGGGGTCACGCAGCCGTCGTGGCGACCATAGAGCGCGCCGACCACATCGTCGAACCGCCCGGCGGGGATCCACCGAGCGAGATCGGCCGCTGTGGCCTCCTCGACCTCGACGCCCCACGCGCGCAGCCGATCGCGAGCCTCGTCGAGGACGGGGACGGCTTCGGGATTGGTGGTGAACCGGACGAATCCGTTCTGCCGGTAGGCGCCGGGCTCCCAGCGGCGGCACAGCTCGGCGTACTCGCGATGGCTCTCCCGGGTGACCTCGACGTCCCATCGGTCCCACAACTGCTCGGTCACGACCCCGGCGGCGCGGCCGCTCGCGCCGGCGGCGGGGGTCCGGGGGTCGTAGACGACCGTCCCTCGGACCCCGCGACGGTGGAGGTGGTGCGCGAGGGCGCATCCGACGATCCCGGCGCCGAGGATCAGGACCTCGGCCTGGGTGGTGCTCACGGTCGGGGGTAGCTCCTCGGGGCTAAAATTGGGGCTTCGCGCGGGTGTACGCCTCGCGGAGCGCGGTGGTGTCGACGTGGGTGTAGATCTGGGTCGTCGCCACCGAGGCGTGGCCGAGGAGCTTCTGGATGTACCGGATGTCGCAGCCGCGGCTCAGCAAGGCCGTCGCGAGGCTGTGGCGGAGCATGTGGGGAGTGACGCGACGGCCGATGGCGGCGTGGGCGGCGGCGCGACGCACGATCCGCTCGACGGTGACCGGGCCGACCGGGAACAGCCGCGTGCTCCCTTCCCCGGCGAGCGTTCGGTCGGTGAGGTAGCGGTCGATCGCCGCCCGCGTCCGCTCCTCGAGGAGGACCTCGCGGTCCTTGTCCCCTTTCCCGGAACGGATGTGGAGCACGTTCGTCGCGAATTCGACGTCCTCGAGGGAGAGGTGGCACAGCTCCCCGACCCGGAGCCCGCAGTACGCGAGGACGTGGAGGATCGCCGAGTCCCGGGGAGACTCTCGGACCGCGTCGAACAACCGATGGATCTCCTCCTCGTTGAGGTAGTGCGGTAGACGCTCGGGCCGTCGCGGGACCTCGATCCCCTCGGCCATGCCGAGCCCGAAGCTTCGGAACAGGCAGGTGAGCCCGCGGACCGTCGTGTAGAGCGAGTTCTTGCTGTAGTGCCGCTGGAGGACGAGGTACTCGCGGAACCGATCGATGTCGCGCCGGGTCACCTCCTCGAGGGGCTTGCCGACGTACCCGAGGAACGTCCGGGCGATGTGCCCGTACTGTTTGACGGTGCACGGGGAGCGTTCCTGGACCTGGAGCATCCGCTGGAACCGGCCGACGACCTCAACGACCGAGAACGCCGGTTCTCCCTCGACCGGTGTCCCCGGAACCCCCGGAGGACGCCGGGGAGCGATGGAACGGTCACGTGGAGCGACGTTGGAGGCCATCGCCCCCTGCTTGGCCGGGGTGTCCCTAATTAATGGTAATCTCGCAGTGGAACGCGACGCGAGCTTCGTCGCTCAAATACGCGCGGACCGGTGGGCCCATCGTGCTCTGCGACGGCTGCGACGCCCCCGCGGTCATCGACCAACCGTACGCGTCGGCGCACCTGTGCGAGGAGCATTTCCAGGGGTCGGTCCACGACCGCGTCCGGCGGGAATGGCATCGTCAGGCGCCGAAGCTGCGCGACGCGACGGTGGCGGTCGCCCTATCCGGGGGGAAGGATTCGGCGGTCGCCCTCACCCTGACCCAGCGCCACTTCCGACGTCGGCCGTCCGTCCGACTGGTGGCGATCAGCGTCGACGAAGGGATCGCCGGTTACCGACCGGCGACGCTCCTCAAGGCCTCCGAGCTGGCCGAGCGGCTCGGAGTGGAGCATCGGATCGTCACGGCCCGCTCCGCCCTCGGCACCACGACGGATGACGCCGCGCTCGCGCTGAAGGGCGCGATCCCCTGCTCGTACTGCGGGGTGTGGCGACGCCAGCTCCTCAATCGGGCCGCCACGGAGCTCGGCGCGGACCTTATCGTCCTCGGGTTCAACCTCGACGACCTTGCGCAGACGGTGCTGATGAACCTCGCCCGGGCCGACATCGGGCGGCTGACGAGGATGGCGCCGCATCCGACGCGCCAGCCCGGACTCGTCCCCCGCGTCGCTCCGCTCGCGACGATACCGGAGCGCGAGGTCTACCTGTTCGCCCGGCTCCAGCAACTTCCGTTCGATCACGGAGAATGCCCCCACGCCGGTGCCGCCGCCCGGAACGTCTACCGGGAAGTGGTGTGGAGACTGGAGGAGGAGTTCCCCGGAACTCGTCACGCGCTATTGCGGACCCGGGAGGCCGTCACGGCCGCGATCCTCGCCACCCAGCCACCCGGTACGGCCGGCCGTTGCCTCGAATGCGGCGAACCGGCTGCCGGGGAGCGATGCCGCGCGTGCGAGTACCGGCGACAGCTGGCGAACCCTCTTATGGGGGAGGCCGGCTGAGGAGAGCCATGGCGGGGGCCGAGAGCTCCTCTCCGGCCGCCAGCGACCCGCGGGCCTCCGTCCGGGCGCGGGTCTTCGTGGTCGGCGCGGGGATCATGGGGAGCGGCATCGCCGCGCAGTGCGCCCTCGCCGGCTACAACGTCACCCTCGAGGACGTAAATGAGGAGTTCGTCGAGAAAGGGCGCGCCAACCTCGCACGCGCCCTGGACTCCGCCGTCAAACGCGGAAAGGTCGGGGCCGCAGACCGGACCCGGGCCCTCGAGGGGATCGACACGGCGATCGGGTTGCGTCGAGCGGATTCGGCGAAGTTCATCATCGAAGCCGCCCCCGAGAACCTCGAACTGAAGCAGCGGCTGTTCGCCGAGCTCGAGGCGGCGGCCTCCCCGAACGCGATCCTCGCGACGAACACCTCCTCGCTCCCCGTCACCTCGATCGCCTCGAGATTGTCCGACCCGGGGCGCGTGGTCGGGATCCATTTCTTCAACCCGGTCCTCCAGATGGAGCTCATCGAGCTGATCCCCGGCTTGAAGACCCGTCCGGAGGTCGTGGGGGAGGCGACCCGGTTCGCCGCGTCGCTCGGCAAGACCGTCGTGACCTCCCGGGACACTCCCGGGTTCGTCACGACGCGCGCCGTCGCCGTCCTGATCAACGAGGCGGTCTGGATGCTGTTCGAGGGGACGGCGACGAAGGAGGACATCGACACCTCCTATCGGCTCGGATTCCACCACCCGATGGGCCCGCTCGAGCTCGCGGACCTGGTCGGCCTCGACACGGCGCTCTCCATCCTGGACGTCCTCTGGGACGGGTTCCACGATCCGAAGTACCGGGCGTGCCCGCTGCTGCGCTCGCTCGTCGCCGCCGGGCGCCTCGGCCGAAAATCGGGGGAGGGGTTCTACCCGTACCCGGCGGCCCCCCCCAGCGCCGGACCGGCCCGTCCCGCATGACCGCGGTGGCGGCCCTCGAGGACCTCGTCATCCTCCTGCTCGCCGCCCTGATTCCGGCGCTCGTCTGGCTCGCCTGGGTGCGGAGCAGCGAGCGGGCGGGCGCCCCCGACTGGGGCCCACTGCTGGGGGCGTTCGCCTACGGGGCGCTGTTCGCGACGTTCATCGCGGCGATCGCCGAGGGGCTGATCCTCTCCGCCGGCGCCGCGGTCTCCCAGTCCTACCCGAGGCCCGAGTTCACCTTCCTGAACCCGAACTCCCCCTGGTCGCTGTTCTTCCTCGTCCTGGTCGTCGCCCCGATCACCGAGGAGGCCCTGAAGGCCTCAGGGGTGGTGCGCTACTCGGACACCTTCCGCCACGTCGCCGACGGACCGGTGTTCGGCGCCTCCGTCGGGCTGGGGTTCGGGTTCCTCGAGACCCTGCTGTACGGGCTGGGCGCGTTCCTCACCGGCGGTCTCGAGGCCGGTATCGCCCTCATCGCGGTCCGCAGCCTCTCAAGCGTCCTGCTCCACGGCTCGACGACGTCGATGTTCGGCTACGGCTACGCCGAGGGGAAGATCGGCCAGGGAGGCTGGACGGGCGCCTCGTACTACCTGCTCGCCGTCGGCATGCACTCGACGTTCAACCTCCTCGCCTCGCTCGGCACCGTCGTGGCGCTCCTCGGCCTGGGTCCGAACGACCAGGACCTGGCGAGCCTCGTCGGCCTCGGACTCGCGGTCCTCTACGCGTTCGCCGCCATCGAGCACGCGCGGACCGTGATCCAGCGGGCCGAGTTCCCCGGCGCCGCCGCGGTCCATCCGAAGTTCCGCCCGCCGCCGGTGCGTCGGCCCGGGGTTCCGCCACCGAGGCGGTGAGCGAGGCGTCGTCTACGGTCGGGGCGGGGGCGCCGAGCGCGAAGCGGTCCCCCGGTCCCAGGCGCTGTCCGAGATCCCCTTGTAGACCGCCTCGGCATCGTCCGACACCTGCCGCTCGCCGGTCTGACCGACGTCGCGGATCCGGGCCTTCTGGAGCAACCAGTAGTGGATCCTCCAGGTCTTTCCGCGGGAAACGGTGGCGTCCTCCTCCTCGCTCGAGAGGAGCCCCTCCTCCTCCAGGCGATAGAAGTGGTCGCGGTCCTCGCTCGAGAGCTTGTTGTCGAGCACCGAGTCCTCGAGGCCGAAGTACTCGAGCACGCGGCGGGCCGTCGGGCGCGCCTGTTCGGCCGGCATCTTGCCCTTCGCGACGAGGGTCCGCTCGATGGCGCGGGTCAACTCGTCCTCGTTGATCGCCGGCACGTTCGGACGCTGCCATCGCCCCCCCGTGTAAGAAGCTTCTCGGGGACTCGAAGCGAAGGAGGAAGGGTCCGCGGTGGCCCCCGCAGGCCCCGACCGGCGGCCGGCAATCCTATCTGGGTCCGTCCGTCGCGTCGGTCGATCGATGGCCAAGGAGGCGACGCCGCCCACATTCCCGCCGGACGCGGCCGTGCTCGAGGCGGCCCGCCAAGCCCTCCCCCTCGGCCTATGTACTGAATGCTTCGGGCGGTGCTTCGGCCAGTGGGGTCACGGCCTGACGAACCCGGAGCGGGCGACCCGCCTGTCGGAGGCGTTGGGGTCCCCGCTGGTACCGCCGACGGGCCCGTGCACCCTCTGCGAGGGCCTGTTCGACCGGTGGGACGTCTGGGTCGGGCGGACCCTCGCCGCCGGTTCGGAGTTCGAATGGCACCGTTTCTCCTGTGGCTCCCGGTGGGATCCGGAGCTCCTCGCCCGGGAGGAGATGGTATGGACCCGCATCGGCGCCTCGTGGGGAGAGAGCGCCCGGGGGGCGTTCAACCGCGAGCTGGGCAAGCGGGTCGAGGCGCGTACCGGCGCGGCCGGCTCTCCCCAGGACCCGGAGGTGGTGTTCCTCGTCGACCTTCCCGCCGGACGGGTCGAGGTCACCTCCATGCCCCTCTACTTCACCGGTCGATACCGCAAGCTCGACCGTACGCTTCCCCAGACCCGGTGGCCCTGCCGTCGTTGCCAAGGCCGCGGCTGCGACAGCTGCGGGGGGAGCGGGAAGACGTACCCGACGAGCGTCGAGGAGCTCGTCGCCGAACCGCTGCTCCGCGCGACCGGGGGCTCGGGCACCCGGTTCCACGGGATGGGGCGCGAGGATATCGACGCCCGGATGCTGGGGTCTGGGCGGCCGTTCGTGCTCGAGATCCGAAGCCCGCGACACCGTTCCGTCGACGTGGCCGCCCAGGCGGAAGCGATACGGGTCGGCGCCGCCGGACGCGTGGAGGTCGAGGGGCTTCGGGCGTGCGACGCCGCCGAAGTGTTGCGCGTGAAGGAGGCGTCGCCGACGAAGAGCTACCGCGTCGGGGTGCGCGGCGACGTCCCCCTCCCAAAGGTTAATGAGGCCTTGGCGTTCGTCGCGGGCCGGGCCATCGCCCAGCGCACGCCCACGCGGGTCGCGCACCGCAGGTCCGACCGCGTTCGGTCGAGGCGGATCCTGTCGGCGCATCTCGTCGAGGCGGGCGAAGGACGGTTCACGCTCGACCTGCGCGCCGAGGCCGGCACGTACATCAAGGAATGGGTGGAAGGAGATGGAGGACGCACCGAGCCGAGCCTCTCCCAGCTCCTTGGGGTACCGCTGAACGTCGAGTTCTTGGACGTGCTCGAGATCCACGATACGGAGGAATGAACCATGGTCAAGAGTTCGAAGGGATTCCGCTCGCGAACCCGCGGCGTGCTCACGAAGGCGGCGCGCAAGCGCGGCATGCCCCCCGTGAGCCAGTTCCTCAAGGAGTTCCAGGTCGGCGATGAGGTCATCGTGAACCTCGAAGCCTCGGATCCGCACGGGATGCCCCACCCCCGCTACCAGGGCCGGGTCTGCATCGTGCTCGGGAAGCGCGGCCGGGCCTACGTCGTGAGCTTCATCGACGGCGGCAAACCGAAGGAGCTCATCGCGAACCCGATCCACCTGCAGCCTGCCAATCGAACGGGGGCCTAGGTGCCCGAACCCGTCCCGCTCGCCCGGGTCCGCCAGTTCCTGACCGAGGAGGCGGCGCGCCGCCCGCTCCCCCGGGAGGCGATGCTCGCCCAGCAGCACGCCGAGGGGTTCGCCCGCTTGACGCCCGAGGAGACCGACAAGCTCGTCGCCGAGCTTCGGACCCTCCCGTTCGTCGACGCGACCCTCGCCGTCAAACTCTCCGATGTCCTCCCCCAGTACCCGGAGGAGGTCCGCCTTCTGTTCTCGAAGGAACGGGTCCTGTTGGACGAGGCCCAGCTGACCCGGCTCCTCGAGCTGATCGCAAAGTACCGATGAACGGGGGGAGCGTCCACGGAGAACTACGTCTACATCCTGGACCATCTGCCGAACGGCCGGCAGACCGAGCGCGGGTTCCACCGCGAACCGATCTCCCTCGGGCTCGGTGAGGCCGAGCTCAAGCTGTTCGAGCTCCTGCCGCGGGCCGGCGCGAAGCTGGCCCCCGGGGACCGCGTCCCGCTCGCCTCGACCCCCGAGGCGCCGAGCCCGATCGAGTTCGTCCGGCGGCGCATCGCCTACCAGGACCTGACGACGACGGCGCGCACCGAGCTCCCGGCGGTCCTCGAGCGGGTCGTCAAATCGGACGAGCCTCGCTACCTGAGGTTCTTCAATGAGTCGCCGTCGGTCTCCCGGCGCTTTCACCTGCTCGAGCTGCTCCCGGGGATCGGGAAGAAGACGATGCAGGCGATCGTGGACGAGCGGAAGGGCCGCCCGTTCACGAGCTTCGCCGACCTCGAGCTGCGGCTGCACCTGAAGAACCCCGAACGGCTGATCGTCGGGCGGATCGAGCAGGAGCTGAGCGGTGTCGAGGACAAGTACCGGCTCTTCGTCGCGGCGTGAGCGGGCTCCGACCGCGTCGGAATCCCCCGTACCGACCGACGCCCGATCCGTCGTCCGCCGGCTCGGTGCCCTCGGGGTCAACCCCTCGCGGGCGCTCGGGCAGTCGTTCCTGACCGATCCGTTCGTCGCCGACGTCGAGGCCGCCCTCGCAGACGCCGCCCCCGGGGTTCCCGTGGTCGAGATCGGCGGCGGGCTCGGGATCCTCACCGAGGCCCTCCTCCGCCGCGGTACGCGGCCGCTCACGGTCATCGAAAAGGAGCCCGCGTTCGCCGCCCACCTCGCCCGGACGTTCGGCGATCGGGTCACCGTCATCCGCGGCGATGCGCTCCAGGTCGAGCTGCCTCCAGCGGAGGCGGTCGTCGCGAACCTCCCGTTTTCCGTCGGGACGCCGATCGTGATCCGCCTGTTCGCCTCCTCCGTCCCGCGCTTCGTTGTGCTCGTCCAGAAGGAGGTGGCCGACCGGCTCGGCGCGGGCCCCGGGTCGAGGACGTTCGGTCGCCTGTCGATCCTCGCCGCCCTCCATGGCACCATCACACTGCACCAGATCGTGCCGGCCGCGTCGTTCACTCCGACGCCCGCGGTCGACGGCCGGATCGTCAGCTTTGAGCGGCGGCCCGGCCCGCTCCCGGTTCCCTCGGTCCCCGGCTTCGAGCGGGTCGTCGCCGCCCTCTTCGCCGCGCGGAGGAAGCAGCTCGGCAACCTGTTGCCGCGGGTCACCCCCTCCGGAGAGGACCCGGGGTCGGTAGCCGCGAGCGCCGGATGGCCGGAGGGCTGGGCCCACATGCGACCGGAGGAACTACCTCCCGAGGCGTTCTTCCGCCTCGCGACGGTACTGTACCGACCCCCCCGGGCGCCCCGAGCGCGGCAGGTTTAACTCGGGCCCCCGGCCATCTTGTACCCGGCCCCACCGTGATCATCCGTGTGTTCCGCGCCCACGCCCACGCCGGCCAGGAGGCATCGTACGAGGAGTTCCTGCGCCGTCGCACGGCCCCGTTCCTCCGCAGCCAGCCCGGGTGCCTCGAGGTCCGGGTCGGCCGGGGGACGGAGATCTCGGTCCCCGGGGAGTTCCTGGTCCTGACCGTATGGGACTCCATCGACCACCTCCGGTCCGCGGCCGGTGCGGCCTGGGACGCCCCCGTCGTCGACCCCGAGGAGGCCCCTTTCGTGACGTCGGTGGACGTGGCCCACTTCGAAGAACCGTAACGTATCATGGCGGGGGCCGAGCGAGCGAATCCGGTCCTCGGCACCCTGCTGACGCGCGACCTCCTGCCGTTCGTCCCCGTCTGGCTGCTCGGGGTCGTCCTGGCCGCGAGCCTCGATTACTCCGGGTTCGTCGGTCCGAGGCTGCCGATCTCCGACCTCGACACCTTCGCCCTCTCGTACTCCCTCGTCGTGGCCGGCATGGCCTCGCTCAACTTCTTGCGGCACTACCGGTCCGCTCCGAGGGCGATCGTCGTCGGGACCGAGGGACTGACGGTCTCCTTCCACAATAGGTCCCCCGCGGGGTTCGGGCCGGATCTCCCGTTCGGCCAAGTTCGGGCGATCTACATCTCCGGGTTCTTCGGCCCTCATCTCGACGCGGTCCCCCCGGGTTCTCGGGGCGTGTCGATGCCGCTGACGGCGGAGAACGCGCGTTTGGTGGCCAGCGCGTGGACGGCGTGGCAGGGGCGGACCGCCGAGCCATCCACGGCGGTCGGCTGATCCCCCGCGGCGGGAGCGGCCCGAGGGACGACGGATCGCCCCCGAGCCGCATCGGCGTCGGTGCGCGACCCGGGGCTGGGCGTTTGCGTTGTGAATTCATATCTTGGTGATTGTTTTACCGTTATTTTGTGTTGTAGCGATGCGAACGTCCAATTTTCTATCGAATCCATTGAAATACGTTCGTGCGATGGAATCTCCGGTGGACCGATGGACGCGACCGCGTTCCGAGCAACCCCCGAGCCCCCGGACCCGGACGACGAGCGCGGAGCCCGCGACGCTACCGGGTCGCCGACCCCGCCCGGTGTCGTCTACGTCGACGGTCGATGGTTTCCGCCCGAGGACGCGAAGATCTCCGTGTTCGATCACGGGCTGCTCTATGGCGACGGGGTGTTCGAGGGAATCCGGTTCTACAACGGCCGGGTCTTCAAGCTCGACCGCCACCTGGAGCGGATGTACCGCTCGGCGTCCGGGATCGGGCTCGTCCCTCCGATCCGGTCCGCGGAGCTCCGCGAGGTCGTGCTCGAGGCGTGCGCCCGCAGCGGGCTACGCGACGGCTACCTCCGACCGGTATTCACCCGGGGAAAAGGCGATATGGGGATCGACCCCCGCAAAGCGCCGGTATCGAGCGTCGTGGTGATCTGCTCCACCATCCGCGCGTTCGCCCTGGGGGCGGAGTCCGGGATCCGAGTGATCGTGGCGTCGCGCCGCAAGACGCCGGCCTCCTCGCTCGACCCGACGGTGAAGTCGCTCAACTACCTCAACAACGTGCTCGCGAAGGCCGAGGCGAACGCCCGCCGGGCCGACGAGGCGATACTCCTCGACGAGAACGGCCACGTCGCGGAGGGGAGCGCGGAGAATGTGTTCACGGTTCGGGCCGGCGAGCTCGTCACACCCCCGACCTCGGCGAGCCTCGAGGGGATCACCCGCGAGACGGTCGTTGAGCTCGCTCGGGATCGGTACCCCGTCTCCGTTCGCATCCTCCCGCTCGACGAGCTTTTCGAGGCGGACGAGGTCTTCCTGACCGGGACGGGCGGGGAGATCATGCCCGTCGTGGAGGTGGAGGGAAGGGGCATCGGGACCGGGCGCCCCGGCCCGATCACGTCGGCGATCCGGCGGGCGTACTTTGAGCTCGTCCGTAGCACCGGGACCCCGATCCCCTACCCCGAGTGATCCGCTCCCAGCCCGCGATGGTTCAGGGGGAGTAACTTCCCAGGTTGGGTCGGCGGGGTCCCCGCCGCATCCGACTGGGTCAGCGACGGGGTGACGGCCGCACGGGGTGGGGACGCGCCAGCAGCGGTCCCGACTTCGGCCTAATGAACTCTTACTCGATTGCGAACCCATTATATAGAAGCGCAAGGTTGCCGCACTCGGTGGCTCAGATGCTACAGGGAACGCCCATCCTCGTGCTGAGGGAAGGAACGGAACGCCAACGCGACAAGAGCGCCACGGGCAACAACATCGCCGCGGCCCGCGCGATCGCCGACGCTGTGCGCTCGACCCTCGGACCCCGGGGCATGGACAAGATGCTCGTCGACGGCATGGGCGACATCACGATCACCAACGACGGCGTCACGATCCTCAAGGAGGTCGACGTCGAGCACCCCGCCGCCAAGATGTTGGTCGAGGTCGCCAAGACCCAGGACCAGCAATGCGGCGACGGGACGACGACCGCCGTGGTCCTGGCCGGCGAGCTGCTCAAGCGCGCCGAGACCCTCCTCGAGCAGAACATCCACCCGACGGTCATCACGCGCGGCTACCAGATCGCGGTCCAGCAGGCCCAGAAGCTCCTCGAGAAGGAGATCGGCACCACGGTGAAGCCCGGTGACCAGGGCATCCTCCTCGACTGCGCCACGACCGCCATGGGGTCGAAGGGCGTCTTCGGTTCGCGCGACCACCTGGCGAAGATCGCCGTGGACGCCGTCAACCAGATCGTCGAGCCTCGCGGCGACAAGGTCGTCGCCGACGTCGACAAGATCCTGATCCAGAAGCGGCACGGCGGGACCATCCAGGACACCGAGCTCATCTCGGGGATCATCCTCGACAAGGAGCGCGGACACCCCCGGATGCCCAAGCTGGTGCGCCAGGCGAAGATCGCGCTGTTGAACTCCGCGCTCGAGATCAAGAAGACCGAGATCGAGAGCAAGATCAACATCAAGAATCCGAGCCAGATCCAGAACTTCCTCGACGAGGAAGACAAGACGTTCCGGCAGATGGCGGAACAGGTCAAGGCCGCCGGCGCCAACGTCCTCGTCTGCCAGAAAGGGATCGACGACGTCGTCCTCCACTACCTCGCGAAGGACGGCGTCCTCGCCGTCAAGCAGGTCAAGGAGAGCGACATGCAGAAGCTCGCTCGCGCGACCGGCGCCAAGATCGTGACCGGGCTCAAGGAGCTCTCGGCGTCCGATCTGGGATCGGCCGAGACCGTCGAGGAGAAGAAGGTCGGGGACGACCACATGACGTTCGTCACCGGCTGCCACAACCCCCGCTCGGTCTCGATCCTGATCCGCGGCGGCACCGAGCACGTGACCCAGGAGGTCGAGCGGTCGCTCCAGGACGCCCTGAAGGTCGTCTCGAGCGTCCTCGAGGACGGGGTCGTCTGTCCGGGCGGCGGCGCCACGGAGATCGATCTCGCGGTCAAGCTCCGGCAGTGGGCCCCGTCGGTCGGCGGGCGCGAGCAGCTGGCCGTCGAGGCGTTCGCCCAGGCGCTCGAGGTCATCCCGTGGGCGCTCGCCGAGAACGGCGGGTACGACGCGATCAACGTCCTCATCGAGCTCCGCGGCGCCCACGGCGGCGCGAACGCGAACAAGAACATCGGCGTCAACGTCTCGACGGGTAAGGCGGACGACATGTGGAAGCTCCACGTCGTCGAGCCGGCCCGTGTCAAGCGCCAGGCGCTCTCCTCGGCGATCGAGGTCGCGAACATGGTGCTGCGGATCGACGACGTCATCGCGTCGAAGAAGGGTGGCGGCGGCGGTCCCCCGGGCGGCGGGGGCGGCGGCCACCCCCACTAAGGTCGACGCGACCTCGCGGACCAACCGTTTCTTGACGCCGCGACCCTCGATGCCCGCGGTGGGCGTCGGGCCGCGGCCCGAAGTCTTCTTAACGGGCACCGGGTAGGGCGCTTTCCATGCGAACGAAGGCGGTCGAGGGGGTTCTGCGCCTCGACATCGTCACGCTCGACCCGCGACCGGCCGTCTACCTCGCCTACGACGGACTCGGCGGACTCTCGCAGCGCCCGCTGCTTCGCGATCTGGTCGAGGAGCTGCAGCGCAAGGGGATGGAGCCGCTCACCACGTTCCTCGACGCGCTACGCCGGCACCGCTCCGGGCAGGTCCATGTCTACTTCTCGGACTACGTGAGCTACGGGATCGGCGGCGGCGACGCCACGGCCGAGTTCTTCTTCGGGACGTTCCTCTTGCTCCACGAACCCGGGGTCGGGGCGGCCGGGCGCGAACCCGAGCACCTCGTTCTCATGCGCCCCGGCGGCACCGAGCGGTTATCGCTCGAGGGCCTCGTCGCCTGATCGCCCCGCCGCCCAACTTTTAGGTGGGCGCCCCTCCGGGGCATCGTCGGACCGATGGTCGAGGACGAGTCCCCGCTCGAGCGCGAACGGCGCGCGAAGGTGGTACGCATCCGCGCCGCCGGGGGCGAGCCATACCCCTGGTCGTTCCCGGGGCGGCTCCCGACCTCCGAGGTCGCGGCCCGCGCCAAAGCCCTCGAGCCGGGAACCCACGCCACCGGGGGGGATCCGGTCGCCGTCGCGGGGCGCCTTCGGACCACGCGCACCCACGGGAAGACGTCGTTCCTCGATGTCGACGACCTCGCGGGGTCGCTCCAGCTGTTCGTGCGCGTCGACGAGCTCGGGGAGGAGCGTTACCAGCGGATCCTGGCCGACACCGACCCGGGCGACATCGTCGGCGCCCGCGGCGTGCCACTCCTCACCCGGCGGGGAGAACCGTCGCTCCTGGTGCACGAGCTCGAGATCCTCGCCAAGGCGATCCACCCGCCCCCGGAGAAGTTCCACGGGTTGCAGGACCCGGAGGAGCGGATCCGCCGCCGCTACGTGGACCTCCTGGCCTCCCCGGAGACCCGGCAGCGGTTCGTCGCCCGCTCGCTGCTGACCCGCGAGCTTCGGGCGTTCCTCGACGGGGAAAGGTTCCTCGAGGTCGAGACCGCGGCGCTCGTGCCGACGGCGAGCGGAGCGGCCGCGGAACCGTTCCGCACGCACTCGAACTACCTCAACGGCCCGCTCCAGCTGCGGATCTCCCTGGAGCTTCCGCTGAAGCGATTGCTCGTCGGTGGCCTGGAGCGCGTCTACGAGATCGGCCACGTCTTCCGCAACGAGGACCTCGATTCGATCCACTCCCCCGAATTCTCCGAGCTGGAGCTGTACTGGGCGTACGCTGACTACACCGACATGCGGGCCCTGGCCGAACGGATGTACCACCGTCTGGCCCAGCGCATCGCCGAGCTGCTCCCAGAATCCCCGGCGGCCCGGGAGGCCCCCGAGCGATTCCGCCCGCCGTTCGCGACCGTCGACTACGTAACCGAGCTCGAGCGACGTTCGGGGATCTCCGACCTTCTCTCGAAGAGCCCGGAGCAGCTCCGCGCCCTCGCCCGGGCCGCCGGGGCGAACGTTCCGGACGATTCGTCGGCCGGGAAGTTCCTCGACAAGCTGTTCGAGCACTACGTCGAGCCGACCTTGGAGCGTCCCACGTTCGTGCTCGACTACCCCGCCCTCACGACGCCGCTCGCCAAGCGGCACCGCAGCCGCCCCGGCCTCGTCGAGCGGTTCGAACTCTTCTCCCAGGGGGTCGAGCTCGGCAACGCCTACACCGAGCTCAACGACCCCGACGAGCAGGAGGAACGGTTCCGGGCCCAGCTGAAGGGGAGGGGCGACGACCACTACGCCTACGACGCGGACTTCGTCGAGGCGTTGCGGTTCGGGATGCCGCCCGCCTCGGGCTTCGGCCTCGGCATCGACCGGCTCATGATGGCGCTCGCCGGGATCCCGTCGATCAAGGACGTCATCCTGTTCCTGCCGGTACGGCCCCGTCCCACGTAGCGCGATACGCCTTCGTCTCCTGATTTATACGGAGACGTCGCCTGATTACCGGCGGCGAATGGCGTACGATCCGATCCCATCCCCGTCCTCGGTCCCGCTTCGCGTGCGCGAGCTCACGGTCCGCTACGGGACCCAGGTCGCCGTCGAGAGGCTCAGCCTGGAGGTCCGACCGGGCGAGATCTACGGCCTCCTCGGGTCGAACGGCGCCGGCAAATCGAGCACGATCAAGGCGGTGGTCGGCCTCGTCCCGCCGGCGTCGGGGTCGATCTCCGTCTTCGGCGCCGACCCGACGACGCAGGGTCTCGCCGCCAAGGAGCGGATCGGCTACGTCCCGGAATCGACCATCCTGT
>Ga0210384_10001900_pt1 | contig 26831 bp, 23 predicted proteins | sample IncBWH2MmetaG_FD_160574 | JGI IMG/M metagenome (GOLD analysis project Ga0210384, IMG submission 160574) | Forest soil microbial communities from Barre Woods Harvard Forest LTER site, Petersham, Massachusetts, United States - Inc-BW-H-2-M | ecosystem: Environmental > Terrestrial > Soil >...
GAACATTACAACTGCCAATACGCAGTTGGCTCTCGCTGCCTAAACAAAATTAGGTAGCGCGTCTCCCCAAGCGTTGTCTGCGCGTTTGGGATGAGGCGTCACACAGCAGGCTGGTCTGTGCGTTTCGGTCCGTAACACGCAGGCGAGATCATCGGACTAGCCGCGAGCGCGTCTTGCCCGTTCTGAGCGCTGGCAGCGAAACAATCGGAACGGGATAAGCATGTAGTCTTCGGGTAGCAAGGCTTCTCGGACGGGGGTTCAACTCCCCCCGCCTCCACCATTTTTCGGTTTTGGGTACGCAGCGTTGCAGGCGGTTGTATGGCTGCTTAGGATACCGACCTTCGTGGTTTAGCTCGTTGTTGTAACGTTGTTAGGCCCGCGTCATGCGCAGGATTTAACTCAGGAGTTTCTCGAGCGGCTCCCAGTAGTGTGCTTTCCAGCCGGCAGCCAAGTGTTCCGCAGCGCCCTTGGGGAAGCCGGTGTGGTCAAAGACGATTTTCGTCCCGGAACCCTGTTCCACCAGCTCAAATTTCGCAATCGAGTAAACGCCTGGGGGCCAACTGCCCGCTCGCCAGGCCTGGACGATTCGCACGCTGGGCACGAGTTCGACGTGCCGTCCCGTGACATAGCCGCCGAAGAGTGCGAAGGAGCCTCCCACTTCACGGCTGACCTCTGTGGGCTTGGTATCTCCGGGCGGGAGCATGCCGGACTTTAAAACTCCGCTGAGCTCGACGATCTTGTCGAACTGTTTGGTGTCCGTAAGCGCCTCATAGATGCGTTTGCGGCTGGCTTTGAAGCCGGGCTCTTGATGGATAGCTTCCGCCGTATGAGTGATCTCCTCCTCGGCATCCGTCCAAGCCTTGGTAGGGTGCAGTGCAAGACCACCGAAGGCTATGGCAACCCCGACGATCGCTTGTCGACGAGTGGGCCCACTGGCCAATCCGGCTGAATTGATTCTGTCGCTCATCATCATCCTCCAGAATCCTTCCCTGTGACTGACCGGATCAGAGCACTGCGTCAAAATATGTTCAAGATAATATTTTCCTGGGCACGGGAAGCAACTTCAGGGCATACTTCGGCGTTCACGGATTGAGGAGCCTACATGCCATACCCCGCGGGCCATCGGGCCGCTGTTAAGAAAAAAATTATCAACAGCGCACGCCAACTATTCAATCGGCATGGTTTTGAGAGTGTATCTCTCAGTCAGATCATGGCGGGTGCAGGTCTCACGCACGGCGGATTCTATAGCTATTTCAAGAGTAAGAGCGACCTGTATGCGGCGGTGCTGGGATGCTTCTTCACCGACCCGGAATGGAAAAGCTGCTGGGAAGGGGTGCATGTGAATCTATCTTCGACCAACGTGGGGGCGCAAGTAGTTCGCGCCTATCTATCACGACAGCATTTCGAAGACGTAGAGAACTCTTGCCCCATGGTCGCGTTGCCAACCGACGTTGCGCGCAGCGGCGTAAGCGCGAAACGCGCCTTCGAGACGGTGTTCAAGGCGATGGTGAGCGTGCTCGAGCGGAGCTTGACCCAGAATGGCCGGCGGCGTCGCACCACAGCGCAAGCCATTGCTGCGCTGTCCATCGGCGGCATGGTCGTGGCCCGGACCATGGTTGATCGCGCTCTGGCGGACAAACTGCGCGCCGCTTGCATAGACGTGGCCCTCGATCTTGGCCGCTGGAATAAAAAGAGCAATTCGAAAAACGGGAAATCCAGGCCATCTCGACCCCGTGAATCGAGAGCGTCGTAGTCGGACCAGCCCGCGCTCGGCGAATGACTGGGTCGGCATGCTGGGAGAAGACCATATGAAGACGCTGTTAAACCCCGCAGTAGCTTTTGTTGTTTTGTATTCGACCTGCCTGCATGCAGCTCCGGTTAAGCCAGCGCTGGAAGTCGTCGTGCTCGGCTCCGGCGGCCCGCGCGCGTTCGGGCGAGCCGGGTCAAGTTATATTGTGGTACTCGATGGGACACCGCGGATCCTGGTGGATGCCGGCCCGGGCGCGTTTTTGCGGATTGGAGAGTTGAAGCTGGATTTGGAAAAAGTAGATACGGTTTTGTTGACGCACCTGCATATCGATCACAGTGCGGACCTGGCCTCCTTCCTCAATGCGCGGGCACTGACAAGCGACGGGCCGATTACGTACCGTATTTTTGGTCCGGACGGAGCAGGATTATTTCCCAAGACATCGCGATTCGTGGATTTGCTAGTGGGAAAGGACGGCACGTTTGCTTATCAGAAGACATTCGGCGCGGACGAATCGTTTGTGGTTCGAGATCTGGCAATCAGCCTGGATTCAGCGCGCACGAAGATTGTGGATGAGAACGGCCTGGTGGTGGAAGAAATTGCCACGCATCACGGCGACTGTCCTTCGGTGGCTTACCGGATTTCTTACAAGGGCGCGGTCGTGGTTTTCTCCGGAGACATGGATGCATCAGCGCTACCAAATCTGACGCAACTGGCGAAGCACGCAGACCTGCTGATCTTCAATTGTGCGGTGCTCGATCCTCCGGGCTCGCCATCACAGTTGTACGACCTGCACACGCCGCCGAAGAAAATCGGCGAAGCGGCAAGAGAGAGCGGGGTGAAGCGGTTATTGCTGAGCCATACCGCCCCGGATGTCCAAGGGCGGGAGGCTGCGGTGCGGAAGTCGATTCGTGCGAACTTCGCAGGGCCAGTTGAGTTCGCGAACGATAAGTTGCGCGAGCCGGTAGTCTATGCGGTAGCCCGAACGAGTCACTAACTCTTCCACTAGCGCACTCCCGTAAACAGTTCTGGATGTTCGCTCGATCCTTCGAACGGTTCCTCCTTTTCAGAGCGACCTTCAAAATTCCATAGCTGGCCTCACCCGCTTTCGTCGTGCCCGGCTGACAAGGAAGTCCGAGGAAGCCTACGGAGTATCCCAGGCAAGGGTGCAATCCTCGCCCAACTTATTCACCTCTCGGGAATTACTTGACATTGCAGCGAAGCGCGAGTATCTAGTCTGCAATTTCGCTCACGGAACCGGGGGGTTCACTCGTGATCATCAGTGGGCGCAAGCCGGTTGAAAAATCCTTCCTCGGAGGTTTCGGTCCATGAAGAAAGTCGGTTACATCTTGGTGGCGATGGTCGTGGCTGTAGTGCTGGTGTCTCCCGGCTTCGCACAGCAACAGGGGGACCATCAGGCAATGCCGCCGCTGATTCAACTGCTTCAATCCAAGGGGATTTTGACCGCGGACGAAGCAGCGCAGCTGGGTCAGGCAGGGACCGCTGATGAAATGAATGATCGTCTAGGTCGCTTGCTTGTGCAGAAGGGTTTGATCAGTCCCGAAGATTACAGCCGCACCGTGGCCGCTTCCGTCACTCCGGCCAGCAACAACGGTGCAGCCGGCGGAAATCTGGTCAATGCGGTCGTGCGTGTCCCAACCCGTTATCCTTCCGTCGCTGGCGGCGTCGGCGCAGTCGGCTACGCTGAGGCACTGCCTTCGGAGGGACCGGCGGTAATTCCTGCGGTGAGTCCCGTTCGCGTCCTGCCGATTGATCTCCCGAAACAAGGCGGTCTTGTTCCGGATCTCAGACTCGGAAGCGGCGCGAATATGAAGATCTACGGGTTCTTCAAGGCCAGCGCGATCGAAGATACAGCGTCCAGCGGTGGACCAACTTTTGGCGCCAATGACTTCGATCTTCCGCTCCTGCTTGGGGACACCGGGCCAACATCCGATCACCAATTCCATGTCAAGGCTCGCAGCTTCCGGATCGGTAGCCAATTCGAATGGGTTCCGAAAAATTCGGATTTGGTGATCACCGGAAGACTGGAGACTGACTATGAGGGCGATTACACCAACGTCAACAACCGGAACGTGAGCTCTGTGCGAAACAGCCAGCTTTCACTCCGGTTGGCCTGGGTGCGCCTCGACACGCACATGGGCGGCCTGCCTGTGTTCGCCGAGTTCGGTCAGGACTGGACGTTGCTCGGATCCTCCACCATGCCCAGCATTTTCGAGACGACGCAACTGGGCGCCTTCTTCGGGAACATCTACGAACGGGCGCCGCAGTTCAAGATCGGCGCGCAATTCGGTCACGGCAGTTTCAAAGTCGAGCCGGATTTCGCCATCCAACTACCAGTTGCTGCCACGGGGGCACTGACTGACGAGCAACGGGCCAGGTTTGGCGATCGCGTAGGCGCCGAAAGCAACACGCCAGCGGTCGAGGGTCGTGTCGTCTTCCAATTCCCGCTGCATAGTAGCTGGGCGGCAACACCACCCGCGCAGATTATTTTCAGCGGCCATCACGCAACCATGACCGAGATTGTCCCGTTTGCCAACATTCCCACGACGCCGGTTCCCGGTGCAGCGGGGTGCGCGGTGCAAGCTTCAATAATCGGCTGCGCCATCCGTGAATTCTTCCCCACAGGCTTGCAACGAGACACTCCGCAGAACATCTGGACAGCGGAAGTGCAGTTGCCAACGCCGTTCGTTACCATCGCGGGTAAATATCATCGCGGTGCCGACCTACGATTCTTCTTCGGCGGCCAGACCAATGACATCTTCACCGACCTTGGTGCAGGCGTGAGCCAAATCCCTGTCGGGGCTGGTGCAGCAGGAATCATCGCAGCACCGGTCACCAGCTTTGCCGGCAGGCAGATTTCGTTTGGTTGCGCTGGAGCCACTGGGGCCGGATCGACCTTCAACTGCAACGGAAACCCAATTATTGCCTCCACCGTCCAGCCGATTCGAGGACAAGGAGGATGGATCGAGGCGAGCTTTCCGCTTTCACGCATATTCCACGCCGACCCCGAAGGCCACAATACTGGCTGGATTCTCCATTTCCTGGCCGGCACCGATCAGGCCGTGGCACGTGACGTCATCCGTCCTGCAGGAACTGGCGGAACAGGTGGCAACAGCCTGCTGCGCACGGACTACGATACGGGATCGCTCACTTACAGGCTCAACAAGTGGGTCACGTTCGTGAACGAAACCACCTGGTACGAAACACGCACGGCGCACGGGGTAAAGAAGCTGTTTTCAGGGCACGACGTGACCGTGGCGCACGACTGGCGAAATGAGTTCGGAACTGTCTTTACGTTTTAACGAATCCGAACTATAACTGCGGCTCCCGCGGAGCCGCCCCACAGGGCGGCTCCGCAGGAGACTGCAAGAACAACATCCTGAGCACCCAGCCGGAAAGACCGCGAATTCTCGAGCACGAGTACGCAAACCCGAGAGTCTAGGAGGCGAATCGATGGGCACGCGAGCGCAAGCAGTTGGCGAGGCCGGCGGTCAGCATGAATACAGTTTGCCGCTGGTAATCACCGCTTCATCCGTGGGCACGATGATCGAGTGGTACGACTTCTATATCTTCGGGAGTCTTGCGGCGGTGCTGTCGTTGAAATTTTACCCGCCCGGCAACGACACGTTCGCGTACATCGCCTACCTGGCAACATTCGCGGTGGGATTTCTGGTGCGCCCTTTCGGCGCGATTTTCTTCGGGCGCATCGGCGATCTGATCGGGCGAAAATATGCGTTCCTGGTCACACTCTCGGTGATGGGTCTCTCTACTGCGTTGATTGGTTTCCTGCCAACGTACAAGACCGCTGGATGGTTTGCACCCATCGCGCTGATTGCGATTCGTGTGCTGCAAGGTTTGGCGCTGGGTGGGGAGTACGGCGGAGCGGCCGTGTACGTGGGTGAGCACTCGCCCGACGGCAAACGCGGCTTCTATACTAGTTTCATCCAGATTACAGCGACGCTTGGACTTTTCGTTTCACTGATTGTGATTCTAGTCACCCAGAATTCGATGAGCAAAGATGATTTCCAGGCCTGGGGCTGGCGCATTCCCTTCTTGATTTCTATCATCCTTGTGGCTATTTCCCTGTACATCCGGTTGAAGCTGAAAGAATCCCCCATCTTTTCTTCGATGAAGTCCGCCGGGAAAACTTCAATCCAGCCGTTGAAAGACGCTTTCACGAAGTGGCCGAACTTGAAGCAAGTGCTGCTCTCTTTGTTTGGAGCCACAGCAGGCCAGGGCGTGGTGTGGTACACGGGCCAATTCTACGCCCTGTTCTACATGCAGACGATTTTGAAGATCAATCCAAAAACGGCGAACATCGTCATGGCTTGGGCCTTGCTAGCGGCCATGCCGCTGTTCACCGTGTTCGGAGCGCTCTCGGACAAGATCGGACGCAAGAAGATCATGATGGCAGGCTGCCTGATTGCCGTGCTTGCCTATTTCCCCATCTACAAGGCCATGGAACGGGCTGCGGGCAACAACATCGTCGGCATCCAGTCCACCACCAATAAAGTGACAGGCGCCATCAGCTTGACGGCCATGACGGTGGATGCGACCGGAGCGAGGGTCCCCGCAAAAGAAGCAACCAATCCCGACAAATTCATGCTCGGGCTGCTGATTTTCATTCAGGTGATTTTCGTGTGCATGGTGTACGGGCCGATCGCGGCGTTTCTGGTGGAATCCTTCCCCGCGAAGGTTCGCTACACCTCGCTATCCCTGCCCTATCACATTGGCAATGGTGTTTTCGGAGGAATGCTGCCGCTCATTGGTCTCTCGTTATGCGCGGGGACTGGCAACATTTACGCCGGGCTTTGGTATCCGATCATCGTCGCCAGCGTGACATTCATTGTGGGCAGCTTATTCTTGAAAGAAACGCATGGCACGAAGATCTGGGATGAGGTGGGCGGACAACCGGCTCGCAGCCCTGCGGATTGACGGCATTTTGCCGTAGAGAGATGATGGTCGCGCGCAAGCCTTCGGCGGATTTCCGTTTGCCGCGGCGAAGGCTTCGACGCGCCGATCGTATTGATTCGCATTCGATCCAGTCCCGCCCCGCATAAAAGGAGCCATCGCTGTGGCTGAGGCCAAAGAAAAAAACGTGAGTGCCGGAAAAGAAGAAGCCCACATTGCAGTTCATTGGAAGGAAGAAGAATATTTTTACCCGCCCAAGAAATTCGTCGAACAGGCCAATCTGAAAGATCCCGCCCTCGTGGAAAGATTCAGCGAGAAAAACTTCCCGAAGTGCTTTGAAGAATACGCCGAGATGCTGACCTGGTCCGAGAAATGGCACACCGTCCTGGATACCAATGATCCGCCATTCTGGAAGTGGTTCGTCGGCGGCAAGCTGAACGCCTGCTACAACTGCGTGGATCGTCATCTGGCGAAAAACAAGGATAAGGCGGCGATTATTTTCGTGCCTGAGCCGGAAAATGAAAACCCGATCTCGATCACTTACCAGGAACTCTACGACCGGGTAAACGAGACGGCGGCCATGCTGCGCGATTTCGCCGGATTGAAAACCGGAGATCGCGTCACCATTCACATGCCTATGATTCCCGAATTGCCGATCACCATGCTGGCCTGCGCGCGGCTGGGCCTGGTGCATTCCGTGGTTTTCGGCGGCTTCAGTGGCGAGGCTAGTGGCATGCGCGCGGCAGACTCCAAGAGCCGGGTGCTGATTTATGCCGACAGCTACTATCGCAGCGGAAAGCTGATTGATCACAAATCGGTGGTCGAGACAGCCGTCGAGACTGCAAAGCGGGATGGCCAGGACATCGAGAAAGTGCTGGTCTGGCGGCGCTACGCGGGCAAGAACGGGTCGACGGCGCCCATGGTGAAAGGTCGCGACTACTTTGTGGACGAGGTGCTGAAGGATTTTCGCGGCAAGAAGATTGATCCCGTCCCCATGGATTCCGAAGCTCCCCTCTTCCTGATGTACACCAGCGGTTCCACGGGAAAACCAAAAGGCTGCCAGCACCGAACCGGCGGCTACCTAGCTTACGTCACCGCCACTTCAAAATACTATCAGGACATTCATCCTGAGGACGTTTACTGGTGCATGGCGGACATTGGCTGGATCACCGGTCACTCCTACATTGTGTATGGGCCGCTGGCGCTGGCTGCTACCAGCGTCATTTTTGAGGGCGTGCCCAATTATCCGGACGCAGCCAGACCGTGGAGAATCGCAGAGCGCTTGAAGGTGAATATTTTCCATACCTCGCCCACAGCGATCCGCATGTTGAGAAAGATGGGTCCCGAAGAACCGAAAAAATATAATTCCCATTTCAAGCACATGACCACCGTGGGGGAGCCCATCGAGCCGGACGTCTGGCGCTGGTATTACGACACCGTCGGGAAACGTGAGGCGGTGATCGTGGACACCTGGTGGCAAACGGAAACCGGCGGATTCCTATGCAGCACAAAGCCCGCGCTTGATCCCATGAAGCCGGGCAGCGCAGGGCCGGGCGTGCTCGGAATTTACCCTGTCATCTACGATGAGAATGGCGAGGAATTGCCTGCCGGCTCCGTGAAGGCCGGTAACATTTGCATCCGGAATCCCTGGCCCGGAATTATTCAGACCATTTGGGGAGATCGCGAGCGCTTCGTCCAGCAGTACTACCAGAAGTACAACAAGAATTCGAAAAGCAAGGACTGGCGCGACTGGCCGTACTTCGCCGGCGATGGCGCGCTGCTCGCCACAGACGGATACTTCCGGATTCTCGGTCGCGTGGATGATGTAATCAACGTCGCCGGACACCGGCTGGGAACCAAGGAGCTCGAGTCCGCGTGCTTGACACTGGATGAAGTAGCAGAAGCTGCCGTCATTCCGGTTGTAGATGAAATCAAAGGACGCATGCCGGAGATTTATGTTGCGCTGAAGCCCGGTGTAACGATCTCCCATAAAGAGATGGGTGAGAAGGTGACGCGGCTGATCGAAACGATGATTGGGAAAATTGCGCGGCCGAAGGCGGTCCACGTGGTTCCTGACATGCCCAAAACGCGTTCGGGCAAGATCATGCGACGCGTTCTTGCCGCGATTTCCAACACGCTTGACGTGGGGGATATCACCACGCTCGCAAATCCGGACGTGGTGGAGCAGATTCGCGTGCAGGTGCAGGGAAAAGAAAAAGTCGCGAAGAAGGAAGGTCCCGAGGACATCAAGCAGTTTGGCTCGGTCGAGTAAGGCGAATTGGAAAATCCGTGCGTTGAGATCGATGGAGGAAAAATCGCCATGGCAAAGAAGAGAGGCAAGAGAATTTCCCGCAGAGAATTCGTCAAGTTCGCCGGCACCGGGGCGCTTGCCGCCGGAATCGGGCCGGCATTTCTCTTTCCCGAGCGCGCCCTGGCGCAGCAAAAAACGCTGAAAATAATTCAATGGAGCCATTTCGTCCCGGCTTACGACACCTGGTTCAACGGAAAGTTCACCAAGGAGTGGGGGCAGAAGAACAACACCAACGTGGTCGTGGACAATATCAATCTGGTTGATCTTCCCGCCCGAGCGGCCTCCGAAGTTTCCGCGCAGAAGGGCCACGACCTATTCATGTTCCTGTCTCCGCCGGCGGCCTACGAAAATGCGACGATTGACATGGCGCATGTGTATCAAGAAGTCGAAAAAAAGCACGGCAAGAAAATCGATCTGGCGCACAAGTCCACCTACAATCCGAAAACGAAGAGGTATTTCGCTTTTTCAGATGCTTACACGCCGGATCCTGGCAACTGGCATAAAGACTGGTGGGCTGAAGCGGGCTACCCCAACGGGCCTGACACGTACGATGATCTCCGCGCCGGCGCGAAAAAGATTCGTGATGCAAGCGGCCATCCCTGCGGCATCGGACTCGCTCAGGAACTTGATACCAGCATGGCCATGCGCGCCATTCTGTGGTCGTTCGGCGGATCGGAGCAGGACGAAGCCGGCAATGTGACCATCAATTCCAAAAACACCATTGAAGCTCTCAAATATATGCGCGCGCTGTACCAGGAAACGGAAACGGCGGAAGTGTTTACCTGGACTCCTCCTTCGAACAACCAGGCTATGCTCGCCGGCCGCGTGTCCTTTGTAATGAATGCCATCTCCATTTCACGCCAGGCGGAACGCGAGCATCTTCCCATCGACAACAAAATCATGATCAGCCGCGCGCTGAAGGGGCCGGTGCGCCGTATTGCCGCCGAGCACGTGATGGACTGCTACGTCATCTGGAATTTTGCGGAGAACAAAGAAGGCGCGCAGCAGTTCCTGATCGACTATATGGATCATTTCCACGATGGATTCGAAGCCGGGCAATTCTACAATTTCCCGTGTTTCCCGAGTCTGGTGCCGGACCTGAAAAAGGAAATTGCCAACGACCCACGCGCAAACCCCGCGGATAAATATAAAGTGCTGGGCGATGTTCTTGACTGGGCCACCAACGTCGGCTATCCGGGCTACGCGTCCGCGGCCATCGACGAGGCCTTCAAAACCTGGGTGATCCCCACGATGTTCGCCAAAGTGGCTCGCGGCGATATTTCACCCGAGGACGCCGTGAAGGCGGCCGAAGCAGAGTACAACCGGATCTTCGCACGATGGAAATAGCCTGGGGGCTCGATGGCCGTCGTTGAAGCGCGGAATCTGACCAAGGTTTTCAAGCAAGGAGAACTCGGAGCAGTTAACAACGTCAATCTGGAGACCCGCGAGGGAGAATTCCTGGTCCTGCTGGGACCATCGGGTTCCGGCAAGACAACGCTGCTGCGTATGATTGCGGGGCTCGAGACTCCTACATCAGGCGAAATCCGCATCGGCGGCGATGTCGTCAATCAACTCACTCCACGCGAGCGCGGCATCGCTATGGTTTTCCAGAGTTACGCGCTCTATCCCCACCTCAGTGTTTACAATAATATCGCGTTCCCGCTGAAGGCTCAGAAGGTCCCGAAAGACCAGCACAAGAAAAAAGTAGAATGGGCCGCCGGCCTGCTGGGCATCGAAAAACTGCTGCAACGGAAACCGCGTGAGCTTTCGGGCGGAGAGAGGCAGCGGGTGGCCCTGGCGCGCGCAATCGTGCGCGAGCCTCGCGTTTTTCTGCTCGACGAGCCGCTTTCCAACCTCGATGCGAAATTGCGCGCATCGGCTCGCGAGGAACTCGAGGAATTTCACGATCGCATCAAGACCACCACCATTTATGTTACTCACGACCAGGTGGAAGCCATGGCGCTGGGAGATCGCGTGGTGGTCCTTCATCAGGGCGTTGTTCGGCAGATTGGCACGCCCCGCGAAGTGTACGACGAGCCCGCGGACACTTTCGTGGCCACTTTCCTCGGTTCACCCCCGATGAATCTGCTCGAAGCGGAGGAAATGATCGTCGGGTTTCGTCCCGAACGCTTTCTTCCCGCCGGACTCATCGCGCCGTGGGCGCCCCTGGGTGAGATTGCCAAAACCCTTCAGCCTGAAAACCTGCTTCCGGTTGATTTGCAGAGTTCGGGGAATCGAGTTCCCTTGCGTTTTCGGGTGCAGCACTCGGAATTTCTCGGCGCTGAGCGCATCCTCTACGGCATCCTCGAAGGAACGCGATTCCGCGACAAGCCCGTCTGTGCGCGCGTCTCTTCGAGCGTGCTCGAGAACTACACCGCCGACACCACCTACGACTTCGCTGTGCCCGAGCATGAATTACAATTCTTCGACGCGAAAACCGGCAAACGGATCCCGCCGAGGCCTGTCTCGTGGCAGTAGAAAACCGCAGGCTGGGCGCCGCGATGTTTTCGCCGGCGATTGCGTACATTGTTCTCCTGATTGGCGCGCCCTTTGCGCTTGCTGTCATGTACGCATTCAGCGACGCGCGCATCGGCAGCCCCGGCTTTCATTTTGTCGGCATCGAGAATTTCCGGAGCATTCTGCAGAGTCCCAGCTTTCAGGCCGCGCTCAGAAATTCGGTCGTCTTTACGGTATGCGCGCAGATTATCGTGATTGTCTGCTCGACGATACTTTCCATCGCGCTCGAGAAACCATTTCGCGGCCGCAGATTCGTGCGCTTTCTGATCCTGCTTCCCTGGGTCGCTCCGATTTCACTCGGCGCCATCGGCTGGAAATGGATTCTGGATTCGATCTACAGCGTGATCACCTGGGTGCTCGTTTGGGCTCACGTTTTCAAACCGTATAGCGCTCCGATGTGGCTGGGCGAGCCGCACTTGGCCATGGCTTCCGTGATTCTGGTGCACTGCTGGAGGCTGATACCGTTTTCCACGGTGATTATGCTGGCGGGACTCACCGCCATCCCCAAGGACATCCCTGAGGCCGCTGCGATCGACGGCGCTGGATTCTGGCGCACTTTGTTTCAGATCAATATTCCCATGATGGCACCCATCATCAGCGTGGCCGTCTTATTCGGAACGATTTTCACATTCACGGACATGACCGTCGTTTACATCCTGACCGCCGGCGGTCCATTTGACTCGACTCAAACCCTCCCTTCACTGGCATTCGCCATGGGAATTCAGGGCAGCGACTTGGCTGCCGGCGCCGCCACTTCGCTGTTTCTCGTTCCCGTGCTGATTTTGATTGCCTACTTCATGCTCCGTGCGGCGCATCGCGCCGAGGTGGCCTGATGGCAGGAAGAGATCAGCAACGATTGTGGGCCAGGGCGCTGCATTTTACGGTGCTCGCCGTTTTCGTCGTGTTGCTTGCGTTTCCCTTCTACTGGATGCTGGTCGCCACCTTTAAGCAAAATATCGATCTCTATAACGTTGAAAATAATCCCTTCATCTTCAACCTCCGCCCTACTCTCGACCACTTGAAGCTGCTGTTTTTTGAAACCGGCTATGTCCGCTGGCTCGCCAATACCGCCCTGGTAGGCGTGCTGGTAGTTTTCATCACCCTGATTCTTGCTTTGCCCGCCGCTTATGCTCTAGCGCGACTCACCGGGCGCTGGGGCCAGCGCATTGGGATCGCCATTTTCCTCACCTACCTAGTCCCGCCGACGCTGCTCTTTATTCCGCTGTCCAGGGTGGTGGCTCTGCTGGGATTGCAGGATACGATCTGGTCGCTGGTGCTGGTCTATCCCAGTTTCACGGTTCCCTTTTCAATTTGGCTGCTGATGGGCTTTTTCAAATCGATCCCCAGGGAATTGGAAGACGCCGCGATGGTGGATGGCCTGACCCATTTCGAAGCTTTTTACAAACTGGTGGTTCCCATTTCCGTCTCCGGAATTCTCACCGTAGTCATTTTCACGTTCACGCTCGTGACGCAGGAATTCGTCTATGCGCTCACTTTTATCTCGCCCGAATCGCAGCAGATGGTCGGCGTGGGCATTCCAATATTCCTGGTCCGCGGCGATGTTTATTTCTGGGGCTCGCTGATGGCTGCCTGCCTGATCACCAGCCTTCCGATCGCCTTGCTCTATAACACGTTTCTCGATCGCTTCATCGCGGGCTTCACCGTGGGCGCCATCAAATAGGCTCAGGCGGCAGCAACGAAATGCCTCCCGGCATCGTCCAACAGAATGGCGTGCAATACTTGACTTTGCATTCGAGCTCGTCGCATCGCGTTTCTTCGCATTTTCTAGCGCTAGCGTTAGCCTTGTTTTTTGTCACGCGTGCTCGCGCTCAAGCTCAGCCGCCCCCTGCCGCACATGTGCAGTTGATCTGGGACGGAAACCCCATTCGGCCTGGCCACACTTTGTGGGTGGGCGTGCTATTTCAATTGGATCCAGGCTGGCATATCTACTGGCAAAACCCCGGTGATTCGGGCGAGCCTCCGAAGATTCAATGGAAGTTGCCCCCGGATTTCCACGGTGGTGCATTTCTGTGGCCGCGTCCCATCCTGCTGGGGAAAGCACCTGTGCGGGACTACGGCTATGCGGGCCGGGTGCTTTTGATGACGCCTCTGCAAACGCCACCGAGTCTGCCTGACACTTCTCCCGTGGCCCTTGTCGCGTCCGTGGGATACATCGTCTGCCGTGAAATATGTATCCCCGGTAAGGCTGACTTGACGCTCTCGATTCCTCAGCTTGGTCAGACGACAGGCCAGCCGTCTCCATGGCGCAAACTCTTCCAGGAGACTCGAGCGCAATTGCCGCATCCACTGCCGCCCCAGTTGAAAGTGAGCGCAACTCAGACTAGTGAAAATATTGTGCTCATATTCGAAGGCGCAGCCGCCCCGGAGGAGATTAGATTTTTTCCGCTCGAGCCCGGCGTGATCGAGAATGCGGCTCCGCAAGAATTGAGCTCGATTGGAAAAGTCATGCGCCTGACGCTGAAGAAATCCGAGCATCTCACGAAGCAGGTTCCTGCTTTGAAGGGCGTCATCGTATTGGACGAGGATCGCGCTTATGAAATTTCAGTTCCAGTTAAATCATCTTAGTGAGAGATGGCATAATCTGCATCTATTTGAGGAGGGGAAATGAACAGGAAACTCGTCGTCTGGCTGGCCGTGGGCGCGTTCGCCGTCGCCCTGGCACTGTCAGCGGCTAGGGCCGCGCGTGTAGGCGAGCGCGCGCCTGATTTCACCGGTACAGATACCAACGGCAAAGCCCACAAGCTCTCGGATTACGCGGGCAAGTATGTGGTTCTCGAGTGGCACAATCGCGGCTGCCCCTTCACCGCGAAACACTACGACAGCGGCAACATGCAACGCCTGCAGCACGAGTGGACCGCGCGCGGCGTCATCTGGTTGACCGTGATTTCCTCCGCTCCCGGCAAGCAAGGCTACATCACCGCCGCGGATGAAAACGCATTCCTCAAGCAATCGAACGCCGCGCCCACCGCTGTGCTGCTCGATCCCACCGGCGCGCTCGGCCGCCTGTACGACGCCAAGACCACCCCGCAGATGTTTATCATCGATCCGCAAGGGACACTCATTTACAACGGTGCCATCGATGATCGAGCCACAACCGACGCCGCCGATATCAACGGCGCCAAGAACTATGTCTCGCTCGCACTCGGCGAAGCAATGGCAGGCAAGCCTGTCAGCAACCCATCGACGCGCCCGTACGGCTGCTCAGTGAAGTATCCCGAGTGAGCAGGACTGCCCTGCACTGCCAAGTTGTGGGATGATTAGCCCGGCTCCAGCAAGCCCGGAAGGAAAATGATCATGAAGCCACTGATGGCCCTGCTTCTCCCAGTCATGTTGATCTTCGCTTTGGGTTTAGCAGGTCCCGCGCGAGCCCAGCAGAACTCCTCGCCAACGACTCCCAAACCTGCTGCCCCCGTGAAACCTGCGCCTGCGGCAAGTCCCTACGGCAATGCCGACGCGCCGGAGAACGACCCTGCTCTCCAACTTACCGACGACCAGAAGGCCAGGATCAAGACCATCCGCGACGATGGCAACCAGCAAATCCAGGCCGTCCAGAAGGACACGTCGCTTACTGCCGACCAAAAGGAACGCAAAGTTAAGCTCATCCGCAAGACTACCCGCGCACAGGTGTTCGCCGTTCTCACGCCTGACCAGCAGAAAACTTGGTCCTGGGAGCAGCACGAGAGGCGCGACGCCAAATCGCAGTCCCCGAAATCCCCATAGCCCTCGCGCTCGCAAAATTTCTCCGAACAGTTTTTAACAGCGTCGAAAAAATCTTTCCTTGCGATGCATATTTCTCTTGCATCGGAAAATATTTTCCGTATCCTGCACTTTGCGCACTCGCTCCGAATGCGCGGCAGTGAGAGAGCGAGGAACGCTTTTGGAGGACGCGACAAGCAATTGAGCACTTTATCCCTCCCAGCCCAATTTCCCTCCCGGGCGATTCCTTCCACCAAAAGAGTTGCGAAGCTGACGCTCTGGCCTCTGGTCGCCGCAACCTTCTTTATGGTCTCTGGCGGCACATATGGCACCGAAGACATCATCCATGGCGCCGGGTATGGCCGTGGCATCCTGCTGCTCCTGCTTACCCCTCTGATCTGGAGCCTCCCAACGGCCTACATGATTGGTGAGCTATCGAGCGCCTTACCGGCGGAAGGCGGCTACTACGCCTGGGTGCGCCGGGCGTTGGGCAATTTCTGGGGATTTCAGGAGGCTTGGCTGTCGCTGGTGGCCAGCATCTTCGACATGGCGATTTACCCCACGCTATTCGTTCTCTACCTGACGCGCCTGTTCCCCTGGTTCGCTGTGGGTCATCGCGGCGTGATGGTCGGCCTAGGAGTAGTCACCGTCTGCGCGCTTATGAACATCGCCGGCATCCGTGTGGTGGCGATTTCCTCATTATGGCTGTTCTTCCTGCTCTCGGCGCCATTTGCCGTGATCGTCCTAATTGCCCCGACCAAAATCGGCGCGCTCTCCAATGTCGCTGTTGCCCCCACCACCTCGACGGTCGGGCTGGTTGGCGGGCTGCTCATCTGCATGTGGAATTACATGGGCTGGGATAACGCCTCGACGATCGCCGCCGAAGTGCGCCGGCCGCAGCGGACGTACCCCCGCGCCATGATTCTGGCGGTAATCGTTGTCGCCCTCAGCTACGTGTTGCCGTTCGCGGCCATGTGGCTCACAGGCGTTCCATCCTCGGCGTTCGAGACAGGCTCGTGGGCCGATCTGGCTGGGATGATGGGTGGGCTCGTCGGCGGGCCGCTGGTGGCGCGCGCCTTCCGCGTCGCGCTGGTTATGGGCGGGATGATGAGCGCATTTGGGATGTTCAACGCGCTGGTGATGAGCTACTCACGCCTGCCGCTTGCGATGGCTCAGGATGGCATGTTGCCCGGGGTCTTCGGGAAGCTGCAACCAAAGACACGCGCCCCATGGGTCGCCATCAACGTACTGGCGATTGGCTGGGCACTGTGCCTCGGCCTCGGTTTCGAGCGGTTGGTTACCATCGATATTCTGCTCTACGGCATGGCCCTCCTGCTCGAATTCATCGCTCTGGTAGCGCTGCGCATCAAGGAGCCGGAATTGCGGCGCCCCTTCCGCGTCCCAGGCGGGCTCGCGGGAGCGATTCTCGTCGGGGTCTGTCCCACCCTGCTGCTGGTATTCGCGGCAATCCACGGGCAAGGCGAGCAGATACTTGGGATGAATGGAATCGTTTTCGGCGCCCTCCTAATCGCCGCCGGTTTCCTCGTGTACCTCGCGAAATCCACTGTCGAGAGGCACGGCTGGGTCCCCGCAGCCCTCCGCAGCCAGCGCAAAGCTGCTTAGCCTACGCCCGTGACTCGACTAACGACTCGACCGCCCCGAAGCAGCCCGTTTTGCTCCGCGGGAGGATCGCCGCCGCATCGTACTCGACCTGCCCCGCACAGACCGCACCTCAAAGCGGACACCTTCCGCCTTCTGCAGGTAGGCAAGGATCTCAAATAGATTGCGCGCCGTTGGATTTCCCTTCGGACCAAACATCTGGTGAAGCGTCTTCACGTGGATTTTGGTCTCCGCCGCCAGCTTGGGAAAGCCCACCGTGGCATTGATGGGTCGGAGTCGTGAGTTCCCAGAATCTAATCGCAGATGGAAAAATAGAACGGCACTTAAGTCACACAAATCGAGCAACCGGGACCGATTTTAATCGCGAAGAATTCCGGGTTTCCTGTATCGAGAAACAGCCTCCGGACATGAATCTGCGTGACGGGGCGAAGGAAAAGCTAATCGCAACAGTTGCCAAATTAAAACTCATTTTAATTCTCTCAAAACGTTGGAGTTTACTCTTTTCTAACCGCAACAAATTGAGGTGTATTGTGATGACCTGCGATTGCGGAGAAGGCCGCGGAGATGCTCCCCGGTCGGGCCTAACCTGATGAAACCTCCGCGGTTTCTCTCAACAGCGCTGCGGAATAATTCTGCTATTCTTTTTCCCGTGCGAAAACTTCTCTGCATTGGAATCGTGCTACTGGGAGGCGGCGCATCAGTTGTGGTTGCTCACAACGCGCGGAATTCAAATGCCAGAATCCAGGAGCAGCAACAATCCGCACCGCAACCGTCCGCCTCGCAGGATGCAAACAAACCGCAACCACCACCTGCGCAAATTGTTCCTCCGGCTGCTACTCATCCCGGACCAGTGATAATTCTGAACCCCGCGCACGGTGGAGCAGATACCGGAGCGCGAGGGCCGAGCGGCGCCGTGGAAAAAGATATTGCGCTTTTGTTCGCGCGAATCGTCCGCGTCGAACTGGAGCGCCAGGGATATCGCGTTGTGATGACACGCAATGACGATTCCAATCCTTCCTACGATGATCGCGCCGCAGTCGCGAACGCGCATCGCGATGCGCTGTTCATCAGCATTCATCTCGGTTCCACTGGCACCGTCGGCACTGTCCGTGCCTACTACTATCAGTTTTCAGCCTCGCCGGCTGTAACTACGGGATCGGACGCCGCGCCACCGCCCGCACTAGCAGCAGGCGGGATTTTGACTTGGGAAGAAGCGCAGCGGCCTTTCGTGGAAGCCAGCCGGCATTTTTCGGAAATACTGGAAAGCGATCTCGCGCAACATTTCAGCGGCTCGCCATCGGCGCCCGCGGGAGTCGCCGTTCGCGAATTGCGCTCGGTGGCGGCTGCAGCAGTGGCGGTGGAAATTTCAAGCGTGGCGGTCAACGACCCCAATTCCTTGACAGGCTTGGCCCAGCCGCTGGCTACCTCGATTCTGCGCAGCGTTCAGGCATATCGCCCGGCAGCAGCTACGGGGGCGAAATAATGCCGCGGAATCTAAGAATTGTAATTGGAATCCTGAGCATCGCGGTCCTGATCGGCCTGATCAGCCTGCACGGGCTCCACGATCGCATCGAGAAGATGGCGGAAACTCCCCCCACCGAGGGACAGGCGCGGCGCGAAGTGCTGGAGCCTGCAATTTCCACTCCGACGGACGTTAGGCTGAAGGCGAAAATTTATTGGGCTGCGGGTCCGGACCGGGTCGCGGCCGCGGAGCTGGAAATACCGCTCTCGGCGGATCCCGGACAGCGTGCGAGACAGGTTCTGCACGCGCTGATCGCCAATCCGCCCACGCCGGAGCAGCGGACCATCCCGGCGGACACAATTCTGTTGGGCTTTTATCTGTTGCCAGAGGGCACGGCCATCGCCGATTTCTCGGATGCCTTGGCGTCGGAATATCCTTCCGGGATTATGAGCGAAAAACGCGCCGTCGATTCCATCGCGCGAACATTGGAAAATAATTTGCCTTCCGTGCGGCGGCTCAAGATCCTGATTCACGGAGAAGAGGTCGAGACGCTCGCTGGCCATGTGGACCTGACGGGCTTTTTTGATTTGAATCCGCCGGGGCAGCAGTTGGCTCCTTCCGCGGTGGAGAAGCCTCCTGTTTCGCTGGAATCCAAGACTGGAGATTTGCCGGGTGCGGCGGCCGTGCCGGCACCTTCACCTCGGTGAAGCCATGCGACACCGATTCAAAAATTGAAACGCGCGTCACCTGTTGACACTCGACTTCCCAGTCGTCAAACTGTGACTCTTCGCTGCATTGAAAGAGAAATCCGGATGGAGGATTTGCTTGCGAGCTGACGGACGCGCGGCCGACGAATTGCGGCCGGTAAAAATCACATCGGACTTCATTCCCAGCGCGGAAGGCAGCGTGCTGATTGAAGCGGGGCAGACGCGCGTGATCGTCACGGCCACCGTGGAAGATGGCGTGCCCTCATTTTTGAGGGGTAAAGGCAAAGGTTGGGTGACTGGTGAATACGGAATGCTGCCGCGCTCGACGGAAGAGCGGACGCCGCGAGAATCGTCACGCGGGCGTCAATCCGGACGGACACTCGAGATTCAGCGAATGATCGGGCGAACGCTGCGCGCAGTGACGGATTTAAAATCGCTCGGTGAACGCACCGTGTGGCTCGATTGCGACGTGATTCAGGCCGACGGCGGAACGCGCACCGCTTCTGTAACCGGCGCGTTCGTCGCGCTCGCCCTGGCTTTGGAGCGGATGGTTTCGGCCGGAATGCTTCGCAGCGTCCCGTTGTTTGACTCGGTCGCTGCGACCAGTGTCGGAATTGTGGACGACCAACTTTTACTCGACCTGGCTTACGAAGAAGATTCGCGCGCTCAGGTGGATATGAACGTGGTGATGACGGGCGGCGGACGCTTTGTCGAAGTGCAAGCAAGCGCCGAAGGGCGTCCGTACACCGAGCGCGAGTTGCACGAACTCATCTCGCTTGCCACCGGAGGAATTCGCCGGCTGGTGGAGGCGCAGCAGGAATTGTTGCACATGAGTTTCAACGCCCGCGCTCGGTAGCGCAGCACAGCGCATGCGCGAACCGATTCGAGTCATCCTTGCGACATCGAATCCGGGAAAATTGCGCGAGTACTCCGTGCTGGCCGACGAATTCGGGATTGAGCTGGCCCTCCTTCCTGATTTTCAAAAAATCCCATCCTTCGAAGAGTCGGCGCCCACCTTTGCAGAAAATGCCGCGGGGAAATCTCTGCATTACAGCAAGTATGCGCCCGGAATTGTGCTGGCAGATGATTCGGGATTGGTAGTTCCGGCGCTGGGCGGCGCGCCGGGCGTGCACTCTGCGCGGTATGCCGGACCGAGCGCCACGGATGGGGACCGTGTCCGCAAATTATTGCGCGAGATGGAAGCGATGGAGGGCGAGTCCAGGAGAGCACGGTTTGTTTGCGTAACGGCACTTGCACAGCAGGGTCGCGCCATCGCAGTCGTTTCCGATTTCGCGCAAGGCACAATTACGAAAGAGCCGCGTGGAATGGACGGGTTTGGTTATGATCCTGTGTTTTTCTTCGAGCAGCTCGGACGAACGTATGCGGAAATTACGCGTGAGGAGAAAAACAAATACAGCCATCGCGGTAAAGCATTCCGCAAGGCACTGGAAATTTTCGCGGCTCATAATTCTGGCACCTTTCTCTAAACCCCCGCATCTAAAGTTCTCGTACAGTGAAATTGCTTGCGCTGAGGCTGTCAATGGGAGTAAGAATGGCTCCCCCTCAGAGGTGATCTATGGCGAGTCCCCAACTGGCGCGTGCGCCTCATCCGACATTGTTGTCGCGCATGCAGGAAGCTCGTGCACGTACAGACGCCCTGTTTCAGATGCTGCCTCCCAATTCTTTTTACTACCGGCCAGTTCCTGAACGCCATCGCCTGATTTTCTATCTGGGGCACCTGGAAGCATTCGACTCGAATTTGCTAAGCGACGCTCTCGGGTTGGAACCTCGCGATCCCGAATTCGACAAACTTTTCGCATTTGGCATCGATCCTGTGAACACGGGACTGCCAACAGACACGCCCGGCGATTGGCCCGGGATCGCGAGGGTCGAAAAATACAATCGGCAAACGCGCAAGCGCTTGAATGCAGCACTAGAAAACACAAGCGATGTCTCCGGATCGCGTGATGAAGGCCTGATTGACGGGACATTGCTGCACGTGGCGATTGAGCATCGCTTGATGCATGCGGAAACGCTGAGCTACTTGCTCCACAATTTGCCTGTAGAACGCAGAATTCCGCAGCCTGCAGTGCAGCGTGACTCCAGACCTGCACCCAGACAGCAGCAAGCGACTATTCCTGCCGGTACCGCCACGCTGGGGCAATCCAGCAAACTTGCTCATCCATTTGGATGGGACAATGAATTTGAATCGCAGGAAATTCATGTCCCCAGTTTTTCGGTGGACGTGTATCCGGTTACGAACGGCGAGTATTTGAAATTTGTTCGCGCAGGCGGTTACGAAGATTCGAGTTATTGGCGGCCCGAAGACTGGGAATGGAAACGCCAGGAGCGCCTGGAGCATCCGCATTTCTGGCTGCCACGCTCGAGTTCCCAAGCAAGCGACCCGGACACCCAATGGGAATATCGCGCCATGTTTGGAACAATTCCCCTGCCGCAATCCTGGCCTGTGTACGTAAGCTGCGCAGAGGCTCAGGCTTTCGCGCGCTGGGCCGGCAAAAAACTTCCAACGGAATCGCAGTGGCATCGCGCGGCATACGGCACGCCCGAAGGAAGCGAGCGGGTGTATCCATGGGGTGAAGGCCCCCCTGATTCCTCGCGGGGAAATTTTAATTTTCAACGCTGGGATGCTGCGCCAGTGGATGCACATCCCGCTGGGGCAAGCGCATTTGGTGTTTTCGATCTGCTCGGCAACGGATGGGAATGGACTTCAACTCCATTTGGTCCGTTGCCGGGGTTTCAGCCGTTTCCATTCTATCCCGGCTACTCTGCAAATTTCTTCGACGGAAAACATTTTGTAATGAAGGGAGGATCAGCACGCACAGACGTATGCATGCTGCGGCGATCTTTCCGCAACTGGTTTCAGCCACACTATCCCTACGTGTACGCCACCTTCCGCTGCGTGGAGGGCTAATCAATGGGCACTTCTCATCAATTCGCACATCGCACTATCCTCACCCCGGCGCTCTCCGAATTTGCCGCGGAAATAACAGTTGGGCTGAGCCATCCGGGACAAAAGGAACTGCCTTCGAAATATCTTTATGACGAAGTGGGCTCCGCGCTCTTTGATGTGATTTGCCTTCTGCCGGAATATGGTTTGAGCCGAGCTGGCATGCGATTGGCGCAACGCTATTCACACGACATTATCGGTCGATTGCCGAGCCCGGTCGTGGTGGCCGAACTGGGAAGCGGTAGCGGACAGAAAACCCGCTGGCTGCTCGAGGCTCTTTCAAGGCGGCAGCGCGTGAATTATTACCCGATAGATATTTCCGGGAGCGCCCTCAATCGCTGCCAGCAGGAATTGGGCCAGATGGATATGGTGAGCATTGTCGGGTTCGAGCGTGCTTACCTGGATGGATTGCAGGAGGTGGCCGCGCGTCGTCGGGCGGGTGAGCACATTTTTGTGCTCTTTCTGGGCAGCACCATTGGAAATTTCGATCGGCCCGCGGGTGATCAATTCTTGCGCGAAGTGCGGAGCATCCTGAGTGAAGGCGACGCCCTCCTGCTCTCGACTGATCTTGAAAAGCCGGTTGCAAAATTAATTCTGGCCTACGACGACCCCGCGGGTGTGACTGCCGCATTCAACAAGAACCTGCTCGCGCGCGTAAACCGTGAGCTAGACGGAGATTTCAATTTGGCGCAGTTCGAGCATGTGGTCCGCTATGACGAAGCCGAGCGGCGCATTGAGATGCATCTTCGCTCGACTGCCTGGCAACGAATAACAATTCGCAAAGCGGGCTTCGGCTTTAGCATGCGCGAAGGCGAGACCATCTGGACCGAAAGCTCGCACAAATACAATCCGCAGGAAGTGGTTCGCATGGGCGAGCGGACCGGATACCGCTGCGCGGGGCAATGGTTCGATTCCGAATGGCAGTTTGCACAGAATCTCTTCTTTGCCGTATAGCCGTCTTCAGGAATGCGTGATCCCAACTGCGGGTGGTCCATCACACGTCGAGCCTCACTCCCGCGTATGTTATATTTCCGGTCTCATGGCCAAACAAAATAAGAAAAGATTGAAGAAAAAACTGGCTACAGAGAAGCGCCGGGCCGTGGCGGGGCACTCGAAGGCGACTGCGCGTCGTCGAGGAACTGATCCGGCGCGTGTTCGTACCATCCTTCAAAAACTCGATGAGGCGTATCCGGCTGTGACGTGTGCGCTACTGCATGAAAACCCTTTTCAGCTTCTAGTTTCAACAATTCTTTCCGCGCAGTGTACGGATGAGCGCGTGAACCAGGTGACGGCGACACTCTTCCCCAAATATCCGGACGCAAACGCATTTGCCTTTGCGAATCCGAAAGAGCTGGAGCAGGATATTCGACCTACAGGTTTTTTTAGAAATAAGACGAAGTCGATCATGGGCACCAGTAAGAAAATATTGGACCACTTTTCCGGTGAGGTGCCAAAGACGATGGAGCAATTGCTGACGCTGCCAGGAGTGGCGCGCAAGACCGCTAATGTTGTGCTAGGCACGGCTTACGGAATCGCTTCGGGCATAGTGGTGGATACGCATGTGCAGCGACTTTCGCAACGCCTGGACTTGACAAAGAATGCGGACCCGAAAAAGATCGAGCAGGACCTGATGCAGATTATTCCGCAGGAAAAATGGATTCTTTTCTCGCATCAGTTAATCTGGCACGGGAGGCGCGTGTGCCAGGCGCGCAAACCAAAATGTCTGGAGTGCAACCTCGAGCCGCTCTGTTATTCGAAAGATAAGACAAATTAGAGAAGCGGCTCGCTTCCATTCTCCCGCGGGAAATCATCCCCACTCGTACCCTACCTAAGAAACCGCCAATATGAAGTAGTGGGATGGTTGGCGCAGCAGATCGGGCGTCCACCGGCCGAGCGATTAGATAAGCAGAATAATGCATACAGCGCTGTCGAATTGACACGACCGACCCGGTCTCACCCAATGTCCTCATCTACAAATCGCTGTAAAACATAGACTTGCATAAAAGGACCGAACCAGCCAGGCACCTTCGTCAGCCAAGGGCACAGGTACCAGATCACGCTTGACGGTGACGGGTGAACATGTACTATACTGCATCTTTCAGGACTTGAAGCTATTCCAATGCCAATCCCCACGAGTCACGGTTCAGAACTCGCCCGGCGACCCAGCGCGGCCGCCGGCACGGAAGCAGATTTTTTGCAATTTCTGGGGACGCGCGTAAGGGAGCTGCGGAACCGTCGGGGGATGACGCGGAAAATGGTGGCGCACGAAGCAGATGTTTCGGAGCGGCATCTGGCGCAGCTCGAGGCAGGCGAAGGAAATATATCGATCGTGCTTCTGCGGCGTATCGCCGACGCAATAAACGTTTCGCTTAGCGAATTGTTCGCGGCTCAAGTGGAAGAGCCGGTGGAAAAAAGATTGATTCACCGGTTTCTCGACAGGCTTCCTGCTCACCGCCTGGAAGACGTGGTGTACCGGTTGATGCGCGATTTCGGTCCCGAGGAAAAATTGCGGCGGATGCGCATTGCGCTGATTGGAGTGCGCGGCGCAGGCAAGTCAACGCTTGGAATGCGGTTGTCGGCGGCGACCGGAATTCCGTTCATCGAACTGGACCGGGAGATTGAGAAGGATACGGGGATACCGCTGGAGGAAATTTTCTCATTGTACGGACAGTCCGGGTACCGGTCGATTGAAAGGCGCACGCTCGAACGAGTGATTCATGAACACGAACGGGCGATACTTTCCGTAGGTGGCGGCGTGGTATCGGAAAAAGAAACCTACGACTACCTGCTATCGAATTGCTGGACGGTATGGATCAAGGCGCAGCCAGAGGAACACATGTCGCGAGTGATGGCTCAAGGAGATTTTCGCGTGATGGCCGGGAGCGATCAGGCGATGGAAGACTTGCGCCGAATTCTGGAGGCTCGAGAACCGCTGTATCGAAAGGCGGACATTTGCCTGGATACCTCCGGGAGTACCGTGGATGACAGTTTCACGAGATTGAAGGCGGCACTGCAAGTTGATTTGGAGTAGGAGGATTTTGTGGACATCGCTGCGACGCAAGAAGCCGGTATAGGAATCGAAGCCGTAGATTTCCAGACCGATCCCTCGCGGTACAAGCACTGGCGACTCACATTTGATGGCCCGGTGGCAACGCTCACGATGGATGTAGCGGAAGACGGCGGCCTTCGTCCAGGTTACAAGCTGAAGCTGAATTCCTACGATCTGGGAGTGGATATCGAACTCTACGACGCGCTGCAGCGAATCCGGTTTGAACATCCTGAAATCCGATCGGTGGTGATTACCAGCGCGAAGAATCGTATTTTCTGTTCAGGGGCCAATATTTACATGCTCGGCCTTTCCTCCCATGCCTGGAAGGTGAATTTCTGCAAATTCACGAACGAGACTCGGAATGGAATTGAAGATTCGAGCGCGCATTCCGGTTTGAAATTTCTGGCGGCTTGCAATGGCACTACGGCCGGCGGCGGCTACGAACTTGCGCTCGCCTGCGACGAAATCATTCTTGTCGACGACCGCTCCTCGGCGGTCAGTTTGCCGGAGCTTCCGCTGCTGGGCGTGCTGCCTGGAACGGGAGGCCTGACGCGCGTTACGGACAAACGCAAAGTGCGCAAGGATCACGCCGACATGTTCTGCACAAATCCGGACGGCGTGCGTGGGCAAAGAGCGAAGGATTGGCGACTAGTGGATGAGGTGATCAAACCGCAGCAATTCGCAGAGCACATCAAGCAGCGCGCTGTGAAATTGGCCGAAAAGAGTGATCGCCCCGTAAACGCCAAGGGGATCGCATTGACGCCATTGAAGCGATCAATTGATGCGAGTGGCATCCATTACGAATATCTAGATGTTCAACTTAACCGTGTGGCTCGCACGGCAACAATCGCGGTCCGGACACCTGATTCGGTGACGGAGGACAGTTTAGAAAAGGTAATTGCAGCGGGAGCGAGATGGTGGCCGTTGCAAATGGCGCGCGAGTTGGATGATGCCATCCTAAATCTGCGAACAAATGAACTGGTTTTGGGCCTCTGGATATTCAAGACGGCTGGAAATGCCAACGTTGTGCTGAGCGTCGACGAATTCATTTTGAAGCACCAGGACAATTGGTTTGTTCGAGAGGTTTTGGGAATGATGCGGCGGACGTTTGCTCGCATTGATGTCACGTCGCGCTCGATTTACGCCATTGTCGAGCCGGGATCTTGTTTTGCGGGGACGCTTTTGGAGTTGGCAGTGGCAGCGGATCGGGTGTACATGCGGGATTCGAAGGATGGCGCGAGCATCGCTACGATGTCGCTCTCAAGAATGAACTTCGGACCCTTGCCGATGGTGAATCAGCTTTCGCGCATCGCGGCACGCTTCTACCAGGATGCAGAGCGAGTGGATGCACTGTGTAGTCGAGTAGGTGAAAAACTTTCGGCGAGTGAGGCGCTGGATGCAGGACTCGTGTCGGCTGCGCCCGATGACCTCGACTGGGACGACGAAATTCGCCAGGCCATCGAGTCGCGCGCCGCACTTTCTCCAGATGCATTGACAGGGCTCGAGGCTAATTTGCGGTTCGGAATTCCCGAAACGCTGGAGACGCGGATTTTCGGGCGGCTTTCCGCATGGCAAAACTGGATTTTTGTTCGTCCAAATGCTGTGGGGGAAAATGGGGCGTTGAAAGTGTACGGCTCCGGCGCGCCGGTGAAATTTAATTGGGAAAGAGTTTGAAAGGTAAGCTTGGCCTTTTTTGACTCAGGAGATTCGCGATGATCAATTACACAGATAAAATTCCAAACAATATTGATTTAGGGAGAGACCGCGTGCTGCAGCGGGCGCTGGAGCACTGGCAGCCCGC
>Ga0210384_10001901_pt1 | contig 26817 bp, 19 predicted proteins | sample IncBWH2MmetaG_FD_160574 | JGI IMG/M metagenome (GOLD analysis project Ga0210384, IMG submission 160574) | Forest soil microbial communities from Barre Woods Harvard Forest LTER site, Petersham, Massachusetts, United States - Inc-BW-H-2-M | ecosystem: Environmental > Terrestrial > Soil >...
GTGGGGCCGATTAACGTCAGCCATGCTTTTTACCAGGTGCTCGGCCACGACACCTTCAACCCGATTGCCGGGCGCCGGGTGGACATCGACGGGCGCTTGGGAGCGCTGGAGCTCTCTGTAGACAAGAATTGGATGCGCTTCCGGTCGTCGTTTTTCTACGCCTCCGGCGATGGCGACAGGCGCTTTGGCCCCTCGCGCCGGGATTCGACGGCGCACGGTTTTGACACGATTGTCGACGACTCACACTTCGCCGGCGGTGACTTCAGCTTTTGGAGCCATGAAGGGATTCGCCTGACGGGCACAGGAGTTGGGCTGGTAGGTCCATCGAGCTTGTTGCCCAGCCTACGTACGAATAAAGAAGAAGGGCAGGCGAATTTTGTCAATCCTGGGCTGTGGCTGGGGAATCTGGGTGCGGATTTCGAGGTCACTCCCAAGCTGCGGGCGTTCGTCAACGTAAACTATCTGCGCTTTGACAAGACTGCTCCGTTGGAGTTGCTGCTGTTTCAGCGGCCAATTCGCCACAGCATCGGGACGGATGCTGGTGTGGGTTTCGAGTACCGGCCACCGCTTTCGGAAAACATTGTGATTCGGGGTGGAGTGGCGGCGTTACAGCCGGGGCGCGGTTTGCGCGATTTGTACAATGGGCGGACTTTGATGAATGGGTTTGTTACGGTGAAGTTTCTGTTCTAGGAGTAAAACTAATGTCTGTCATCCTGAGCGCAGCGAAGGACCCCTACGATGCCAGTAGCAGTAGTAAGCTTGCAAGCTCTCTCACTGGACTCTGCGTGGCAAGAAGATTTAGGAGAGTAAGACGAGATTAAGCGTGCAGGGGTCCTTCGCTCTGCTCAGGATGACAGGGTTTTATTGAATTGCAGATGTGAAACAACAGTGCGATGTGTTCGAAGGTTAAGGCAAAAACAATGCGACGCTGGTTTCCGGTTATCGAAGTGGCGCTGATGCTTACAGCCGTTTCTACGCTGATGGCCCGCCCGGCTGCGCAAGAGTCTGCGTCCTCTCCCGACATCCTCCTCAAGCAGCCGCAGCCTGACGCTGACCGCAAGTCTTCTGGCTGCGTGAGTTGCCACTCGCCGCTGGAAACGCCCTCCATGCATCAGACGAACACTGTTCGTTTAGGATGCACGGACTGCCACGGTGGAAACGCGGAAGTGCGCATTACGAGCGGAATGCCTGCAAATTCGGCCGAATATCGCCAGATCAAGAACCAAGCGCATCCGCAGTCTCGTTTTCGCGATACGCCCGAGAGTTCCGCCAACCCCGAGCGCAGCTATACTCGCTGGCTGCGCGAGGACTCCGACTATATTCGTTTCGTCAATCCGGGAGACTTGCGCGTGGCGGAGAAGACCTGCGGCCAGTCCGGATGCCATCTCTCGGAAGTGCGCAAGGTGGAGACTAGTATGATGACCCACGGCGCCATGCTGTGGGGAGCAGCGCTCTACAACAACGGCGCGGTGCCCTTCAAGACTCCGCATTTTGGCGAGAGTTATGGCCCGGACGGACTGCCGCGCCGCCTGACGACATTTCCCGCGCCTACCAAAGACGAAATCGAGAAGAAGGGTGTGCTGCCCTATCTCGATCCGCTGGAACGCTGGGAGATTTCGCAGCCGGGCAATGTGCTGCGCGTTTTCGAGCGTGGCGGACGAAAGCGCAGCGAGCTGGGCAATCCCGACCTCGACGAAGATCCCGGCAAGCCGGAGAACAAGCTCGGAGAGCGCGGCTTCGGGACATCGTTGCGAACGGATCCTGTTTTTTTGGGGTTGCAGAAAACGCGGCTGCTCGACCCGCTGCTCTCGATGCCAGGAACCAATGACCAGCCCGGAGACTATCGCGGCAGCGGCTGCACGGCGTGCCATGTGATTTATGCGAATGACCGCGATCCTGAGCACTCCAGCACCTACGCGCGCTTCGGCAACACAGGCCACAGCACAACCACCGACCCGACGATTCCGAAGAACGAAGCCGGCCATCCGCTGCGGCACGAGTTCACCCGCGCCATTCCGTCCAGCCAGTGCATTACCTGCCACATCCACCCCGGCACGAATATGGTGGCTACCTATTACGGAATGACCTGGTGGGACAACGAGATGGACGGCGCGGTGATGTATCCGAAAGAGCAGCGCCATCCCAGTCCGAAGGAACAATTCGAAATCCAGAACAAAAACCCTGAGCGCACCGCAGTTCGCGGGTTGTGGTCCGATGGTGATTTTCTACAAAAAACCGGATCGCCGGAATTCAATCAGCAGTTGAAGAACACGCAGTTCGGCGACTTCCACAGCCACGGCTGGATTTTCCGCGCCGTCTTCAGCCGCGACCGCAAAGGGAATTTGCTCGATAAGGAAGGCAATGCGGTTTCGCCGACAGATGAAGACAAGTTCAAGAAGGCCGTGCACCTGAAAGACATTCATCTCGAACGCGGCATGCACTGCATCGACTGCCACCTGGAGCAGGATAGTCATGGCAACGGCAAGCTTTACGGCGAAACGCGCAACGCGGTCGAGATTGATTGCGTCGATTGTCACGGGACCATCGAACATCCGGCGAATCTCGTCACCTCGGGTACTGCGTCGCCCGAGGGCGGGACGAATCTTGCCCGCTTGCGTACGCCTTGGCAGGAGCATCAGTTTTACTGGGATGGCGGCAAGCTCTTCCAACGCTCGATGGTGGAGAAGGACAAACAGTGGGAAGTGGTGCAGGTGGTGGACACGATCACGCCAGGAAATTCACACTATAGCGAAAAGTCTCGCCTGGCCAAGACGATGCAGCAGGACGGAACTACCTGGGGTGAAGTTCCAGTCGACTCGGCCAAGCTCGCTCACCAGAACAGCAAGATGACTTGCTACTCCTGCCATTCCTCCTGGGCGCCGACGTGTTATGGCTGCCATCTTTCCATGTCCGCGAATCAGCGCGAGCCCATGTTGCACAACGAAGGGCTGACCACGCGGAATTGGACGGCTTACAACTTTCAGATTTTACGCGACGATATGTACGCTCTGGGGATCGACGGAACGGTTACCGGGCATCGCGTAGCCCCGGTACGGTCGGCCTGTGCCGTGCTCGTAAGCTCGCAAAATAACGACCGCGACTGGCTCTACTACCAGCAGCAGACTGTCTCCGCCGAGGGCTTCAGTGGAGAGGCGTTCAGCCCGTTTGTTCCGCATACGGTGCGGGCGAAAGAGACCAAGGCTTGCACCGACTGCCATGTTTCCAAGGCCAATGACAACAATGCCTGGATGGGGCAGCTCTTCCTGCTGGGCGGAAATTTCATGAACTTCATGGGGCGCTATCTCTATGTGGCGACGGGCCGTAGCGGCTACGAGGCTGTCGTAGTGACGGAGCACGATGAGCCTCCGGCAGTGATTGGAAGCGATTTCCAGAAGCTTGCCTACCCCGCAAACTACCAAAAGCACCTCGACCGCAAACTCGAACTCAAAGAAGCTGTCGAACACGCCGGCAGGGAAGTACTCGATATCCAGCAGCGCGGCGAGTATGTGTATGCGGCCATGGGCGAGGGCGGGCTACGGATCTTTGATGTTGCCAATGTGGATAATAAAGATTTCTCAGAAAAAACGACGACGGCCCCTGTTTCTCCTTTGGGACAGAGATTCTATTTGCCGACGAAATATGCCATGGCGGTGGCCACGCCGTCCACGCTCGCCGTCGATCCGTTGCGCTCGCACGATCCTGCGAATGAAGAGCAAGCGATCCACCTGATGTACGGTTTCTTGTATGTGGCCGACAAATATGAGGGTTTGGTGATTGTCGGCAATCCGGATTTGAAGAGTAAGAGTCCGGGCGTGGGCACGCTGCTGGACGGCAATCCCGCAAACAACTTTCTCAAGCGCGCACTGGCGTTCAATCCGGAGGGCAAGCTGAATGGCGCCCGCCGCATCACGATTGCGGGAACCTTTGCCTACGTGCTCTGCGATCGCGGACTGGTGGTTGTCGATCTGGACAATCCACTCGCTCCGAAAATCACGGCCGAGATTGGCGAACCGTTTCTGAAGGACGCTCGCGGAATTACGGTGCAATTCCGGTACGCGTTTGTGGTGGATCGCGAAGGTCTGAAAGTTCTTAATGTCACGAACTTGGCTGAACCTGAGCCCGTAGCTGGAGTTTTAGTGCCTCTGGAAGACGCGCGCAATCTCTACGTGGCGCGCACCTATGCCTACGTAGCAGGAGGGAAGCAGGGTTTGGCGATCGTTGATGTCGAGCGCCCGGAGCATCCTCGGATGGATCAAGTCTTCAACGCCGATGGCGCCATAAACGATTTGAATGACGTGAAGCTGGGCATGGTCAGCTCGAGTTTGTTTGCCTTTGCCGCCGATGGGCGGAATGGTGTGCGCGTGGTGCAGCTATTCTCTCCGGTCACCACGCCGAATTTTGCGGGGTTCAGCCCGAGGCCTGTGCCGAAGTTGATTGCTAACTATCGCACGCGGGGTCCGGCGCTGGCCGTCTCGAAGGGGATTGACCGCGACCGGGCTGTGGATGAGAGTGGCAATCAATTGGCTGTGTTTGGACGGCGCGGGTCGCGGCCGTTTACTCGGAAAGAAATGGAGCGGATGTTTCTGCGGGATGGGAAGGTGTTCCAGGTGACGAATGACCCGCCGGATTCCACTGCGGTAAAGGATGCTGCATCTCAATAGGCGGCGAGAAGACGCGGGCCTTCAGCTTTCCGTGCTTGGCTGCAATTGCCTCTCGCGCAGGATGCCGCCCAGCCACGACTGCGGCATCGCGAGTACGGCGAGCGCGACAGGATACCAGTGAGGCCCAAAGTCAGGCCCACGGTTCCATGTGGCAACTGCGCCCACAATGCTCAAGGCAAGGCCTATGAGGCCTCCCACGAGCGCATGCTGCAAAGGCCGATTGGGCGCCAGCCGTGCCGTAATGTAGCTGCCCAAGACGCCAAAGACGGCGCGATAGACTGTCGCCAGCAGGAAGAGCGAATTGCTCATCCGTTGACCCAGTGGCGGAAAAACGCCGCTCGCTCGCAGGGCAATGTCGGCGCCGATGGAGAGAACGACAACAACGACGAAGCCGGCAAACAGAGCGCCTATGCTTCGGGCAATACGGTTTGGACCGCTTGTTTCGCTCATGATTTCCCGCCAAATGACGAAGGGGCGGCCGATAGTGGCCGTCCCCACGTGAGATTACTTTACGAATACATTCCTGTCCACGGCGTGGCCGCCTTCAGGCGGTCGTTGACGTTTTGGATGTTCTGCACACCCTCGGTGTCCAGCCAGCGTCGGAATGCGGCGGCACCCTGCTTGGCGTAGACCGGGATGCCTTCTTTCCAGGTCGCACGGCCGCAGAGGACGCCGTTGAACTTCACTCCCGATTCGGCGGCGAGTTCCAGGGTCTCGCTAAATTCTGGGTTGCTGACACCGGCGGACAGATAAATGAACGGCTTTGTCGCGACTGATGACGCCTTCTGGAACAGATCCTTCGCTTCCTGCTTAGTATAGGCCTTAGCGCCCTTGAAGCTCTTCGTCCCTTCCACGAACTGCATAGCGATCGGGACCTCGACCTTCATGATGTCGACGCCGTAGCGGTCTTTGGTGAACTCGCGCATAGATTCCATGACGAGTTCGGGCTTCTTCTTGGCGTACTCTACGGTCTTTTCGTCCAAGCCTTCCTCGTAGGCGATGAATTCGAGGAAGAACGGAATATCGTTGGCGCGGCACTCGTCGCCGAGGCGCTCGACCCAGGCGTGCTTCACATCGTTGATTTCTTTCTTGTCGGTCGGCGAGTAGTAGAGCAGGATCTTGAGGCAATCCGCGCCCTGTTCCTTGATGCGGCGGACGGACCAGTGATCAAGCAGGTCGCCGAGGCGGCCGGGTGTGGTCTTGTCGTAGCCCGTCTTTTCATAGGCCATGATGAGGCCGGAGTTCTTGGCGCGCTTCTTGGCAGCCGGGAGTCCCCATTCCGGATCAAGAAGAATGGCGCTGGCGTGCTGCGTCAGAACTTCGGTGACAAGGATCTTGAATTCTTCCATCATGAAGTCGCTGATTTCGCCGCCTTTTTCCTTGGCGAGAGACTTCTGCAGCGAGCCGCGCTGGTCCATGGCGGCTGCGGCGATGACGCCGCGTTCGTTGGATACTGCCTTTAAGCCTGCAAGTTTGCCCGGCGTAAGCTTCATTTCATATCTCCGTGGTGCTGGGAATGTCGGGAATCGGTACAGCGCTGTCTGCCCGTATCAGGATAGCTGTCCATTGTAATATGGCGGAAGTTTGAACACGTGTTCGGTGACGTGAACGAAGTTGAGCGGTTGCGGGCTTCAAGGCGCCGGAGTCATCTCTTCTTCAATTTGGGCTTGGGTTTGGGCTTGATCATCGTGACCTTGAAAACCGCACCCGTCTTGTCATAGGTGGTCCACTCGCCGGTTTGCTCGCCCTTGTCAAAGTATCCGGAGCGCATGCGGACTCCATCCTTCCGAAACCATTCCCAATAGCCGCTTGCGGCACCGTCCACCATTTGACCGCGCGCCCATAAGCTGCCGTCCTTGTGACGTAGGATGTGGGGTTTTGCGGCAGACTTCTTCTTCGCCATAGATTTCTCCTGACAATTTAAGACAGAACGATCTAATCCGCCTTGAGAATCGCCCGCTGCTGCAGAATCAACCCTTCCACGCCTTTGCGTGCGACGGCAATCATCCTTAGCAACTGCTGCTCTTCGAATGGATCTTGCTCCGCCGTCGCTTGTACTTCGACAAGCTTGCCTGCACCGGTCATGACGAAATTCATGTCCACGTCGGCCCGTGAGTCTTCTTCGTAGCAGAGGTCAAGCAGGATTTCTCCGTCGACAATGCCCACGCTGGTGGCGGCCACAAAGTCGCGGAGAGGGTTCGTTTTCAGTGTCCCCGCTTCGATGAGTTTCTGCATCGCCAAGCCAACCGCAACGAAAGCCCCGGTGATCGATGCGGTGCGAGTGCCGCCGTCGGCTTGAATCACGTCGCAGTCGACGAAGAGAGTGCGTTCGCCCAGCTTCGACAAATCTGTAATCGCACGCAAGGAGCGGCCAATCAGGCGTTGAATCTCTTGCGAGCGGCCGCTGGGACGGCCTTTCGTCGATTCACGCGGCGTGCGGGTTAGCGTGGAGCGGGGAAGCATGGCGTATTCGCTGGTGATCCAGCCCTTGCCGCGTCCACTCATGAATTTGGGGACGGATTCTTCGACGGTGGCTGTGCAGATGACGCGCGTGTTGCCGACTTCGATAAGTACGGAGCCTTCGGCGGTGGAGATAAAGTCTGGGATGATATTCACCGGGCGCATTTGCTCGGGTGTGCGATTGTCGGAGCGATAGATCATAAGTTGGAATTCTAGCAGCGGTTCCGATGAAATGCGGGAATTCACCACGGAGACACTGAGACACGGAGAAAAGCTTGACCGTGCGGTTCACTCAGACTGTGTTCTTTAAGTGGAGCAAGAGCAGATCCCTCGCTACGCTCGGGCTGACAAATTTCGCGAATTGGGTTTTTCTCCGTGTCTCAGTGCCTCCGTGGTGGAGTTTGTTCGTCAGGGAAGGGTTTAATTGGCGGTCTTCAGTTGATCGGCCAGTTGCTGCACATTAGCTGTGTCGTAGGTGGTGGAGAGATCAGCGTGTCCCGCGAGCGTCTCGCGTTCCTTGCCCTCCACTAGAATCTTCACGCGGTTGACGCCGGGGACGTTGGTGGAAAGGGTTTGCACGAGGGAAACGATGGTCAACTCTTCAACGAGAATTCCGGAGCGATGGCCATCGGCGAGGGCGGCGTTGACGTCAATCACAGCCAGGCCCGGCTCGACGAGGTAGACATTGCGGATTTCCGAGCCGGGAGCGATGGCGTGTGGCGAATCTTCCGCGAGGTATGCGTTGAGAACGGCCTGAAGAACTTCTTGCGCCCGCTCTTGACGACCTTGCGGAAGCGGAATGGAAGCGGCTCGTCTGGCTATGATTCCGGGATCGTCATAGGCGATGTAGAGCGTGACCTGCTCCTTTGGGCCGCTCGCAGGCGGCGGTACGTGGGCAGCTTCGAGAACCTGAGGCGCTTGCGCGGCATGGCCCTTGAGGCGCCACAGATATCCGGTCAGTCCGAGAACAGTGGCGAGCATCACGGCGACTCCGATTTTGAGGTGGCGGGGAATCATCGTCCGGCCTCCAATTGAGGGCGAGCTGCGAGGATGCCGTCGGCGATGGCTGAGGCTACGGATTGCTGGTAATTGGGGGAGACCAGTCCGGGGAGTTCGGCGTCCGGAGGCGCGACCTCAATAGCAATGGCAGCCGCGATCAGATTGTTCATGGGGCGGAGAGGCGCCGAGAGTACACGGGCCCGGATGTCGTGTTTCCGAAGTTCTGAGGCTACGCTGTCGGCTGTTGCCACTGCTGTCCGAACATGAGGCGCTTGGGCTGCCTCCCAGGGTTGAAACGGGCCGTTGGCATTGCCGCTAAACGGAAGGAGCGAGGTGTAGATGCGGACACCCTTTCCCTGGGAGGCCGCATGCATGGTGATGTAGAGCATCGGATGCGCGGAATTGGCCAACGATGCGCGCTGGTCGAGCGAGAGAGTCGCATCGGAGTCGCGGAGGATCAGCGCCGAAATTCCACGGGTTTGCAGCTCTTTTTGCAGATAGCGGGCGAAGCTGAGGACGACATCTTTTTCTGGGAGCGCATCACTCAAACCTGCTCCCCGCTCGGTGCCGCCGTGCGCGGCATCAATTACGGCGAAAAAGTGGCGCAGGCCTGTGCCCGTTGTCTCGGGCACTTCCACGGTTCCGGAAGCCAACGGAGGTGTGGCCGGCGTGCCGTTTGTTGTAGGTCCTAGGGTCTGGGCTTGCGGGGAGGGGGACGAAGCATTGTTGGCTTGGGGCGCGACCTGCGCCTGCGGGGCGCGAGTCAGGGTAAGGGTTCGTCCCTCATTGCTGAAACTCGCCAGCAATGGTGCAGTGGTGAAAACCGTAAGAACGGCGATGCCGTTGGCTTCTTCGTATTGCGCCGAAGTAATAACGGCGTCGTCGAATTTTACAGGGGACACTGGCGGAGGCATGATGGGCTCGCGGGTAAATGTCAGACGCACTTTGCCCGGCTCACTGGCGATGGTAGGACTTGCGGGCGAGGTGAAGTTGAGAACCAGCCGGGGCGGGTTTTCTTTCTGCAACTCCTCCGTAAAACGCACCGCGACTTTGCCGACAAACAAACGGCGGGAGTCTTCGTGGAAGACAATTGGGCTGATCCCGGTGAGCTGCGAAATCAGCGAGCCAAGGGCGGCTACAGGTACCAGACCTCGGTTGCTTTCCAGCCGGAAGGAGGCGGGCAGGTCGAATTTCTTGTTCTTGGTGTTAAGTTTGACCAGGGTTTGGCGGTCGACAAACTCTGCTTCGCGTTGTTCAAATCGCAGTTTCCACTTGTTGCCGTCGGTGGTTGCTCTTACGCTGCCAAGCGGCTCGAGAACGTCGACCAACCCTACGTAGTCGCGGCCGTCGCGTTCGGTGACGGGCAGCGTGAAGCTGGTCTGCGGGGAAAAGATGGCGATGCGTTTTTCTTCGGCGCGGGCAAGTGAAAGAAAAGCTCCAGCAATCAGGACGAGCGCAAGTAGCAGTTTGTTCTGAAAATCCAATCTCGGCCTCAGCGCCTGAAGGCGCTCTCACTTATGCAGCGTTTACGGCATGCCTGAAGGCATGCCCTGATACGAAGTGTTACCTCGGCGACTGAAGTCGCTGTTCTTACAGCTCGAATCGCAGGGCTGAAGCCCTGCGCCGCCCAAAAGCAACGTCGCCCCAAAATCAGGACCGCTCCAAAACCAAGATCGCTACTAGTCCACAGCAGACCTATTCCGCTGCAGGGCTAGTCCACCGCATAGATGGTGAGACCGTCCAGCATTTTGGGGAAGAAATCTGTGGATTTCTGCGGCAGCACCTCGCCCGCGAAGGCAATGTCTTGCACCTGCTCCATTCGGCAAGGATTCATCAGAAAAGAAACGTTGGCGCCGTTGCGGGCGCGGGCAATCGCCTCCCCCGTATCGCGCAGGTAGCTGAGATTTTCCTGATTGCGAATGGACTCCTCGGAAAGGCCTAGCACGCCCTCCAGCAGGCCTTTATGCAACTGAACTACGTCGAGCGCTTGCTGCCGCAGGGAGAAGCCGGAAAACACTGGAGAGCCAATAGACTTTGGCGAGTGCAGCAGGAAAGCGCGTGAAGCTGTAACGGCGATCAGGGCAGTACTGGTCTTTCCCGAATCGCGGAGAACGGATGTAGCGTGGGCTGCGCTGATGGTCGGGACTACTTCCTCTACGACGAAATGCTTGCGCGCGTCTTCAACGAACCTGTCCACGGAAAACGAAGGCAGACTGTGCACGACACGGTGCGTCGGCAGAATCACCAAGCCTGGGCTGTTCATGTTGACGAGCGTCATCATGACGGATTCGTAGGGCGCTTGCTCTCCACCCTGGTTGTTGGCGGCGGCGCGCCGTTCGTTGCGGTAGTTCAATGAAGTCTCGTAGCGATGGTGGCCGTCGGCGATGATCAGCCGCTGTTCCTTCATCTTGGCCTGCACGGCGGCGATGACTGCCGGAGTGGAAATCTTCCAGACTCGATGTACAACTTGATATTCGTCCACGACTTCGATATCCGGCGCGGACGGGGAGGCAAGAAGGGCATCGATCTCACCCGCATCTGAATAAAGCATAAAGATGTGGCCGAAGTGCGCCTTGGTGGCACGTAGAAGATTAAGGCGGTCGCTTTTCGGTTTTGCCAGCGTCTGCTCGTGGCGGAAGACAACTCCCGCACCGTATTCCTCCAGCTTACCGGCGGCGATCAGGCCACGGCGCTCGGCTTGGGCGGTGTTGCCGGGAATGGTAAAGGACTGCGTATAGGTGTAGAGGCAGGGATCGCGGTCCGGAGCCAGCACGCCGGCGCTACGCCAATCCGCAAAGGACTGGGCGGCGCGGGTGTAGACATTCGACTGGTCGGTATCTCCGCCCTCGGCCTTGCCCAGGATGATGCGAACCAGGTTGTAGGGGCTGGCGGCGTAGTACTTGTCCTGCATGGCGGGGGTTATTTTGTCATAGGGCTGGGTTACGGCAAGTTGGGGTTGGACCCGGGCCGGGTCATAACGGAGTGCGCGAAAAGGATGAACGATAGCCATAAGTAGTGAAGAATCTTGCATTGTAGCAGGCGGGGAAACGTGGAAAACTGTCCAGGTCCGCCCCAAATGCCCCAAGAGAGAGGGCTATTCAAGTATTTGGCAGATTCATTTCGGGACCGAATTCCTGGTATTGCGTCGAGTACCGATATTGAAAGCAAACCATTTATCACAACCCTGCAATGCTGCGCCCTCAAAACACCGCGCAAAACCCACGCACCGCCTGAGCATTTCCGCAAACGGTTTCGCTGCTTCCGCCAAACGTTTACTTTTATGGGATGAGGCTGCTCTCGTGCAGGAGAAGCTGTGGTACTATCCGCCTTAAGAGGCAAGGTTTGCGGGCCACGCCGGGGTCCGGGGATATCCACTCTGAAGCTGGGATGGCCGGTTCAGCGAGGGGTTCAGACCTAGCCAGTGGAGGACTTATGTTGTCACCACGGGGTTGCACTCTCCTCAAGTCTCTCGCCTTGAATGGGCTTTTCGCGGCGGCCTTCACACTTGCTGCCTGGTCCCAGAATCCGTTAGATGAACCCAACATTTTGCCGCCCGCGAAGGCGAAGCCTGCCGATCCTGCTGGGAGTGTTCCCGCGATTGGCGCTGCCAACGACAAAGTCGCGAAGGATGTTTCTGCCCACGATCTGGTCAATCCCACGGCATTGAAGACACACGAGAAACCGCTCAAGGTGGCTGTGGACCTCGTGCTCGTGCCTGTCACCATCACCGATCCCATGAACCGCCTGGTTACTGGGCTGGACCGCGAGAACTTTGCCGTTATGGAAGGTAATGCGCCGCAGGAAATCAAGAATTTCTCCAGCGAAGACGCCCCCGTTTCGATTGGCATAGTTTTTGATATGAGCGGCAGCATGAGCAGCAAGATTGAGAAATCCCGCGAGGCGGTGGTCGAGTTTTTCAAAACGGCGAACCCGCAGGATGAATTTTTCATGATTGCCTTCTCGGACAAGCCGGAGCAACTTTCCGATTTCACGCAATCGGTGGAAGACATTCAGGGCAAGCTGGTCTTTACCGTACCCAAGGGCCGCACTGCGCTGCTCGACGCTATTTATCTCGGGATCAGCAAGATGCGCCAGGCAAAATATCCGAAGCGGGCGCTTCTGATAATTTCCGATGGCGGCGATAACCACAGCCGCTATACAGAAGGAGAAATCAAGTCGATGGTCAAAGAGGCCGACGTGATGATTTACGCCATCGGCATCTACGATCATTATTTTGCATCGGACGAGGAGCGCATGGGGCCGGCGCTGCTCAGCGAAATTTCCGAACTAACCGGTGGGCGCTCATTTACTATCGACAATCCGAATGACCTCGGTGATGTGGCCACGAAAATCGGCATCGAACTGCGCAATCAATATGTTCTGGGATACCGTCCCAAGAATTCCCTCCACGATGGGAAGTGGCGTAAAATTAAGGTAAAGCTGCTCCCACCCAGGGGACTGCCACCTCTCAGAGTCTATGCAAAAACGGGATACTATGCGCCAGTGGAATGAACGGGTAAAGCCTGCCCGGATCGTGTTGGTTCTCTTTCTTACTGCATATTTACTCGGCCAGGACGCTGGTTCCAAAGCAGTACAGCCTGGGTCTTCAACGCCTGCGACAGCCCAGTCTTCGGCACCACAATCGTCGGTGTCGCAGTCATCGGCGCCCGTCGCGCCGGCGGGCCAGTCCTCGGAGAAGGACGATTCCGGGGCGTTCGTCCTGCACAAGAAAGTCGACGAAGTTGCGCTGCATGCGACCGTCATCGATGAAAAAGACCGGTTAATTACCAATCTGGAACGAACGGCGTTTACAGTGCTTGAGGACGGACATCCGCAAGCCATTACTTCGTTCCGTCACGAGGATATTCCGGTTGCGATGGGCATTCTCATCGATAACTCAGGGTCCATGCGCGAAAAACGCGAAAAAGTGAATCAGGCCGCGCTGAACCTGGTTCGTTCCAGCAACGCACAGGATGAGGTTTTTATCGTCAACTTCAACGACGAGAGGTTCATCGATCAGGATTTTACTTCCGATATTGGAAAACTGAAAGAAGCATTGGGAAAGTACGATACCCGCGGTGGCACTGCGCTGTACGACGCCGTGGACGGCGCCGCCTATCACCTGAAACAGAGTGCGCGGCTGGATAAAAAAGTTCTTTTTGTGGTGACCGACGGCGAGGACAACGCCAGCGGCGACTCGCTCGAGCAAGCCGTCCAGGCCTTGCAGCAGGAAGGCGGACCGACCGTGTACGCGATTGGCATACTCGGAGAAGAGAAAGAACGGCGAGCGCGCCGTGCTTTGCAGATTTTGGCCCAGCGGACGGGTGGAATTGCCTTTTTCCCAAAGACGCTCGACGAGGTCGACCAAATCAGCAGGACGGTCGCCCAGGACATCCGTAATCAGTATTCGATTGGCTATAAGCCCACGAGCCCGAAGAATATAGGTGGCTACCGTAAGATTGTTGTCGAGGCGCGCGCGCCCGGCTACCACAAACTCACGGTGCGGACCAAGAGCGGGTATTACGCCACGCCGCCAAAATCAGAATAAGAGCGATGGCGACGCAAAGATGCGACGCCAGGATTCCTCATAACTCCACTCAGATAGAATGTTGCCAGGCCGGGATGACGGAACTGGCAGACGTATCGGACTTAAAATCCGAAGGGCTGTAAAGCCCGTGCGGGTTCGACCCCCGCTCCCGGCACCATATTAAACCTTGTCTTTGCAATCACTTGCTGAAATTTCTGTTGTGGAACATCGGCCCTGGCAATGGGGACTTCGGAGATTAAAGAGGCCAAACGAGGGCTAAACTCCGGGCCCGCTCTAGCATTTGGCGTCTTCCAGCCGCCCGTGTCCATGATTGATTACGCTCTGGGCCACTCCTGCCCGGCGCGGAGCTTTGCCGCGCTCCGCCGCAAGTCGTGCGGGATTAGCCCCAAATATTTCTGCTTGAGCGAACACACTAGCACTCAGCGTGCTGCACCCGCGACAGATCCTTGCGGCGTCGGGGTTTATTGATCGAACGAAATCCGCTTGACTTTCTATGCGTTTCGCCGCCTAATGGATGCGGTTTCCCGACGAGGCCATCCGTTAGCGGACGGTTTTCCGGCGATCTCAGCTTCAACCCGCAAATGCTACTCCCCCGCGATGGTAGAAGCTGGAGGCCGGAGTACGGTGGTTCGTCTTGCTGGGCCCCGTTCATTTTTTCGCAGTCCGAATATTCGAAGTGTGCGCTTTTTGTGGTAGGGAAGGCATGCTGCCAATACTTCTTCAGCGAACTAGCCGACAGTCAATCGATCTTTCGAAGCTTGCCAAGCCGATGCAGTCGAAAGGGAAGTACTGTGAGAAATCGACACGTTCATATGGTGTGCGTAGTTGCCATGGAGTTCTCGTAAAAAGATCTGCGCAGAGGCAGTTCCTGGAATGGCATGGAGGGTGTGTTGAGCTCCTCTGATCTTGTCAGTCTGCCGTACTTCCTTCTTAGGTTCGGAAGATTTCGAGGTGCCGACAAAGCTGCCTGCGAGCCAGCAGCCTCGACACTCCCAGACGATGAGGCTTTGCTTTTACGAGTGCAGTTGGGAGATCGCGAAGCGCTGGGGTTTCTCTTTCTTCGCTACTCGCGATCCGTCCTCTCCGTGGGGCGACGAATTTTGCGGGATCGCGCCGAAGCCGAGGATCTTGTCCATGATGTCTTCCTCTTTGTGCTCGACAAGAGCGCACTCTTTGATCCTCGAAAGGGATCAGCGCGCGCATGGCTCGCCCGGGTGGCGTACCATCGCGCACTGGATCGTCGAAAGTATCTCCTAAGACGATATTTCTATGATGCTGGCGATTCGAAAGAGTTCACCCCTGGCGTTGAGGATCTGTGGCACGAGGACGGGCCGATGGGAGTAGAATTCTGTTACTGGCAATCGCACTTGCAGCGCGCCTTGGAGACCCTTACAAGCGATCAGCGCACCACTCTGGAACTTCATTTTTTCCAGGGTCTAACGATCGATGAGATCAGTGAGCGTGTGGGAAAATCGGCTGTAAACGTCCGTCATCACTACTATCGAGGGCTGGAGCGTTTGCGAAGTCAAATGTTTTCGGCCAATTTGACTCGGCCGGCGCAATTGTGATAAAGCACGTCCATATTCTGTGATTGGAAATGCGATGTCGTTGAACACTCACGAGGAGTTCCGCCACCTCTGTGCGATTGCAACCTCCGGATGCCTGACCGACGCGGAACAGGTACGGCTGGAGACGCACTTGGCTCAGTGTGGCGAGTGCCGCAGAGCCCTGCGCGAATACGACCTCGTGGCCCAGGTTGGAATGCCTGCTCTTGCGGATGATTTTCCCGGTACTCTTCCCGATGATTTACTCGCCGACTCAGATTGGTCACCGGAAGCTGCCCGCGAAGAATTCTTTTCGCGGCTCGATTTGGTGGGCCAACACGATTCTCCTGGCCGCGATCCCCAGCGAGGGTTGGGCGTGCAGCGAAGCGAGCTCAATTCGTTAGGAAGCAAGGTGCGGAGATCTCCAGCCAGGCACGCCCTACCGTATGTCGCCGCCATCTTGTTAGCTGCCGGTGTGGGATGGTGGGGATACAGGCTCGGAACTGAGCGTGCGGCCAACGTAGTTCGTGTTGTCGATTACACCTCCGCACCCAAGGCTGACCCGACGGTGGATCCGGTCGCGGCGTTTTCGAAGGAACGCGAGTTGCTGAATGCGCAGGTTGTGGAGCGCGATCGTGCGATCGCCCGTTTGACCGACAAGGTTGCCCGTCAGACAGCCGAGGTTGAGAAACTCCTGCAAGAGCAGCAAGGCCTGAACGATTCTATACAAAAGGCGCAGTCGGAACGAGACCAGAAGGTCTCTGAGCGTGAAGCTTTGGGCCACAGTCTTGCAGAGTCGCAAGCCGAGCTGGCACGAACCAAGAATGATCTGGACGCTCTGCACAAACAGCGCGCCGGTGACGCCTCACACGACGCAGAAGTCGAGGCACGCTTGGCGAAGTTCTCCGATCAGCTCAAAGAGCGCGACGCGAAGATCGACGAACAGCGGGATCTGCTGGCGCGGGATCGAGATATCCGCGACCTGATGGGCGCCCGCGAGTTATACATCGCGGAAGTGCAGGATGTTGGAGGCAACGGTGAAACCAAGAAACCCGTTGGGCGTGTTTTCTATACCCGAGGGAAGTCGCTGATTTTCTATGCCTACGATCTCGACCAGCAACCTGGCTTACGCAATGCCAGCACATTCCAAGCATGGGGCCGACGCGGTCCGGAACTGTCCCAGTCCGTGAGCATGGGCATCTTTTATGCGGATAGTACAGCTCACAAACGATGGGTGTTGAAGTTCAATGACGCGAAATCACTGGCGCAAATCGATGCCGTCTTCGTGACCGTAGAGCCAAACGGCGGCAGCCAAAAGCCAACCGGCAAACAACTCTTGTTTGCTTATCTCCGCGTTGATCCCAACCATCCGTAACTTGATCAACTTCGACTTACCGTTGGTAAATTTCTCCGCGTAGAACCCAACCAGCCCTGGTCCCGAATCTCCACCATACGACACTCCAAGCAATCGATTGCGCTCGGTGGGACGTTCCGCGAAATTATTTTTGGCAAAAAACCATAACCTGTGGCGTATGTACCCTTCAAAGCGCCAAAAGCGCTCAGGAGCCTACTGTCGATGCGCCACTGCGTGTTCGTTGCTGTGATGCTCACCCTGTATGTGTTCAGCGTCCCGATTTGGGGCCAATCTCCTACAGCTACCGTGAATGGACTTGTGCGGGACCCCTCTGGCGCCGTCGTTCCGGGAGCAGATGTTCAGCTGATCAATGAGCATACGAACACAAAGTACCCCGCGAGGACCAACAGGGAGGGCATCTACTCGGTGCCCAACCTGCCTCCGGGGACCTACCGCATCCAAGTATCAAAGGCTGGATTCAAGACAATTGTAAAACCGGACATCATTCTGAATGTTCTGGATGCCCGGGCGATTAACTTTGACCTGCCAGTTGGTGCGGTTTCGGAAACGGTCACCGTAGAGGGTGGAGTTTCACCAGTCAACACTGAATCGGCGACCGTCAGCACGGTAGTGGACCGTCAGTTCGCCGAAAACTTGCCGATGAATGGCAGGAGCTTTCAGACCTTGATTCAACTGACGCCCGGAGTGGTCTTGACGGCCAACAGTGGTACCGACACCGGCCAATTCAGCGTCAATGGGCAGCGCGCATCTTCGAACTATTGGACGGTGGACGGGGTAAGCGCCAATACCGGGATCAGTGCATTTACCGCCCCAGTAGGAAACGGACTCGGCGGCACACTCGGGTCTTACAGTGTTTTGGGCGGTACGAACAGTCTGGTCTCCGTGGATGCGATGCAGGAGTTCCGTATTCAAACTTCCACGTACGCGCCGGAGTTCGGCCGCACACCGGGTGGCCAGATATCCATCGCTACGCGCTCCGGGACGAATCAGTTTCACGGGACGCTCTTCGAGTATTTGCGGAATGACGTTCTTGACGCCAATGATTGGTTTTCCGACAACGCGGGCTTGCCCAAGGCTAGAGAGCGTCAGAATGACTTCGGAGGGACAGTGGATGGCCCCATTCTTAGAGATCGGACGTTCTTCTTTTTTTCCTATGAGGGTCTTCGGTTGCGATTGCCACAAACGCAACAGACGGCTGTTCCTGACGCGAGTTTCACTCCTGGGGGCACAACAAATTCACGGCAGAATGCCATAACGGCGATGCAGCCTTATCTGAATGCTTTTCCTCTGCCCAACCGAAATAGTCCGGAAATCTTTGTGCCATGCGATCCGAGTACGGATCCGACTTGTCCATCGTCAGGCCAGAAGGCGACAGGGTCCGCCGCTTTCAGCGCCAGCTTTTCCAATCCTGCTAATCTCGACGCCTACAGCCTCCGGATTGACCATAAGTTGAATGACAAACTGGTTCTGTTCGGGCGATATAACTATTCGCCCTCAGGAATTGATCAGCGGGGGGTTGGCGTAGCGTTAAGCGACGTATCTTCTGCAAGAATCACCACTCAGACTGGAACCCTGGGAGTGACCTGGAGCGCGTCTCCTGTTGCAGCGAACGAGTTCCGCTTTAACTACAGCAACACAGACGCTTCCAGTTCGCTTCGTCTTGATAGCTTTGGAGGGGCGGTTCCTCTTGCAACGCTGCCATTCCCTAGTCCTTTTACCGTTCGAGATGGGGAATTCTTTTTTCAATTTTTGCCGAATGGAGTTTTCACTGTTGGTAAGAATGCCGGCAACCGGCAAAGACAATTCAATCTCGTCGACAACGTCTCCGTGCAAAGGGGTTCGCACGGAATGAAGTTCGGTGTTGACTTTCGCCGGTTGTCGCCGCAGTTCGGTGTTCCCGCATACTCCCAATCAGCTTTCTTCAATGACGTACCAGATGCAGAAACAGGGAATCCACTCTTTGCCATCGTTGGTTCTAGCCGTGGTGCGACGCTGTTATTCCGCAATCTCGGCGTTTTTGCGCAGGACACCTGGCGGGTCACCCCCCGCCTGACTTTGACTTATGGATTGCGGTGGGATGTTGACCTTACGCCATCGTCGCTCAGTGGCCCCAACTTACCGGCTGCCAGTGGCTTCAACCTCAGCGACCTGTCGAAGCTCGCACTGGCGCCGGAGGGCACACCGCCCTTTAAAACGACATACGCCAACGTGGCCCCACGAATTGGGCTGGCGTACCAGATTTCGGAGAGTGCGGATTGGCAGACCGTGCTTCGCGGGGGATTCGGCGTTTTCTATGACTTGGCATCCGCTGAGGTGGGTAATAACATCGCGTCTTTTTCTTATCCATTTGGTGCGAGCAATTTCCTCCCTGGCCCTCCTTCTGGTGGGACGGCGGCATTCCCGCTGAGCTCCGCAAATGCTGCCGCGCCCCCAATTACAGCGGACAACCTCATTTCCGGAACTTTGAATGCCTTCGATCCGCATCTTCGACTGCCCTACACCCTGCAATGGAACGTCGCTCTGGAGCAGGCGCTCGGAAAACAGCAAACCATAACAGCTTCTTATGTCGGCGCTGCTGGAAGGCGATTGATTCAGAGTGCTGTTATTCAATTTCCCAATCCAAATATTAATTCAGCTCAATTGGTGAGTAATGCGGCGACCTCCGACTACGATGCGCTCCAACTTCAATTCCAACGACATCTCTCGCACGGTCTTCAGGCACTCGCCTCCTACACATGGTCGCATTCGCTTGACACTGCCTCCGCTGGCTCATTTGTCGCGACTACGCTGAATGCCCTCGTGGCAAGCCTGAATCCGAACGCAAATCGAGGGCCGTCGGACTTCGACATTCGGAGCGCGTTTTCGGCCGGTCTTACCTATGATGTGCCAGCTCCAAAAATTAATGTCCTCACAAATGCAATTCTGCGTGGTTGGTCCATCGAGAACGTCTTGCAGGCTCGATCAGCTCCTCCGGTAGGCGTCTCTTTCCTAACCTCCGAGTTCGCCGGCAGCCAAGGCTATTTGGGGAATGCGAGGCCCGATGTAGTTCCTGGAATTCCGCTTTACCTGTTGGGATCAAAATATCCCGGAGGGAAGATCATTAACAATACTTTTCCCAGCGCAGCAGGCCCGGGATGCGTGGGGCCGTTTTGCCCTCCTCCCACAGATTCAAATGGTTTTCCACTGCGCCAGGGAGATCTATCAAGAAACGCGTTAAGAGGATTCGGCGCCACTCAGTGGGATCTCGCGATCCATCGCGATTTCCCCATCCGCGAATCCATCAAGTTGCAATTCCGCGCCGAGATGTTCAATGTCTTGAATCACCCAAATTTTGGGCAGCCGGTTGGGAACCTCGGCCCTGTTAACTTCCCCAACCTCCAGTTTGGACAGGCAATACAAATGCTTGGACAGAGCCTGAGCGGAGGTCAAGTTGGGGCCGGCGGTTTCAATCCTCTTTATCAGATTGGTGGCCCTCGATCGGTTCAGTTTGCATTGAAGCTGTTCTTTTAGATGAGTATTAAGGATATCTTGATAATCCCATCTCGACCCAAGCGATGGAGGCCTCTCTGTTGATGACCGACTCACAGGGACGGCCTATTCGACGCGGCTTTCCTTCTTGTGCCTGGCTCAGCCTCGCCTCTGTGACTAGCGGCATTTGTCTCTTACTTTGTGCGGCTGCATGGTGTGCAGATGGTTTGAAGGAGAGCGCGGCCACAACTCTCAACTCAACGACGAACACAACGCCGTCTAAGCGATCGAGGCGGCCGGTCACGGTAGCTGACGCTATCAGGATGACCCGCTTCGCTGATACGCGCTATCTCGGTGGCGGAACGTCGAAGGGAATTGTTGCTAATTTCTCGCCGGACGGAAAGAAATTCCTCGTCGTTTTGAGCAAAGGCAACCTGGAACAGAATACGAACGAATACTCGCTGCTTCTATTCCAAACAGCTGAGGTGTTTCACTCGCCCACTCCTAGAACGCTGGTTGCATTGTCATCCTCCTCGAATCGGCCTGCGATCTCGAATGCGGTCTGGCTTGAGGACAATGACACCGTACTGTTCTTGGGAGAACATCCAGGTGAACGAACTCAGCTGTATTCAGTCACGTGCAGGTCAGGAGCAGTAAAACAGTTGACACAGCACGCCACAAATATAGTCTCATTTGCGAGCAACGCTAGTGGTGATCGAATCGTTTACGCTGCGGAATCTCCGGCACATGATCTCATGACCACGGAAGTGCTACGTAATGGCGTTAGTGTTTCACGCGAGCTCCTATCCGACTTGATCAAGGGAACCGCTGGAGGAGGCGAAGCCGATGATCACGAGCTCTTCATACGAAGTGCAGGGGGGGATAGAGAACTGCAAGCACACTGCGCGGGGCGAATCGAATTTTCCGACTTCACCCTGTTGCTCTCTCCGGACGGGAACTATTTTGTTGTTCAAACACAGGCGAGGCAAATCCCGAAGATTTGGGGCGAGTACGATGACCGATTCCTTAAAATCAAAGCGAGCCAGCCCACTCAACAGGGCACTTATACAAATGTCTTCCAATACGAACTTGGAGATATGCGCACAGGAGAAAGCCAGCCCCTGATCGATGCGCCAATTCCAACTTTTGGATCGGAAATCTCGTGGGCTCCAGACAGCCGGTCGCTTGCTGTTTCCGACGCATATCTTCCGTTGAATGTTACTGACCCGGCAGAACGGGTGGCGAGAAAGGCGCACACCTTTCTAGTCGAGATCAAGGTTCCAAGCCGAGAATTAGTCAAGATTAGCGACAGAGACTTGAGGCTCATTCAATGGGACGCGAAAACGAATGCCGTCATGTGCGAACTCGGGCGGCTTGACAGCCTTAATGGAAAACCAGTCCCAAAGCTTCAGTTTCGCAAGAACGGGGACCGCTGGAGCGAAGCCGGCGCTCCGAAGGAAGCATCTGCCAACCTTCCGGAGATCGTTCTCGACGAAAACCTCAATACGCCTCCGCGAATTTTTGCTGTTGCTCCCACGAACGGCCAGAAATCGTTGCTCATGGACCTGAATCCGGAGTTCGGGGACCTTGTCTTTGGAAGAGTTGAAGAAGTCAGCTGGAAGAATGGCTTGGGTGACGAGCTTCAGGGCGGGCTCTACTGGCCGGCGAACTACGTTGCAGGCACGAAATATCCGCTGGTTATTCAGACACATGGATTTACACCGGAGAAGTTCGAGATTGATGGAGCATTTACGACTGCGTTTGCGGCGCAGGCTCTGGCGGGTAAGGGTTTCTTCGTGCTGCAAGCCTCTGATCTGGACTGGCATCACGAGCAAAGCCTGGAGGAAGCACCGGGAGCAATGGCGACTTATGAAAGTGCGATTGACTATTTGGACCACAAGGGCCTCATTGAGCGGGAGCATGTGGGACTCATTGGTTTTAGCAGGACGTTTCTCTATGTGACGTATACTCTTACCCATTCGACTTACAAATTTGGGGCAGCAGTCGTCGCAGATGGAATTGACGGCGGTTATTTCCAATATATGGTGATGTCGAACTTCTCTCCTATGTTTGCTCAAGACGCTGAAACACTCAATGGCGCCCCGCCCTTCGGAGAAGGGTTGGATGTTTGGATGAAGCGATCACCGGAATTCCGTATGGACAAGATTCGGACACCACTCCGCATACAGGCGACCGCGCCGACGTCCCTCTTGAGCGAATGGAGTTGGTTTTCGGGGCTCTCGCGGCTCGGCCGGCCCGTGGAGATGATTTACATTCCCGACGGAGCGCATGCCCTGGAGAAGCCCTGGGAGCGCATGGTGTCGCAGCAGGGGGACGTTGACTGGTTCTGTTTTTGGCTTAAAGGCGAGGAAGATCCCGATCCAGCAAAAGCTGAACAATACCGCCGCTGGCGTCAATTGCGCGTAAATCAGCAGTAAGAGGCAAAGGTTGCCATCGTGCCGTCGCGGACCTCTCATTCATCGAGGTCATACGCCGGGTTACTGGCGTAAATTACTGTTTCCGGCACACCTCCAGGTTTGCGCTGCGTGTATTCGATAATCTCAATCGCCTCACCAAGAATGGCGATCTCCGGCTTCGCGTATATGAGTATTGTTTGCATCTTAGGTTGCCTCTCCGAGGCAGAGCGCTCAAGTCGATAAGAATCAGCGCCTTGCGCGACAGAAAATCGTACATTGTTCTTTCCGAGCTGCATCGAGGCGCCCGGAAAGTAAGCGCTTGACTCCTGGTGAGACTACTCATCAAGATCGTAGGCGGGTACGTGGGGCCATCTGAGGATGCCGTCGAACACGCTACCGTTGATCTTGTACAGCGGCTGGCCCTCAATTACGCGAACGGCCTTACCTAGAACAGCGACTTCAGGCTTTGTGTAATTCATCATTGTTGTCCTCCTTATCTTAGAACTCGGAGTACTCAAGCGAAGCTGGAGAGCTTCCGAACTCACCGCTATCACTGTGAATACCTACTCTGCCGCGCTTCTGCTCGATCTTCGAAAAATAAAGCCAATCATCTCCGTTTGGCCCGGTCTTGTCGTAGTATGAGTCGTATATTGCTTACTTCCCGGCCGCCTCGCGGCAGCCGGAAAGTAAGCGCTTGGCCCCTCGTTGTGACTACTCATCGAGGTCGTACGCGGGTACGTGCAACGGCCTGTTGGTGCCGTCGAACACGCTACCTTGGATCTTGTTCAGTGGCTGGCCCTCAATTACGAGAACGGCCTGACCCAGAACAGCGACTTCCGGCTTTGTGTAATTCATTGTATTGTCCTCCTTTCTTAGAATGTTCCCACCACCTCGCTAGCAGGAGTGATGGAATCTTGTGTAGTCCCGGTCACGCGCTTGCCTCTACGGACACTGCTCTAAAGAGCGGAGTCGACGAAATTGCCCCGTGTATCAGTCCGCGTGAAGCTAAGTCGCGCAGCCAAAGCTCAAGTGAAATTGTTTTTAGCAGGTGCACAAGGTGAACTCCCTTGCCATTCCTGGCAGCGTGCATAGCCTCCAGAAACTGGCTTTGGTTGACATATCCCAGGCTTGCACTGAGCGGCGAATCGAAGACCGTTTTCAATTGTTCTAAATTCTTCTCTATCACGACTACAGGCGAGCGCGCCGCTACTTGTTTTGTCTTGCGCGACAGAATGTCCTTCGGCACGATGCCAGACAGCGACCGCCGCATCAGGGAGCGTCTCTCGCCGGGACGCAGCAGTTGATCGGCCGGTATAGAGAGGATGAACTCAATCAGATTCTGGTCGAGGTAAGGGTAGCGAGCCTCCTCGAGTGCTGACACCGGAGGCGTAAACTTGGCCAATTTACTGGCCATAAGCTGGACACCGCCGATGTAAGAGCGCCGGGTCGGCAACCAGAGTCCAAAGTGCTCGTCGACATCCAACTGGTGGATGGCTATTCTGGTGCGTGCGGCAAAGTCTTTCCGGATCCACCGCTCGACTTTAGCCTCCTTGACTAAATACTGGCGCAGGGAAGGAGGCAGCACGTCGATTGCGGACTGCCAGAGAAGTTGAATCCAAGGTTTCCTTTTGACCAAGCTCCAAGCCATGAGCTGTTTGGCCAGGCTGACGAACTTAAACTGCACTATGAGATCTGCCAGATGCGCGCGAGGATCAGGAACTCCTCCCAGGAACTCATCGCCGCCTAGACCTGAGAGGACAGCTCTGTAGCCACCGTTGCGCACAGCATCAGCGCGCTCATCTCCAAGTTCTTGTCCGGCCCCGATGTCTCCTGGCAGAGGGCAGAACTCGGAGTACCCAAGCGATGCCGGAGAGCTCCCGAACTCACTGCTATCGATGTGAATGCCCACTCTTCCGCGCTTCTCTTCTATCTTCGGAAAATAAACCGAATCATCTCCGTTGGGCTCGGTCTTGTCGTAATAGGAGAGCGTGTCAAGACGGGGCGTTTGCGCCACTTCTTTCGCGATGATGTCATCCGCCATGCAGACAATCGAGGAGGAATCCAATCCGCCGCTAAGCTCCGCGAGGATCGGCGAATCCGATCGCAGCCTGCGGCGTACCGATTGACGAAAGACGTGGTGAAAGTGCTCTTCGTATTCCGTGTCGGTCTTGTAGCGGACGCGAGACTTGGGGCTGAACCGCCAGTGGCGCTCTACATAGACCACTCCGTCGCGGATACGCACGAACTGTCCTGGTGGAACCTCGCGAATCTCGCGGTATGGAGTTAGGTGGGCATCAGGATCGAAGGCAAAGTATCCGGCTACGTAGTCGTCGTCGATGTGGAATTTTTCGCGCGCGAGCAATACCAGTGGAGTCAAGTCCGTTGCCCACCAGATGCGCTCCTTCTTCAGGGAGTAGAAGATGTGCCGAATAGCCATGTAGTCGATGCTGAAGATGAGCTCACGCTGTTCGGGCTTCCAGATGGACACGGCCCAGTCGCCGACGATGCGGGAGAAGCAATCTGTTTCCCAACGATCAAACGCGGCCGCGACAATGGCCACATCGGTTGGTTCGGCTTCTAGCTCACTCTGCAAGTCGGCGATAAGCTCTTCGCGGTTGTCGAGTCGACCGTCCCAGGTAAAAACAAACCCTCTAGGAGAGATATACGGCTGCTTTTCGCGGCGCGACTCGGCTGTCGTGTGGAAAGGACGATAGAGCAGCGCAACTGAACCCTTCACGTAGCGGGACTCGTCGTCCGGGCCTTGCTGCTTAAGCGACTCGCTGAAGTCCGCAAGCAATCTGAGATCCACCGGTCTTCCGTCGAAGTTCCAAACGCCTGCCTGTACACTCATGCCCGTCTCCTCGCTAACACCGATCCCAAACGGCGTAGGTCGCTTGGACATCCGATCTTTCGTTGATGGCTCGCCCATCGACTTCAACCCAAGCGTGAGCCTTGAAGGGAAGCTTTTGGGCTCCGAGGACCATGTCTGCTGCTACGCCGTGTCTTCGCAGCAAGTAGGTAGTAACAAAGGAACGCTGTAGACAGAGGGTTTGCTTGGGGTACCAGATGCAGGCGTAGTTAACCGCCGTGCAGATCCTATCGATGATGTCCCGGCGCCCGGATGTGCGAGCAACTTTCCACCGCTTTACGGTCGAGTAGATGGTCTCAAAGCGGCAAAAGGTGGTCAGAACGTCGTAAGCCAGTAGAGCCAAGATACCTTGTAGGAACAGCATCAGGATGATCTCCTTCCGCCGACTTGAACTTCGAGTTCGTGGCATGTGAAGGCGAGTCTGTCGGTCAAAGCATCAATCTTGCTAGAAAGCGGCTGGACCGGGGTGTGTCCCCATGCCGGCCGGTAGTCGAGCAAGATAGGACAGCCGGATGTGTTCGCGGCCTGCAACCGGGCGGCCATTTTGCGGGTGTGCATGGGATTGCAGCGAGTATCAGCGTCACCCGAAATGAGCAGGACGGCTGGATAGGCCATCCCGTCCTGGACATGGTGATAGGGCGAGTAGGCCAGAAGGGATTGGAAATCCCGCTCATCTTCGGGTGAGCCATACTCATCCGCCCACCCTGCTGCAAAATCGAAGAGGTGATACCGGGTCATGTCGAGCAGTGGGCCGAGGCAGATGGCGGCGCGGAACAGGTCGGGGCGCTGGGTAATGACGGCGCCAACGAGCAGTCCAGCGTTAGAGCCGCCGCCGATGGCAATGCGACCGCGTGCAGAACGGCCCTGGGATATAAGCCACTCGGCGGCTGCTATAAAGTCGTCGAAGGAATTTTGGCGATTCTCTCGCCTACCGGCTCGATGCCACTCTTCGCCGAGTTCAGACCCACCACGAAGAGCAGGAACGGCAAACAGAAACCCTTGCTCGATCAGGAAGCTGGCAAACGCGGTGAATCGAGGTGTTACACAACTGCCGAAGCCGCCATAGCCGGTGAGAAACGTGGGCAGACAGCCAGAACGCAGGAGATCCGTCCGGGCGGCGAGTAGGAGAGGAACCGAGGCCCCATCTTTGGAGGTGTAGACGGCCTCTTCGACGGCGACGACGGAAGAATCGAAGGGGACGTCGGGCGCGTCCCACGTGACCACCTTTTGCTCTCGTGTGTCGTAGCAATAGACGCTAGCGGGTTTTGAGATGGAGGTATCGCTGTAGAACAGCTTCTCTGTGGTCGTGGTCAAGTTGATTAGGTTGACGGTTCCATACGGGGGGAAGGGAATGTCTTCCTGCGGTCTTCCGTCAATCCCGAAGGCCTCGATTCTGGTGGAGAAACGATCGATGCGAGTGACGAAGATCTGGTCACCTGCGACTGCGAACTGTTGGATACGATGATCGGACTCGGG
>Ga0210384_10001902_pt1 | contig 26814 bp, 23 predicted proteins | sample IncBWH2MmetaG_FD_160574 | JGI IMG/M metagenome (GOLD analysis project Ga0210384, IMG submission 160574) | Forest soil microbial communities from Barre Woods Harvard Forest LTER site, Petersham, Massachusetts, United States - Inc-BW-H-2-M | ecosystem: Environmental > Terrestrial > Soil >...
ATCGCTAACGCCTTACGCCTTCGCCATCTCGAACTCTGAGTCCGCTCGCGAATGCTATACTCCCTCCCATGACGTTGATGACTATCACCTACGAACTTCAGGATCCCCTGAAGTCCGATCATTTCCGGGCCCTGGGCGAATTTGCAAACACTTACGGCATTCACAAATTTCACTACGACGAGAAATCGAATCAACTCACCGTGGATTACGACGCCTCGCGCCTTCGCGAAACTGTCGTCGAACACGTGCTCAGGCGGGCTAGAATTCCGGTGTTACGCAAGTTAGAACCGGCTAACCAATAGCAGTCCCCCGCCGATCGCAATCAAATCTTCCACCACTGCGACGGCTCCATCCCGAAGCTTTAGATTCTGCACCAATGCATGCCTCACTGCATAGCCGCCGAACGTGCCGGCTAGCGCGCCAATTGCGCCGATCGCAGCTCCAGTCGCTTCTTTTGCTCCGCCGCCAGCGCAGATTGCAGCGCCGCACATCGTGCCAGTCAAAATGCGCCCCAGGAGCGGAACAGCCGATGTTCTATTCGGTGTGGACGGCAGCTTGTCTGCTATCAGTTCACCAATCGCCAACAAAGTCACGATCCCCACTGTGAGTGGTGATCCCAAAAACGATAATCGAGTGCCGTGCAGATCCAGCCACTTCAGATGCGCCGCCCAAGCTACCACTGCGGGCGCAGTCATCGACCGCAATCCGGCAACTATGCCGATCCCCAGTGCGAGGGCATACACAGTTGTCGAGTTCATGGCGGGAGTGTACCACGGTGAAAATAGTGAACGCAGTTTCGGTAGGCGGTGGGCGGTCTCGAGTGTCCATCTCGAATGCTCGAAAAAAAAAGGGGTTCCCGCTTGGGATCGGGAACCCCCAAAGATCGCGTTCCTTTGATTCGGCCTAGGCGTGACCGAATCATGGGGTCATCCATCCTAGCTTCCCTCTCAGAGGCAGGTGGGAACGACCCGTTACATCCTGCAAGTAGGCCCCTTCCTCCCCACTTACCGGACGTTGCGGATCGTGTAGGAACGCGACCCACACCCCCACTTGTGCAACTTCATTGCCTATTCCCCACCTTGCTGCGACGAAGCCCACGCCTGCATTTTCAAGAGTTTATGCCCTGTTACTTTCTCCCTCGTGTCCCCAGGAAATGCCGTTTTGGGATTCCAATCCCGCTTCGACCTGCCCCTCACTTCATTCTCTCTTTCGCGCTCAATTCCCCACTCGCCTTGTTCACAGCTTCTCTCTGCCTCATAATGTTTGTGGGATTTTCAAACTATGCGCAAATCATTCTTGGTGCTGATCGCTGCCGCAGCAGGACTCGCTTCCCTCGGCATCGGAATTGTTGCCGCCCGCGCCAACCGCATGGTTGCGTCTCGGTCTGCTTTCCCGTCACGCCCGGACAAGAATTTGACCGCAAATTTATCAAGCACCGTCGCCGCGTCTTCGGACAAGTCCATGGTCATCCGCTTCGCCAAGGATCCCCAGCCTGCCCCGCCGTTCCTGCTGCGCGATCTGGACGGCAATATGGTTTCAACTGCAGCGTGGCAAGGAAAAGTGGTGCTGGTTAATTTCTGGGCCACCTGGTGCCCACCGTGCCGCGAGGAGATTCCCATCCTGATTGAACTGATGAAAAAGTACAAAGACGATCTGCTGGTCATCGGTATTTCGGTGGACGACGGATCACCAGCGGAAGTCAGCGAATTCGCACACAGCATGGGCGTCAACTACCCCATTCTCATGCGCAGTCGGGAATTGATTGCCGAATACGGCGGCGTCCCTGCGCTTCCCACGACCTTCCTCATCAACAAGGAAGGCCGCGTGGTTCAAAAGCATGAGGGGCTGTTCTCACCCATACTCTATGAAACTGAAGTTCGCGCTCTGATGGGGCTGCCCGTGGATGCCACCATCACAACATTTGAGGACACAGGTCAGATTTTCCTGAAGAACGCGGAGCGGGCCACCGAACTTCCCGGGGTGGATCTCTCCAAACTCTCTCCTGAACTGAAGAGGGTTGCTCTGAAACGCATGAACACGCAAATCTGCGACTGTGGCTGCCGGCTGACTATCGCTCAATGCCGCATCAACGACACATCATGCCCGGTCAGCAAAATTCTGGCGGAAAAAATTGTGAAAGAGATCCTTGCCGGAGCGCCGGCATCGGGCTCGTCCAGCGCTGCCCATGCGCCCGTAAACCAATAGATCGCAACCGCACGCCGACACGAATCACAACGAGGAGAATTGAAGGCGAGCCTCCGCTTCCTGCCGGTGGAAGCTCGCCTGCAGCAGCATTCACGCCAAATTAGTGATGCTCGATCGCTTCGTGAACTTCTCCGAGCGCTTCATCAACCCGCTTAATGGCCTTGTCGCGGTGCCCGCCATATTCTCCGGGGGCTTGCGCCAGTATTTCTCGTGCCTCCCGCAGATGCTTCTCCGCGCGCCGCATGTCCTCGAACCCTTCGTGGCGTTCCTGGGCTGCAGGCGCTGCGGCTCGAGCCCTTCCATTCAGCCCCGAGAGACTCAAACCGAAAACCAAGATCGTCACAGCTCCAGCGAACGCGAACCAGTTCAGGCGATTCTTCTTCATGGAGATTCCTCCTCAGTGAGTTTTGGTCTGTCTACCGAAAGAGCTGGGGTCGCAGAGTCGGGTCCGCGGTTGGCGTGCCCCAATCCCCCAAGTAACCAACCGAGGCCGATCCGGTGAGGCGCACCAATTCTAACTCTGCGGCCGGAGAGAGAGGAGAAATTATTTGAATGTGCGCGAATCGCAAACGCCGATTCCCTGGTTCCCACGTCCAATGTCTGGCCGGCTGTTGACGTGGCTGCATTCGTTCGGTAGTCTCACGCGCAGCCGTTTTGGAGGAACATCTGCATGAATACAGAAAAAACCAGCGCTTCAGGGATTTCCCGGCGCGACTTCGCAAGACGAGCTGCCCTGGCCGCCACAGCCGCGTGCCTGCCCCCTGAGTTGCTCGCTGCGCATGCAGTACCGCCAATTCCGCCGCAGCAGCAGGCTGAAGAAAAGTTATCTCCCGAGAGTCAGGCTGAAGTGGATGCCAAAATCCAGGCGCTCCTCCGCAAGTATGGGGATCGATTATCGGAAGCGCAGAAAGCAGACGTCCGCCGCCTGCTCACCGAAGGCCAAAAGCCGCTTGAACAAATGCGGAAATTCCCGCTGGAGAACGCGAACCAGCCGGGCAACGTCCTCGAACTCTATCCCGACGCGACTGCTGCACACGAACCCGCTTCGCGCTGAGAAAGGCAAATCGATGCTTGGAGAAGACATTCTCTACATGCCCGTGCGCGAGCTGGCAAAGCGCATTCGCTCAAGACGGATTTCCCCAGTCGAGTTGACGGAGAGTTATCTGGCGCGAAGCGAGCGCCTCGGACCAAGGCTCAGTGCCTACGCAACCATCACGCGCGAACTCGCTCTGCAGCAGGCTCGCGCGGCGGAAAAAGAAATCGCCGCAGGCAAGTATCGTGGCCCCTTGCACGGCATACCCTACGCTGCAAAAGATCTGCTCGCCGTCAAGGGCTACCCCACCACCTGGGGCGCGAAACCATACGCCAATCAAACGTTTGATTACAACGCCACTGTTATCGAACGCCTCAATGAAGCAGGGGCGGTGCTGCTCGGCAAAGCTGCCATGATCGAATTGGCCGGCGGAATGAATTACCGTTTTGCATCCGCCTCTCTCACCGGTGCCGCAAAAAATCCCTGGAATGAAGGCTGCTGGACGTGCGGCTCTTCGAGCGGCTCAGGCGCCATCGTTTCGGCCGCGCTTGCCCCCTTCGCGATCGGAACAGAGACTTGGGGCTCCATCATATGCCCCTCGGCCTACTGTGGCATCTCTGGTCTGCGCCCCACGTTTGGACGTGTCAGCCGCTACGGCGCGATGGCGCTCGCCTACTCGCTCGACAAAATCGGACCCATGGGCCGCACCGCGGATGATTGCGCGCTGGTCCTTTCCGCTGTTGCCGGCCACGATCCTCTTGACCGCAGTTCCCTCCCGCCCATTGAAGCCTCCTTCCGTTACTCGACACCAGAATCCCTGCCATTAAAAATCGGCGTGCTCACCAATGCCTGGGAGAAGCCCGACCCGGAAATCAAAGTCGCAGTTGACGCGGCCATTGCCCTCCTCAAACAAAAAGGCGCCAGCGTTGCCGACGCCAGCCTGCCCGAAGGGCCCTATGAAGCCGCTGCCGGCCTGATAATCGGCGTGGAGGGCGCTGCTGCCTTCCACTCCTTGATCGAATCCGGAAAAGTTGCCGAGCTTGCCGATCCCTTGGGGCAAATCGGCGGATATCTGAATGAACAAATCTCAGCCTCGGATTACATGCGCGCGCTGCAAATTCGCGGCGTCTTCCAGAAGAAAGTGGACGCTCTATTCGATCAGTTCGATGTTCTGGTCGCCGCTTCTCTCCCAGTCGCGGCCACCACGCTCGAAACAAATCTTGAAACTGACCTCACCTTTTCCGACCCTCTCGGCGGAATCGGCAATCTCTGTGGACTTCCCGCGATCAGTGTGCCCTGCGGCTTCACCTCCAAGAAACTCCCGATTGGAATCCAGTTCATTGCCCGGGTCCGAAACGAACGTGCCGTTGTCGCCGCCGCCTCGCTCTTCCAGAGCAACACAGACTGGCACACGCGCCGCCCACCCATCACCTAAGCTTACCTCGCAAGAATTTGTCAGCCATTCGCCCCTGCACAATGCCAAATTGCTGAATCGCTGACGGTCAGATAGAATCCTCATTTGGCTCACCCTCCACATTCGATGTCACTCCTCGACTCTTTGAACGAACGCCAGCGCGAAGCAGTCCTCGCCACGGACGGCCCTGTGCTGGTGCTCGCCGGCGCCGGAACCGGCAAGACGCGTGTCATCACCTATCGCGTTGCTCATCTCATCGAAACCGGTGTCCCCCCCAGCGCGATCCTTGCCGTCACCTTCACCAACAAAGCCGCCGATGTGATGAAAGAGCGCATCGGCGATCTACTGCGTGCCAGCGGCCTTGGCGCTGCGGATGTCTGGGTCTCCACATTCCATTCCTTCTGCGCGCGCCTGCTCCGTCGTGAAGCTGTCCACGCCGGCCTGCCCCGCGATTTCGCCATCTATGATGACGACGACCAAACCGCCGCCGTCAAGCGCACCCTCGCGCAACTCGATCTCTCCACCGACGACTATCCCCCGCGAACCGTTCGCGCCCAGATCAGCCACGCCAAGAACCACGACATCACGCCGGGCCAGATGGAAGCGGACGCTGCCAAAATGCGCGATCCATCACGCGAGACCCTCGCTTCCATTTTTCGCGCCTACAATGAAGTGCTCCGCCAGGCCAGCGCTCTCGATTTCGACGACTTGCTCCTCCGCGCCGTACGCCTGCTCAAGGAACACAAGGCCGTGCGCGACGCCTGGAGCTCGCGATTTCAATACCTCATGGTGGACGAATTTCAGGACACCAACCGCTCGCAGGAGGAACTCGTGCGGCTTCTTGCCGGCGCCCGCAAAAATATCTGCGTGGTCGGCGACGAAGATCAATCCATCTACGGCTGGCGCGGCGCTCGCGCGGGCAATCTGAAGCGTTTCACTGAGGACTTCCCGGGCGCAAAAATTATTCGCCTGGAAGAAAATTATCGCTCCAGCCAGACCATTCTCGATGCCGCCGCCGCAGTAGTCCGCAACAACTCTGATCGCCTCGGAAAAACCTTGCAGGCTACGCTCGGCACGGGCCGCCCGTTGCGCTTTTTCGAAGCTCAGGACGCCACCGCCGAGGCGGAATTTATCTCCGGCGAGCTTTCCTCCCTGGTGCGTAGCGACCCGGAAGCTCGCATCGCAGTTCTCTACCGCACCGGCGCGCAATCGCGATCATTCGAAGAAGTCTTGCGCCGCCTGGGAATCCGCTACCGCGTCGTCGGCGGCTTCAGTTTCTATGAGCGCGCCGAAGTCCGCAACGCGCTCGCCTATGTCCGCCTGCTGTTTCATCCCGAAGACAATATCGCGCTCCTGCGCGTCCTGAATGTTCCTCCGCGAGGCATTGGCGCTGCAACTGTCGCCGCCCTGGAATCTCGCGCCAAAGATAGCGGCAAACCTCTCTGGGAAGTTATCCGCGCGCAGGAATTTACCGTAGGCAAAAAATCCAGTGGCGCCCTTCACGCCTTCGGCAAGTTGATCGAAGAGCTGCAGGAAGAATGCAAGGACCTCGCGCCCGCGCTCCTCATCGAGCGCGTGCTCGACCGCACCGGTTATCTCGACTGGGTCGAGCAGCAGGACAATCTGGAGCATTCCTCACGCGCTGAAAATCTCCGTGAACTCGCCAACGCCATGGCCGAAGCCACCGAACAAGGTCAGTCGCTCGAAGACCTCCTCGATCATGCCGCTTTGGTCAGCGATTCCGACGAATACGACGAGACCATTCCCGTATCGCTGATGACACTTCACAGCGCCAAGGGCCTCGAATTCGACGCTGTATTCCTCGCTGGCCTCGAGGAGGGACTTCTCCCACACAACCGCTCCCTGGGCACCAATTCGGAGATTGAAGAGGAGCGCCGCCTTTTCTATGTTGGCATGACCCGCGCCAAGCAAACGCTGGTCATCACTCGCGCAATTTACCGCCGCAGTTATGGCGAAGAACGTCTGCGCGCTTCCACTTCATCGCGATTCCTTGCAGAAATCCCTGGCGACCTGGTGGAGGCGGCTTCCGGCTCGCTCTCGGAACCTGGCGAAACCCGCCGCTACGAACCTGACCCCGAGTATTCCGAAGGCTACGGCTATCGCGCCCGCCGCGCAGCCTCGGCACACGCGGGTCAATCGCGCCGTTCATATTCGGGCCGCGCAGCCTCCGCCCACGCTTCCAAAGATCCGCTCATCGGCACGCGCGTACGCCATCCCAAATACGGCATCGGCACGATTCTCGAAGTCGAGGGCGAAGGCGAAGATCGCAAACTGACCGTCAGCTTTCAGGATTACGGCGCGAAGAAGTTGCTCGAGCGCTACGCTAATTTGCAGTTGGCCTAGCGGTTGCATCCTGGACTCATAAAGGTTGCGCGGAACCGTCGCGCAGGGTACAGTTTTTTGCTTTTGCAATGGGAAGGTGCTGATTGGGCGCACAGCTTTTCCGCACCAAGAGCATCGACAAGCTGATCACCGACTCGGAGAACCCCGAGAAACGGCTGAAGAAGACTCTCGGCCCGCTGAGCCTCACATCTCTGGGCATCGGCGCGGTGATTGGTTCTGGCATCTTCACCGTCATTGGCACCGCCATCGCCGGGCAAAAACTCCAGTTCAAATCCATCCTCAACGCACCGCTGCTCGAATATCTCATTTATCACTCCGCGTCTTTCGGCAGGCCGGGTGCCGGCCCTGCTATTGCGCTATCCTTCGTGCTTGTCGCCATCGTCTGCGGTTTTGCCGCTCTCTGCTACGCAGAGCTCGCCGCCATGATTCCCATCGCAGGCAGCGCCTACACCTACACCTACGCGACCATGGGCGAATTGATCGCCTGGATTATCGGCTGGGATCTGATTCTCGAGTACGCCGTATCAAACATGGCTGTCAGCGTTGGATTCTCCGCGCACATTGTTGACCTGCTCGATTGGTTCGGCGTTAATCCCAGCCTGCGCTGGATCACGCCTGCTTATCTTCCCGCCGGGCTCAGCGATTTGCAGGGCAACGCTCTCTACGCGCCCGGCTGGCACTTCGGCTTCAACTGGCCAGCTTTCATCATCGTCATGCTGCTCACCGTCATCCTTGTCCGCGGAATCCGCGAATCGGCTGAAGCCAACAACGTGATGGTCATGCTCAAAATTGTTGCCATCTTGGTCTTCATCGGTTTCGCCGCCCGCCTTGTCCACCCTGCTAATTGGCACCCATTCGCCCCAAATGGCTGGCCGGGAATTCTCACTGGCGGCTCGATAGTTTTCTTCACCTACATCGGTTTTGATTCCGTCTCCACTGCCGCCGAAGAATGCAAAAATCCAAAACGCGATTTGCCCATCGGAATTATCTCCACATTGGTGATTTGCACCGTCCTCTACATCGCTGTGGTGGTGGTGCTAACGGGACTGGTGCCCTGGCAGACACTGCTCGACGACGCCGCTCCCATCGTCAACACCATGAAGAAGCTTCACTTCGGCACTGTCCGCCTCATTGTTCTAATCGGCGCCTTGATGGGCATGATTTCTTCGCTCCTCGTTTTCCAGCTCGGCCAGGCGCGCGTCTGGTTTGCCATGTCGCGCGACGGGCTGCTCCCAAATATTTTCAGCCGCGTCCACAAAACTTTTCGGACCCCCGATTTTTCCACCTGGGTCGCCGGATTTCTCGTCGGCATTCCCGCCGGCCTGCTCGACATCGGCACCCTCGCCGATCTTTCGAACATCGGCACGCTGTTCGCCTTCGCGCTGGTCGCTGGAGGCGTGCTGATCCTGCGCTACCGCGATCCGGACCGCCCCCGCGCCTTTCGTGCGCCGGGCGGACCGCTCGCTCCCGTCGTCACCATTCTCACCTGCCTGCTCTTGATGGCCGGGCTGCCCATCACCAACTGGATTCGATTCTTCGTCTGGCTCATCATCGGTCTCTTCGTTTATTATTTTTACGGGCGGCGGCACAGCGAACTTGCTGCGGAGAATTCGGCGCCGCCACCTGTCGGAGGAGAAAAGCGCTGATGCGTTTCCGGTTTTTCATCGGACTCGCGCTGCTGCTCCTGCTGGTCCCGGCCGCAGTCCCTCCTTCCTTCGGTTGGGGCGACAATGCCGAGCGCCTCATCACCAATAAAGCTGTCGATACGCTTCCCGACGATCTGCAACCCTTCTTCCAGGCCAACCGCCAGTTTCTTGTCCGCCATGTCGTCGATCCCGACGAAGCGCAATCGAAAAATCTTACCGAGCAGCACAATGAATTCATTCAGCTCGACCACTACGGCCCATTCCCCTTCTCCGCACTTCCTCGCGTCTATACCGCCGCCGTTTCGAAATACACCCGCCGGACTGTCGAGACCTATGGCGTTCTTCCCTGGCAGGTTGGGCTTTACAGCAAGCGCCTCACCGACGCCTTCCGCGAGCGCAATTGGGTGGAAGCAAAACTTTTCGCTGCAACTCTCGCCCACTACGTCGCGGCTGCCCACGATCCCTTCAATACCACCATCAACAACGACGGAAGATTGTCCGGACAGCCTGGATTGAACAACCGCTTCGGCTCTGGACTGGTTGATCGCTACCAACTTTTCTTTTTCGTCCGGCCCAATGAAGCCGCGTTCGTTCACGACCCCACCGACCATGCCTTTGAGATGACCCTGAGCGCGCATTCCTGGATTGAAAATGTTCTGCTCGCGGACCTCCGTGCTCATGCAGGCCTTTCCGATTACACCGACGAGTATTACGATCGTTTCTACGCCCAGGCGGGCGCGGTACTCGTTCGCGAGCTCTCCGACGCCTCGACAGATGTGGGCTCTTATTGGATGACCGCATGGATCAACGCAGGGCGGCCTCAATTGCCCTCTCAATAATTTGACGTGACCACACCAACAAAGCGCGATCCGACCATCGTTGACTCCCTTCCGAAAGCCGAGCTCCACCTCCATCTCGAAGGTTCCATCCGCCCGGAAACAGCCGTCGAACTGGCCGCCCGCCACGGGGTGAAGCTCAAGCGTGAAGAAGTCGTGGCGCGCTACAACTACTCGGATTTCGCGGGCTTCCTCGAAGCCTTCAAGTGGGTCACTTCCTATTTGCGGGAGCCCGAAGACTACGCCCTCGTCACTCGCCATCTCGCCGAGGAACTGCTTCGCCAAAATGTTGTCTATGCCGAAGTCACCATCTCCGGCGGCGTCATGCTGCGCCGCACACAAAACCTCGAAGCGAATTTGACCGCCATCAATGAAACCGCCAGGAGCGTTCCCTTCGCCCGCTTGCGCATGGCCTGGATTCTCGATGCCACGCGCCAATTCGGGCCTAACGCCGCCGTCGAAGTCGCTCGCTCCGCCTCCCAACTTCAGCGGCTCGGCGTGGTCGCCTTTGGCATGGGCGGCGACGAGCTTGCCGGTCCTACCGTGAATTTCAGGCCCGCGTTTGACCTGGCCCGCAATGAAGGCCTCCATCTCGTCTGCCACGCCGGCGAAGTGGGCGGCCCGGAGCTGGTGCGCGAATCCATAGATTTACTTGGCGCCGAACGCGTCGGCCACGGCATCGGCGTGATGCGCGATCCGGCGCTCGCGGAATTCCTGGCCGCGCGCCGATTTCCACTCGAAATCTGCCCGACCAGCAATGTATGCACAGGCGCACTCGCAAAGCAGACGGGAAAACCCAACGCGTCCCTGCAGGATCATCCGCTTGCAAAATTCGTCAAGCAGGGCCTCACCGTCACACTTTCCACTGATGATCCCGCGATGTTTCATACTGACCTGCTCACCGAGTATTCCGTGGCCGCTTCCCTTGGTTTATCCAGCCAGCAACTCGTTCAACTGGCCGAGCAAAGCATCAGCGCATCCTTCCTCCCGCCGGAAGACAAGCGCCGCATGCTCGATGAATTTCGCGCCGCCTCAAAATCCCTCCTGTTATAATCTCCACGGTTTCTATCGCCCGGTGTTTTTCTATTCCTTTTCACCGCCGAGGAAAAAATGAAAGCACATGTCTGGGTCATGTTGAAATCCACCGTCCTCGATCCCCAGGGCCAAACCATCCAGCGCGCCCTCGCCTCGCAGGGCTACGCCAAGGTTCAAGATGTCCGCCAGGGCAAATTTTTCGTCCTGAATCTCGACGGCCTCTCCCGCGACGAAGCCAAACTCCAGGTCGAGCGCATTGCCAAAGACGTCCTCACCAATCCCATCATCGAAGAATTCCGCTTCGATATCCTCGACTAACACCGTAAAGCTCACTTATCCACAGCCGAGTACCATTGCGCTCCGCGTTTCCTCGTGCGATGCTAACACTGGAGAATTTTCAGATGCCATGCTCGTACCAATCAGCGCGGAGACAACCGGCCTCAGTATTGAGGTGGGCGAAGAAAAAGCCCTGGCCGCTGGAAGTTTGGAGGCTAATCGCAACACTGCCGAAATTAGAAATCCCTATAACTTGCACAAAACACAAGACATCCCTTTTTCTAATCGCAACTAAAAAACACCTTTCCGAAACCAGCACTTCCATGACTCCCACGCAGGCCGTCTCTTGCAATTCACTACGCACCAGTCACCAATCACTAATCACTACCCTCGATTCACGCCCTTTCCCCTGTGTTACCCTAGTGATGGAAAGCTGGCCGCCGCAAGGCGCCGGTACCAATTCAAGGAGTGAACTGCCGTGTGCGGAATCGTAGGTTACATCGGTCCTAAACGGGTCGTCCCGCTGATCCTCGACGGCCTCCGCCGTCTCGAATACCGCGGCTACGATTCGGCAGGCATCGCCGTCGTCGGCGAAAACGGCAAGATGGAAATCCGCCGCGCCTCCGGAAAATTGCGCAATCTCGAAGAATCCATCCGCATCACTCCACTCGATGGAGTGTACGGCGTGGGGCACACTCGCTGGGCCACTCATGGCCGGCCGACGGAAGAAAACGCTCACCCCCACCGCGACTGCACCGGCGAAATCGTGGTCGTCCACAACGGCATCATCGAAAATTACCTCGAGCTGAAACACCAACTGATTGAAGAGGGCCACAAGTTCATCACCGAGACGGACACCGAAGTCATCGCCCACTTGATCGAGAAATTTTCAAAAAATCTCTCGCTCGAGGATGCGGTGCTGAAAACCGTGAAGACTTTAAGCGGCGCTTATGCCTTGGTCGCAGTTTCCACCCGCGACCCGCTCAAAATTGTTGCCGCCCGCATGGGTCCGCCCGTGGTCATCGGTCTCGGGCAGAATGAATTTTTTGTCGCCAGCGATATTCCCGCCATCCTGATGCACACCCGCGAGGCCTTCTTCCTCGGCGATGGAGAAATTGCCATCCTTTCTCCGCAAGGCGTTCGCCTCATTGACTTCGAAAGCCGTTCGCTCAAGCCCCCGGTCCAGCACATCACCTGGGACCCCATCATGGCCGAGAAGGGCGGCTTCAAGCATTTCATGCAGAAGGAAATCTTTGAGCAGCCGCGCGCCGTCCGCGACACACTGCTCGGAAGAATTTCGCAGGAAACCGGAAAAGTTTTTCTCGACGAGATGGACATCACCGAACAGGAATTTCGCAACTTCCGGGAAGTGAAAATCGTCGCTTGCGGCACCAGTTGGCACGCCGCCCTTGCCGGAAAATTCATGATCGAGCGTCTCGCGCAGATTCCCGTTGAAGTGGACTACGGCAGCGAGTTCCGTTATCGCGATCCGATCCTCGACAAGAACTCCCTGGTGATCGCCATCAGCCAGTCCGGAGAAACAGCGGACACACTAGCCGCCCAGCGCGAGGCCCGCGCCAAAGGCGCAAAAATTCTCGCCATCTGCAATGTCGTCGGCTCCATGCTCACGCGTGAAGCCAACGGGAACATCTATACTCATGCCGGCCCCGAAATCGGAGTGGCCTCCACGAAGGCTTTCACCGGCCAGCTCACCGCCCTGATTCTCACGGCGCTCTACCTCGCGCAGGTTCGAGGAAAACTTACTTCCGCCATGGCTCAAACCCTGATGCAGGAGCTGACGCGCGTCCCACACAAAATTGAAAGCATTCTCCAGCGCGACGCTGAACTCGAAGAGCTGGGCAGGCAATTTTTCCGCCACACCGATTTTCTTTATCTCGGTCGCGGCATCCACTATCCCATCGCGCTCGAAGGCGCACTGAAGTTGAAGGAAATTTCTTATATCCACGCGGAAGGTTACCCCGCCGGCGAAATGAAACATGGTCCAAACGCATTGATTGATGAAAATCTTCCGGTGGTCGTAATCGCCACTCGCGACGAATCCGATCCCGCTTCCATGACGCGGTACGAAAAAACAGTTTCAAACCTGCAAGAGGTGAAAGCGCGCGACGGCATCGTCATTTCCGTAATCACCGAAGGCGATCGCATGGCGCGCGACACCTCGAATCACGTAATCGAGATCCCTCCCGCCCCCGAACTTCTCGCTCCGATCCTCGAGATTGTTCCGTTGCAACTTCTCGCCTATCACATCGCTGTCCGCCGGGGCTGCGACGTGGACCAGCCGCGCAACCTCGCAAAATCCGTCACTGTCGAATAATAGAGCCATGAATCCGCGCAAGGTGTTCAGGAATTCGCAGACGAAACGGATTTGTTTTTTATTTCCGTCGTCCTTTGCGGCTCAGCGTGCGCTCACACTCTATATTTTTTTCCTTTGTATCTTCCTTCTCTCCGCGTTGCCACTACGCTCGCAAGAAGCAAAACGAAAATCAGACCATATCGTTTCTATTTCCAGCACGGGTTCCAAGCATTTTACGAGTGAACAGATCGCCGCCGCTTCGGGTTTGCACCCGGGCAGCACAGTCACTCGTGAGGATCTGCAGGCAGGAGCCGACGCGCTCTCGCGTCTGGGTTGTTTCAGCAGCGTTCAATATCGCTTCACAACGATTCCAACCGGCATCAAGGTCGAGTTTCAGGTTGTGGATGCGCCGGCGTATCCTGCCAGCTTTGATAATTTTCCGTGGTTCAGTGACGCTGAGCTGGACGCTGCGCTCAAGTCCGCTGTCATTCTCTTCGACGGTACTGCTCCTGGTACCGGCGCAATCCTCGACACCATGTCCGAAACGCTTGTGACTCTCCTCGCCACGCGAGGAGTCCACGCAAGCGTGACGCACAGACTCGTCACATTGCCCGGAGGCGACCGCCGCGCACAGCAGTTCCGGGTGGAAGGACCGGCGTTGAAAGTGGAAGGCATCGAATTTACCGACGCACTTGCAAAAAATGACCGCGCTCTTCATGAGCGGGTTCTAGATTTGGTCGGCAAGCCTTTTTCGCGCAGCGCGGTCGAGCTTTTTGAATTCGAGCAAGTGCGCCCTCTTTATCTCGCGCACGCATTTCTGCGAGTGAAATTTGGCCCGGTCAGCGCGGGATTTACTGGAAATCCCACGAAGCCTCTGCGTGACGAAGTTCTGGTAGTCGCACCCATCGAATCCGGCCCTGCGTACACTTTCGGCGGCATCACCTGGAAGGGCAATTCGGTGATTGCCACGGACCAGTTGGAGAAGGTCGTCACTTTGACGCCCGGACAAGTGGCCAATGGAAACAGAATCGAGCTGACCTGGGAACATGTGCGCGACGCCTATGGCAAGCTCGGCTATCTCGACGCGAATCTCGCGCTCGCGCCCACCTACAACGACAAAACCGCCAAAGCATTTTATACGGTTTCGATCGATGAGGGGCCGCAATACCACATGGGTAATCTTGTCCTTACAGGTCTTTCTCTCGAAGGTGAACGGCGCATTCGAAACGCATGGAATATCGCGCGCGGATCTGTCTTCGACGCGACCGCCTATGAACAATTCCTCACCAGCGGAATAGCACAGGCCTTCGTTGGACTCCCGGTTCATTACGACAAGATCGGCCATTTCCTCGAAAAAGATTCCAAAGAAAGTAGAGTAGATGTGCTGCTTGATTTCCAGTAGGAGGAACTGAGTTATACTGCGACCGCCATGCAACAAGAATCGCACTCGAATCCTTCAACGCCATCACGAGCTCAAGATCTGTCGCGCCTGCTGGAAAAACAAGCGCGCCTCTTCAATCAACTCCGCCAGCACGATTCCCTGCTGGTCGCTTTTTCCGGCGGCGCAGATTCCGCTTATCTGGCCTGGGCAGCGCATCAAATTCTTGCCGGCCGCGCGCTCGCGGTCACCGCGCTTTCCCCCAGCTTCTCGCGTCACGATCGCGAGCAGGCGGAATCATTCGTGCGTGAGACGGGAGTGCGGCACGAATTCATCGAGACGCGCGAATTCGAGAATCCACTGTACATCGCGAACAACGCCGATCGTTGTTACCACTGCAAGGACGAGCTTTTCGATCGAATGGAATCGCTCGCTTTCGAGCGCAACTTTCGCGCCATCGCTTATGGCGTCAACGCGGACGACACCCACGACTTTCGCCCCGGCCATCGTGCCGCGCATGAGCATCACATTCTGGCCCCGCTGCTCGATGCCGGGCTCGCCAAGCAGGAAATCCGCGAACTCTCCCGCTGCGCAGGGCTGCCGACATGGGATCGTCCTGCGTCTGCCTGCCTTTCCTCGCGCGTTCCGTATGGCACAGCTGTGACTCCTGAGGTGCTTACGAAAATAGAAAGGTCTGAGGAGGTGCTGCGCTCGCTGGGCTTCCGTCAGTTTCGCGTGCGCGTGCATGGCGAACTTGCGCGAATTGAGATTGCGCCAGAAGAGCTCGCGCGCGGATTGGAGAGCGATGTTACGCAAACAATTTCCGCGCGGTTAAGAGAACTGGGCTTTGCTTTCGTTACGCTTGATCTCGAAGGTTATCGACAGGGATCGTTGAATTCTCTTCTGAAGGCCCGATAGCGAGCATGCGTGTGCGGCAGGAGCGTTCAGTCTCCTGCTCGAGTCTGATAATTGAACTTCGGCGCGAGTAAATTCGTATCATAAGTGTGAACAGCCACTGCGGAAATCACACTGGCTGCTTTCAATTGATCATGAAGCGATTGACAAAAATCGGATGGTCCGCAATGGCGGCACTGGCGGCAATGGGTCTCGCCGTCGCGCTCGCCGGGTGCAGACCCCGACATAGCGAATCGGGTACGATTGACCGCACATTTACAGTGAGTGGCCCGGTTCGCGTGGAACTGACGAATGGCTCGGGCGAATCGAAACTAACGGTAGGCCGGCCGGGCGAAGTACGCATTCATGCCGATTTTCGCGTGAAGTCGTGGTCTGAGCTTGGCGCCCATCATCGCACTGACCAGATGCAAATGAATCCTCCCTTTTTGCAAGAAGGCAATTTGATACGCATCGGCGGAAGCAGCCTTCATGCCAGCAACGTGGTATTCAACTACGCGATCACCGTGCCTCCCGAAACCGAGGTTCGCGGAAGTTCCGGGTCGGGCAATACGGAAGTGAACGGCGTCAAAGGACCGGTAATCGTCAATTCCGGCTCTGGAAATATAGCCGCCTCAAATGTTGCAGGAGACTTGCAGGCACACTCGGGCAGCGGCACGATTCAGCTCGCGACGATTCAAGGTCAAGTTCAGGCGACAGCAGGATCAGGCGACATCAATCTTGCGAGTGTGCGTGGAGACGTTCGGATTCAGACCGGCTCGGGTGTAATCCGGATCGCCACTCCAGCCGGGGCGGTTGTGGCCAGCACCGGGAGCGGAGGCGTCAATATATCGGGAGCGATGGAGGATCTGCGACTGCACACAGGCTCAGGTGATATCACCGTGGCGGGAGATCCGCAGGCTGGCACTTACTGGGACTTTCACACATCATCGGGAAATGTGCGCATGCAGGTTTCGCCCCAGGCCAGCTTCCGTTTTTACGCCAAGACCAACTCTGGCGATATTGATGCGGCTATTCCCGTGGTCATGGAAGGTACCGCCGGAAAACATGCGCTGCGTGCGCGCATTGGCGATGGCAAGGGCCGCGTGGAAGTGGAGACTACATCCGGGAACGTAGCTCTCCACTAATCCTCTTCCGCCGGATTTGAAAAGCGCATCGCGCGCAATCCAAGTTAGAATGGCGGCATGTTGCGCGCCGCCAGCCTCGCGGTTTTCGCCGCTCTGTTTTTTGCGTGCGTCTGCGGCGCGCACGCGCAGAATCCGCCATCGAGCACCTCGCAATCCAAAGTTTCCTCAGAAGCCAACGCAAAAAGCGACGCGGAAGCCGAAAACGAACTGGAAAAAGCAATTGCCAATGCCGGGAACGATCGCGCGGCGCTGGTCCGCAATCTGAAGAATTATCTGCAGCGATTTCCTGATTCGCCGCGTCGCGCGGCCGTCTTTCGCGCGCTGGTGGAATCTTGCGAACAACTCCGCGACAGCGCCTGCGCGCTCGATTTCGCCGAGCGCCTTATTGCCATCCAGCCAGACGATTCCGAGATCATGATGCTGGCTGTGAATCTTTTACGCCAGCAGGGAGACTCCGCCAGCCTCACGCGCGCGAATGGCTACATTAGCCGCGTGCTCGACCGCATCGAAAAATCCAAGCCAGACGAACGGCCTGCCCGATCGTCCCTATCGGATTGGCAGGACCATCGCGACAATCTCCGCGCCGCGCTCTATCTCTTGCGCGGGCAGATTGAGGATTCGCAGCACAAATATGACGCAGCAACCAGAGACCTGAGATTGAGCTTTTCCATCCGCCCCAACGCAGCCGCCGCGAAAGTGCTGGGTGAAATCGCTGAGGTCCATAGAGACCTGGCGGGCGCGATCGAGGAATATACATTCGCGTTTGTCCTGCCTGAGACCGGACCGGGAGGGAAAGTGGATCGCCGCGAGGTTCGCTGGAAACTTGGCAATCTCTGGATTCAAGTGCATGGGAGCGAGAGAGGTCTGGGTGAGGAAATTCTTTCCGCTTACGACCGCCTGACGGCTCCCCCTGCAAATCCCGGCCCCGTGGCCCGAAATAAGAAAGCAAAGGATACTTTCGGTTTTGTGCTTCGAAATCTCGACGGATCGCCCGCGCCCATGGATTCAATGAAAGGAAAAGTGATGGTGCTCAGTTTCTGGGCAACCTGGTGCGGCCCTTGCCGGGAGCTGGAGCCGATCCTTGGGCAGGTGGCCAAGGCTTATGCAGGAAATCCGGATCTAGTTTTTTTCGCCGTGGACGCTGACGAGGACGAGTCGCTGGTTGCTCCTTTCCTAACGCACGAAAAATGGGGATTGCCGGTGGTCTATGCCGACGGATTGGATAATTTTCTCAATGTCACGTCTCTGCCGACAGTCATAATTCTGGACCGCAGCGGAAGGATTTCCTATCGCGTGAATGGCTATACTCCGGATGGTTTTTCTGAGTCAGTGGTCGCTGGTATCCAGGGAGCGCTGGCCTCGACGAACTAAAACCCCCATACGAAGGAATGCGCTCAATGCGTGTTCGAGGCAGGTTGCGCGGCTCGACGCTCCGCGGCGCGGCTCGCGGCGATAATGGTGTTGACGTGAATGCGCACCGTGTCCTTTACCTGGCGTGCATAGCCGCCGGCAAGTGTGATGGCCACGGGCACTTGATTTCGTCGCGCGTAGTCGAACACCAGCGCGTCCCGGCGAGAAAGACCCTGCAAGGTCAATGCCAGCCCGCCCAATTGATCCTCGCAATAGGGGTCAGCTCCTGCCACATAAAACAGGAGCTGCGGAGAAAACTCATTAAATGCCCGGTGCAAATTTTTTTCCAGAATCGCGAGGTAATCTTCATCGCCGATTCCGTCGGGAAGATCAACGTCAATCGTTGATGGCGGCTTGGGATATGGATAGTTGTTTTCCTGGTGGATGGAGAAAGTGAAGACGTTCGGATCGTCGCGGAAAATTGCAGCGGTACCGTTGCCCTGGTGAACATCGGTGTCAATTACCATCGCGTTCCGAATACTGCCCTCGAATTGCAGGCGGCGAATGGCGATGGCGACATCATGAAGGACGCAGAACCCTTCGCCGTGATCGGGATAGGCGTGATGGAATCCGCCGCCAAGGCTGGCCGCCCAGCCGTCAGCGAGCGCACTCCGCCCCGCGAGAATCGAGCCGCCCGCGGCAAGCCAGCAAGCCTCCATCAATTCTTTCGAGTAGGGGATTTCGAGCCGCATGATTTCGGTATGGGACAACGTGCCGGTCTTGAGTTTGTGTAAATAATCGGGCGAATGTACGCGGAGGACGTCTTCGTCTGTGGCAGGATCCGGCTTCACAAAATCGCTGCTCTGCGCGACGCCATCCGCAAGTAATTGCTCATGCACCATGCGGTATTTCTGAGAAGGGAAAACGTGCGCGCCCAAATGCAGGTCGTAGCGGTCGTCATAAACCAGTTTGAGCGGCAACATGATCCTTGAAGCCTACCGCGAAGTTTTTCCGGGCGCAAATATGAATCCCGGAGTCGAATTTGGCCTGCTTCAGGCCAAGGCCTTGCATGGATGACCCAAGTCTGGATAAAGTGATACCCTGACCGCAATGCGTCGCGCCCAGGCCATCATCGTAGTCGTCGCGCTGCTCGCCACACCTCTGGCGTTGCTGGCTCGCGCGGCTTCTGTTGGCACTCCGGGTTGCAACCGCATGTGCTGCCTGCAGCACCACTCCCATCCTGCTCATACACACCATCCGGCGAAGACTGCCACAGCCCAGGGGACGTTTTGCCACCTTGGCGGTGCCCATCAGGACTGCAGTTGCTCGATGAGAGCCGGCGATCAACAAATGGACTACGGTTTCCTCGCTCCTATCGTGCCCGCCACGCCGTCCGCGATCGCATCCATCGTGATTCCGAATGCGACGCACAGAATTGCGTCACTTATCTCCGAATTGCTGGCCACCGGATTTCTTTCCGCCCCTTTCGAACCTCCGCGAGCCTAAGCGCGATCCAACAGGCTCGAAAAAATAAAATCTAACGGGAGGATTTTCATGCGCAAGGTCGGAATTTTTCTGCTCGTTGTCGCGATACTGTCGTACACATTGCGCGCGCGTGCGACTATATTTGGGAATATTCGAGGAATTGTTCATGATCCCCAGCACCGGCCAGTTGCCGGCGCCGAAGTGAAATTGCATTCGGCCACATCCGATTGGTCGCAGGTGAAACAGACCGATTCAGAAGGCCAGTTCGTATTTGCCGCGGTGCCGCTTGGGGATTATGTGGTCACAGTCCGTCTCACTGGTTTTGCCACGGCGGAAGAACGCGTCACCGTGGTCGCTGAATCCTCGCCAGTCCTTCATTTACAGCTCAGAATTCCCACGGTTAGCGCGACGGCCACTGTCTCTGCGGAAGCCGATGAACTGGTGGCAACAACTGATTCGGTGACGCCCACGACGCTGGTGGATCGCCAAGACATTCGCAACGTCCCGGGAGCGGATCGCAGCAACAGCCTTCAAATGATCACGGACTTCGTTCCCGGCGCATATTATACCCACGACCAACTTCACATCCGCGGAGGCCATCAGGTGACCTGGATGATTGACGGAGTTCCCATTCCGAACACGAACATCGCGAGCAATCTAGGACCGCAGATAGATCCGAAGGACATTGACTATCTCGAAGCCCAGCGTGGGGGTTATGGCGCCGCATACGGCGACCGCACTTATGGAATCTTCGATGTGGTTCCACGCTCGGGGTTTGAGAAAAACAATGAAGGCGAACTGGTCACGACGTTCGGAAATTGGTATCAAACGAATAATCAACTCAATTTCGGCAGCCACACACAGCGTTTCGCTTACTACGCGAGTGTCAACGGCAACCGAAGCAACCTGGGACTGCAAACGCCGATCGGACAGGTGTTCCACGACGCGGAAAACGGATTTGGGGGGTTTGGATCATTTCTTTTCAATATTAATTCGCAAAATCAACTGCGCTTGGTGACGTCGCTTCGCCAGGACTACTACCAGGTCCCCTACGACCCAGATCCCAACTCATTTCCCAACACCAGCGGTCTGCGGGACGGCCAGCATGAGAACGATGGCTTTCTGACTTTCTCGTGGGTCAGGACGCTGAGCGCCAACATGTTCTTGACGGTCTCGCCCTTCTATCACCGCAACACCGCCAATTTCGATGGAGCACCCAACGATACTCCACAAAGCACCACGGACCATCGAACATCTGACTACGGCGGACTGCAATCCACTTTCAGCGCCAATATCGCCCGAAATAATTTTCAAATGGGAATCTTCGGATTCGGGCAACGAGACAACGAAGCTATTGGGTTGATTTTCAATCCCATCAACCAGTGCCCCATGAACCCGGGGGGCAACTGCCAAAACATCAGCCCGCCGGAGCATGAATCATCATCCGGTGGCTTGGTTGCGGGATTCATCGAGGATAAATTCAAACCGGCATCCTGGCTAACGCTGATCGCCGGCATTCGTCCAACCCACTTCTCCGGCGCGATAAGCGAGGACACCATCAATCCTCGGTTTGGCGTGGCTGTCCAAGTGCCGCACCTCAATTGGGTTTTTCGCGCCTTCTACGGTCACTACTATCAAGCGCCGCCGCTGACGACCATCACCGGCCCCTTGCTCGAACAAATCCAAAGCGGTGGCCAACTCTCGTTCGTAACGTTGCACGGCGAGCGTGATGAGGAGCGCCAATTCGGCCTCACCGTTCCCTTCCGCGGATGGGCGCTCGACGCTGATACGTTCCAGACGCGCGCGAACAATTTCTTCGATCACAACAACGTCGGCGAATCAAACATCTTTATTCCCGTCACCATCGACGGCGCGCTAATTCGAGGGTGGGAATTGACGCTGCGTTCACCTCGGCTCTGGAGCCGCGGACAGGTGCATCTCGCCTACTCCAATCAAGTGGCGCAGGCTCGGGGCGCCATCACGGGTGGACTAATCTGTTTTCCGCCAACCGACCCTGCATGCCAGCCCGCCCCGGGCTATCATCCGCTGGATCATGACCAGCGGAACACGCTCAATGTTGGTTTCGACGCAAATCTCCCCTGGCGCGCCTACGTGTCGTCGAACGTGTATTACGGCTCAGGGTTTACGAACGGATCGCCAACGGCTCAATTCCCCGGAGCTTACTTGCCACAGCACACCACGTTTGATCTCTCACTGGGGAAATCGTTTGGTGAGAGCTACAGCATTTCTGTGACGGCGCTGAACGCGGCCAATCGCCATCTCTTGATTGATAACAGCCTGACTTTCGGGGGATTTCATTACAATGATCCGCGAGAGATCTTCGCGGAATTCCGCTGGCGATTTCATTACTAGCAGCAGCGGTCCGCGCAACCTGGTGGGGTGCCGCGCTCCCGGGGCGCACCCCACCAGTCTCAGCGCAGGATCTCGAATCAGGTACGGGTCCAAATTCATTTGACGCGCGAAGGAAATATCCTCCGGCTAATTCTGGCGTTCGAGGATGAAATCGGGGACGGTCATGAGCGCGCGGCGATATTCCGATTCGGGCAATTCGTTCAAAGCAGCCTTGGCGCGGCTCACATAATCGCGCGCGAGTTTTCCGGCGCGATCGAGAGCGCCCGTGCCGCGCACCAGTTTCGTTATCTGTTCGGGCCGGACGGTCTGGAAGCCGCGCTCCTCGAGAACCTTTGCGACCAGCGTTTTACCACGGGTGCCATTTCCGTCGTGCCCATCGCCGCCGTACGATGCGGGCATTGCCTGAGCTTCGAGCGCGAAGATGAGCGGCAAAGTGACTTTCCCTTCTTTCAAATCGCTCAGGACTGGTTTTCCAAGCTGCTCGGGCGAAGCGGTGAAATCGAGGAGGTCATCCACGAGTTGAAACGCCAGCCCCGCGTTACGACCGTATTCAGCGAGCGCTTCTTCGACATTCTTCGGTTGATGTCCAAGCACCGCGCCAAGCCGCGAGCAGCCGCTGAAGAGGCACGCTGTCTTGCGATAAGCAAGCTCGGTGGCTTCTGCCTCATTCAAATCAATTCGCCCGAGCCGGGTCAATTGCAGCAATTCGCCTTCGACCATGTTTTGCGTGAGATCAATCAGGATGTCGAGGATCGCGAAATTCCGTTCGCGCAAAGCCATTTCGAACGACTGCATATAGAGCCTGTCGCCCGCGAGAACGCTCATGTGATTTCCCCAGCGTGCATTGGCGCTGGGACGCCCGCGGCGGGTGTTTGCGCCGTCAATCACGTCGTCGTGGATCAGCGTGGCGTTGTGAATCAGCTCGACCACCGCGCCAAGCCGGATCGCGCTTGGTCCGCGATACCCCGAAGCTCCCGCTGCGAGCAAGAGCAGGGCCGGGCGCATGCGCTTGCCGCCGCCTTCGCGAAGATAACTGGAAATTTGCGCCACCGGTTCGATGGCAGCGGAATTCTGGGCGGTGATCTCCTGTTCGACGAGGGCCATGTCCTCGCGTATCAGGTCGAATATTCCGCGCGCTATTTGGACAGCGAAAGCCATCCCAAGCGTTCACCTTGGCTGGGCCGAAGAGCTGGGGGCGCCGAGCCGGAAGAACCGTCGAAAATTGGCCGCTGTGGTGGCGGCAATCTCGTCGCTGCCTAAGTCTCTCACACTCGCGAGCGCCTGCGCTACCTCCACAACGAAGGCGGGCTCGTTGCGTTTTCCGCGGCGTCCCTGTGGCGGGAGAAAAGGCGAATCCGTTTCAGTGAGCAGACGGTCGAGGGGCAATTCACGCGCCACATCGCGGAGGTGCTGCATTTTCGGGTAGGTTACGTTGCCTGCGAACGAAACCATGAAGCCCATGTCGAGGCCGCGCCGGGCATCTTCTGGTGTGCCAGTAAAGCAATGAAGAATTCCACCCAGCCCGCTTGATTGCCATTCGCGCTGGAGCATGTCGAGGCAATCGGCCCAGGCATCGCGGCAATGGATGACGATCGGCAGTTTGGCTGTGCGGGCTTGGCCGAGCTGGCGGCGGAAAACTTGCTGCTGCGCCTCGCGCGGAGAGTGGTCGTAATAATAATCGAGGCCAATCTCTCCCCAGGCAATTACCCGGGGGTTGCGCGAGAGTTCATCGAGTTGCTGGAAATGATCTTCGGTTGCGAGCTGCGCTTCGTGCGGATGGATTCCCACCGTGGCGTAAATCCAGTCGTGCTCTTCGGCAAACGGAATGGCTGCATCCAGCCGATGAGGACCGGTGCCGCTGCCGATGGCGAGAAGAGTTTGGATTCCGGCAGCGCGCGCGCGTTCGAGGACCGCTGGGCGGTCTTCATCGAATTGCGGAAATTCCAGGTGCGCGTGTGAGTCGATAATTTCCAACGCGAGTCCTTTGCAACGGGATCCCTCAGTCTCGTTGTTCACTCCCCTCGCTTCGCTCCGGGCAAGCAGGATGACGACCCTCGTCAGGTCGCTATTTTAATTTTGCGCCGGCCGGCACATCTTCGGTGAACGTCGCAAGCACTGGCCTGCCTTCGGGACCGACGGAGGCCGCGACGATCATGCCGTTCGATTCCTGGCCGCGCATTTTTCGCGGCGCCAGATTCACCACAACGACTACCTTGCGTCCGACAAGATCTTCGGGCACATAGTATTGCGCGATGCCGGCGAGCACCTGGCGGACTTCGTCGCCAATGTCCACCATCACTTTGAGAAGCTTGTCCGCCCCGGCGATTTTTTCAGCGGATTTCACGATGCCGACGCGCATCTCCACCTTGGCGAAATCCTCGATGCTGATTTTCGCTCCCGGCGCGGGTGCCGCTGCTGCTGCCGCGCCACCCGCTGCCGTTGCTCCGGCCGAAGGCGTTGCTGGAGCAGCGGGTTGCGTGCTGCCCGGATTTCTTATCTCATCTTCCATTTTTGCGATCCTTTCCGATGCTTCTTCTTTATCCACTCGCGGGAACACGGCTTCGGGTTTCCCGATTCGCGTTCCCGGCTTCAACTCACGCCACTTGAGGCCATCGATCCGCACGTCGTGAAGTCTTGTGCCCTGGCCAAGTTCTACCCATATTTTCTCGGTCGCATTCGGAATGACTGGATGCGCCATCACCGTGATAATGCGAACAGACTCAGCTGCTCTGTAGAGGGTGGTCTTTCTGATTTCCTCGTGCGCCTTTTCAGTAAGCCCCCAAGGCTTCTGATAGGTGAGGTAAGCGTCAGTTTCTCCGATTAGCGCCCAAATCCTCTCAAGGGCTTTGAAGAACTCGTAACCATCAAATAGTTGCGGCACTTCCCTTGTCGCGGCGACCAACGCCTGTGTGAGTGCGTCGCCGCCCGGGTCCATTTGGGCGCCAATGTCTACGTTGGATATTCGAGGCCCGATGAGCATCTCTTCAGGCTGAGGAATCATGCCGCCGCAATACTTCTCGATCATCGTGAGGACGCGACTGGCAAGATTTCCGAGGCCATTCGCGAGATCGGCGTTGTAACGCGTGAGGAGCGCGTCGCGGGAGAAATTTCCGTCCTGGCCGAAGACTACTTCGCGAAGGAGGTAATAACGCAGCGCGTCGTTGCCGAGGACTTTCACGATGGGCTCGGGGTAGGCCACGTTGCCTTTTGACTTGCTCATTTTTTCCTGCTCGAAGAGCAGCCAGCCATGCGCGACGATTTGCTTCGGCAGAGGCATGCCCGCGGCCATCAGGAACGCGGGCCAATAGACGGCATGGAAGCGGATGATTTCTTTGCCCATGGCATGGATATCCGCAGGCCAATATTTTTTGAAGTCCGGGCCATCGTGTTCGCCATCGACGAATCCGATGCCGCTCATGTAACTCGTGAGCGCGTCGTACCAAACGTAGAAAACATGCTCTTCATCATCCGGCCAGGGAATACCCCACTTGATGGATTTGCGGCTGATGGATAAATCGCGTAGACCGGATTCGACGAAGCTTTTTACCTCGTTGAATCGGAAATCGGGATGCACGAACTGCGGATTTTTGGCATACAGATCCAGGAGCGGCTTCTGGTAAGCCGAGAGGCGAAAAAAATAATTCTCCTCCGAGACAAGCTCCGCGGGGCGGCCGCATGTAGGGCAATCGGCCGGCTCAGGCGTGTCGCTTACGTAGAGATTGTCGTAAATGCAGTAGCGACCCTCGTATTTTCCTTTGTAGATGGCGTCGGGAGAGTGCCTGCGTGTGCGTCGCACAAGATTCTGCACTGCGCGGGCATGTTGCGGAGAAGTGGTGCGGATAAAATGCGTGTACTGGATGCCGAGCAATTTCCAAAGCTCGATGAAAATCTTTTGGTTGCGCTCGACAAGTTCCGCGGGACTGATGCCGGCTTTTTCAGCGGCGCGCTCGATATTCACGCCGTGCTCGTCCGTGCCGGTGAGGTACGCAACTTCGTAGCCGCACATCCGTTTGTAGCGTGCGATCACGTCGCAGACGATGGTGGTGTAGGCAGAGCCCACGTGCGGCCGCGAGTTCGCGTAATAAATCGGCGTGGTGAGATAGAATTTGGGCTTGGTCACGAGCAAACCCTTGGAACCACAGATGAGCACCGATGAACACTGATTAAATTCCAAGAAAATCTGAACCATGCCCTCAGCGGCTGAAGCCGCGGCAAGGACTGCCTGTTTGCGGCATGGCTCAAGCCGTGCCCTGACGGACGGCATGGTAACGAGAGCCGCGGCGATTTTTGGGATGGCGTCATTTCCCTGCTTCCTTTTTCTTTTGAAATTCGAATGAGGCGGAGGCGATTACCTGCTTGAGCGGAATTCCCCTCTCCGTGGCGATGCGTTGGCAATCTTCATATTCGGGTGTGGCATTCAAGACCGAGCCATTCATGCGAGAGATTTTCATGCGCACGCTGCCGAAGGGCGTTTCGACTGGAACGAATTCTCTGTCGAGAGTCTTTCGGCGCGCTTCATAAGTGCGGACGCCGATGGTGGTGGTCTCTCGAAAGACAAGATCAATCAAGCGCGACACATTTGCTGATTCGGCGAGCAGCGTGACCAACATACCCGGGCGATTTTTTTTCATTTGCACCGGAGTCGAGAACACGTCGAGAGCGCCTGCCGCGAGCGCTTTTTCCGCAAAATAGCCGTAGATTTGCGGACTCATGTCGTCGAGATTTGTTTCGATCACCGTTACCGGCGCATCCCATTTCTCTCCCGCTTCGGTGATCACGCTTTCACCGATCAGCAGGCGGAGCACGTTGGCCTGTTCCTTTAGATCTTTCGACCCGGCTCCGTAACCAATCGCGCGTAACTTCATCTCCGGCATTTCTGCGAAACGCGTGGCAAGCGTGGTGGCAATGGCTGCGCCTGTCGGCGTCACAAGTTCGTGGGGGATTCCGCTGGAATGCATGGGCGCGCCGCGAAGCAGCTCTGCGGTGGCAGGCGCGGGCACGGGAAGCAGGCCGTGCGCCGTGTTTACCTGTCCTGCGCCGACATTGAACGCGGAGCACGCAAATTC
>Ga0210384_10001904_pt1 | contig 26787 bp, 8 predicted proteins | sample IncBWH2MmetaG_FD_160574 | JGI IMG/M metagenome (GOLD analysis project Ga0210384, IMG submission 160574) | Forest soil microbial communities from Barre Woods Harvard Forest LTER site, Petersham, Massachusetts, United States - Inc-BW-H-2-M | ecosystem: Environmental > Terrestrial > Soil >...
ACTATCTCACCCGCAATCCATGGGGAACGCAGAATGTGCAGGTGGTAGACGGATCGAGCGGGGCAGTCGTGGTTGCCGCGACAACTGCTTCCACCTTCACGATTCCAGCACAATCGGGTCATGCGTACGTCATAGAGCGAGTATCGTCGCCAACCACGGCTCTGCCTTATGTCGAGGTCACAGCTTCTCCGGCAAGCATCCCACGCAGCATGTGGGGCCGAACCATCGGCATCCCATGAACAGACTCAGCGAAGGACGTAACTCGTCCTTCGCTGAGCCTTTTCGCGAGTGACTGGCCGAAGACCTCTTCGACCCTAGCAATCGACTCTTAGGAGAATCACATGAAACGGCATTTTTCCAGTCGCCATCTATTTCGCGGATCTTATGCCATCATGATCCTGCTCGCGGTGGCTGGAACATTAACTACGCCGTCTTTACTGGACCCAAATGATCATTGATATCGGAAGCATGAGGTCCATCGAGTGAACGTGAATGCGGGGGACTTGAGTCGGTTCGGTGATTGAGCTTTCAATAACCAGTTGGCTCAAGTCACCCCGAAATTATCGTTAATCACAAACTCTCCACGAACAAATTGCCGCAATGGAGAGCCGAGGTGGGCAAATGAACTGGAAGCATGCATTGACGATCATTCTGCTACTGTTGCCCGTTGCAGGGATTACTGCATTTGGCCAGTCCTCCACTGAGTCTTTCAACCCGAGCACAGGTATGATGGATGTCGACTACAGCGGTTATCTATCCAAGCACGACATTATCTACAATAAGCCCATCACGACGCCCGTATGGGGAGCAACGGTGGGCAATGGCCGCGTAGGTGCAATGGTGTGGAGCGCCAACGGCCTGACCATGCAGGTAGGGGGCATCGATACCTCCCAGCAAAGTGCATTCTCCGGGGGCATGTTGAATCTTTACACGAATCCCGCCATGGATTCGGCCTTCTCCCAATATCAGCAAAGACTCTCGCTGTACAACGGAACCCTGACCACAACCTACGACGCGAACAGAACTGTGACCATCATGGGTTCGCCCAACTCTGAGATCATGGGCATCCACGTTAGTGACAGCCGAACCAACGTCACCAGTGTCACCCTCGATTTGAGCATCTGGGACGTAAGCCAGGTCACGGGAGGCAGTGTTTCCAACATAACGACGTGGCGAACCGTCTCCACATATGCTGATTCCACTGGAATCGGCTTGAGCCGCGGGCAGGTTGATCCTGACAACTTCGGCTACACTCTGGCTGCCACCGTCAGCGGAACCCCTTTCACCACGCAGACCATCAACTCAAATACCGTGCGCCTGGTCATCACGCCGGCGTCGAACTATACGATCTGGTTTGTGTGCGCAAGCAGGTTGAACGCGCCGAATCATGATTCCGTGACCGAAGCCCACAACCTTCTCGCGAACGCGGTCAGCACGGGATACGACACAACCCTGGTTAATTTCCAGGACTGGTGGCATGCTTTCTGGGCCAAGTTCTTTGTCCAGTATTCCAATTCGTCGGGCGACGCCGACTATATGGAAAACATGTATTACCTGTACAACTACATCATTGCTTGCGGGGGTTACGCGAATTATCCATTCCACTTCATCAACGGAGATTTCAGCGCGGTGCAGGATCAGCATGCCCAGAAGTGGGGTTATGGCTATTGGTACTGGAACGAGAGAGACATTTATAACTCGCTTTTCGCCTCCAATCATCCGGAGATTATCGAAGGACTCAACAATCTCTATGTCCGAAACTTGAGCACGCTCGAGTCGTTCACCAAGACGCGCTATGGATTCAACGGGATCTGGGTGCCGGAAACGATCGGGTGGAATGGAAATGCCAACGGAACCATCAACAGCAGCTTTACGAAAGACATTTTGTCCTCTGGCACCGAGGCCGCGCAAAATATGTATCTTGTGTACAAATACACAGGAGACACTTCTTACCTGGCGAACGTCGCTTATCCCTTCATGCGGCAGATCGCGATTTTTTACACAAACAAGCTCTCGCGGAATGCGTCTGGCAAATACTTCATGGCGGTATCCAACTCGCATGAGACTTACTGGGAGGTCCAGGATGCCATTACCGACCTGGCGGCAATTCGCTCCCTCTTTCCCGAAGTGATCTCCACCGCCAATCAATTGGGGCTGGATTCGTCGCTGGTTCCGCAGTGGCAAAACGTGCTGAATAATCTGGTGCCGTATCCCTCGAATGGAACAAGTTATTTGCCGAACGATCCACCGGCGGCGTCCACGCATAACGACGAGAATGTTGTTTCAGAACTGCTCTGGCCATATAGCGTTACCGGGATCGGATCTCCGGATTATTCTTTGATTAACAGTGCTTGGGTCAATCGGCCTTTTCCCTATAACAATGTCTGGGCACCCGACGCAATACAGGCAGCTCGTCTCGGTCTGGGAGACGCCTCCTATGCGGGGATGAGGGCGATGCTGGAAATCTATCAGAACTATCCGAACGGTCGCACCAATAACACCAATGGAGAGTTCGAGTACACAGGCGTGCATTTGAGCGCGATGAATGAGCAGTTGCTGCAAAGCTATAACGATGTCATTCGGGTCTTTCCGGCGAAACCGAGCGACTCTTCCTTCGTCAGCAGTTTCACCCTGGCGGCAAGAGATGGCTTTCTTGTCAGCTCCGAAAGAGATAGCAGTGGAATAAAGTACGTCGGGATCAAGAGTCTGTTGGGCAATACCGCTAATATCTTTAACCCCTGGGGCACGCAACCAGTTGACGTGCGGAATATGTCAAGTGGACAGGTTGTGCTGACCACATCCAATGCGCAGTTCGGTTTTGCGACCACCGCCGATACGGTATATATCGTCGAACGCGTAGCCGTGCCTTTCAGCAGCTATTCCCACGCGCAGTTGACAGGTTTGCTCAACGATAACGCCAAGATATTTGATGGCGGAGCCAACCAGCTGGGATTGTATGCTGGAGCGCCTCCCGACACCGGTAAATACCAGGCGGAAAAGGCGGTATTGAACAATTGCATCGTGAGCAAAGACTTTGCGGCTTCTGGCGGAGCTGAAGTGACGAATATGTCGACCGGTTCTTCCGTAACGTTCAACAATGTCCGTGCCGGAAAACAGTTGGTGATTGGCTATGCCACCATGTCAAATCCCGGAAAGCTCGGGCTCTATATCAATGGTGCGCTGAATCAGGTAGTGAGCTTTCCGACGACCAATAGCTGGTCGGGCGTTTATTCAGCAGTTACGCTCAACGTCAATATCCCGCCAGGGGCATCCATCAAGTTGCAGAACGATCCCGGCGACGCCGGCACCAACCTGGATTACATACAAGTGCCTGGAGGAGGAGGAGGTACGACATCCGAAGGTCCCTTCGGTGGTACACCCGCGGCGATACCCGGCACAATCCAGGCAGAGAACTACGATGTTGGCGGACAGGGCACAGCCTACAATGTGAACTCCGTCAACGGTACAGGGAACAGCTATCGTTCAGATGGTGTGGACCTGGAGTCCACTTCCGATACAGGCGGCGGCCTGGATCTGGGTTGGACCGGTGCCGGGCAGTGGTTCCGTTACACCGTCAACGTACAGTCGGCAGGAACTTATGCAGTCGCCTTTCGTGTTGCTGCTCCGACTGCTGTAACAGGCGCATTTCATCTTTCGAATTCGTCCGGAGCCAATCTCAGCGGACCGGTCAATATCCCTGCCACGGGAGGCTTCCAAACCTGGACGACAGTGACAGCGAACGTCACGCTGCCAGCGGGCCAGCAGGTGCTGACCCTAAATGAAGACAATGGTGGCTGGAATATCAATTACACCACATTCGCGTTGCCGTCGTCGTCCGAAGGGCCCTTCGGTGGAACCCCGGCAGCGGTTCCTGGCACCATGCAGGCAGAGAATTACGATGTAGGCGGTCAGGGAGTTGCCTACCATGTCAATTCAGTGAATGGCACAGCAAACAGCTATCGCGCCGATGGCGTTGATCTGGAAATAACATCCGACACAGGTGGCGGCTTCAATCTGGGCTGGACCGGCGCCGGGCAATGGTTCCGCTATACCGTCAACGTGGCTTCCGCGGGAGTGTATACAGTCAGCTTCCGCGTGGCAGCGCCGACTGCGGCAACAGGCGCATTTCATCTGTCGAGTTCTTCGGGAGCCAATCTCAGCGGGTCTATCAATGTCCCTGCCACAGGAGGCTGGCAAACCTGGACGACAGTGACAGCAAACGTCACGCTGTCGGCAGGCCAGCAGGTGTTGACACTGAATGAAGACATTGGCGGCTGGAACATCAACTACCTGGTGTTTGCCGGGCCTGGGACTGGCGCCGGTCCCTCCTGGGTAACAGCCTGGACGGTAGCCCCATCGGTGCATGCGCTTGGCTCCGGTGGCGACGGCGGTCTGGTCTTTAATCAGCAGACCGAACGCGAGGTCCTTCATACGACTGTAGGCGGAAATTCCACCCGCATCCACCTCTCAAATCAATATGGCTCCGCTCCCCTGGCAATCGGCGGAGTCCATATCGCACAGAGTGGAAGCGGTTCGTCCATCAATGCCGGCACGGACCAGATTGTGACCTTTGGCGGGTCGCAATCGATTACGATCCCCGCCGGCGGCACGGTCGTCAGCGATTCCATCAATTTTGCCGCTCCCGCACTCCAGAATGTGGCCGTCAGTATCTTTTTCCCATCCAACGGCACCATCACCAGGACGACTTCTCATCAATTCACCGAGCAGACAAACTATTTTGCCTCTGGCAATGCCAGCGGCTCGGCAACCCTGTCGAACGCCGGGCAAACTGGAAACTATTATTTTCTTACCGGCATTGACGTGCAAAATCCGGCGCTCAGCGCTTCCGTAGTTACGCTGGGCGCTTCCATCACTGCGGGCTTCGCGTCTACGAACAATGCCAACCACCGCTGGCCCGATCTTCTCGCCCAAAGGCTCAACAACGCCGGCATGGTTCTGGGCGTTGCCAACATGGGCATCGCGGGAAACAAACTGTTGAGCGATAACGGGGAGGATGGCGTCAGCGCGCAAAACCGTTTCAGTCGTGACGTGCTTTCGCAACCCGGCGTGAAGTACGTGATCTTTTCCGACGACCCCATCAATGACTTAGGCGGGAATCCTTCTCTTCCACTATCGCAGTTCACCCAGGCTTACCAGTCATTGATCAACCAGGCTCACGCTCAAGGAATAAAGTTCTATTGCTCCACGCTCACGCCCTATCAGGGTTCGGGAGCCTGGACCGCGCAAGGTGAAACAACGCGCGAGCAGATCAATTCGTTCATCCGCAGTACGACATCGCCTTGCGATGGTGTCATCGATCAGGATGCAGCCACCCACAATCCTTCGAATCCGACCATGTACTTGCCCGCTTTCGACAGCGGTGATCATCTGCATCCCAACGATGCCGGCTACCAGGCCATTGCGAATGCAATCAACCTGAGTCTGTTTTCAGCTAATTAACCGGCGCCAATTCCTGGCAATAGTGCCCGAGAGGCGCGCCATCGCGAATCTCACGACGTGGTTCGCCTGCACGCATTAGTACGCCGCGGAAAAATAAATTGTCCTGTACGCTCCGCTCCGCTTCGCTTGGGGGCATGCCCCACGGCGCCGTCTCCTCTCGGTCAAGAAGAACTGGCTTTGTTTCGGATGTTCACCTTTTAGTAATTTTTCTTCTCTGCTTTTTCCTTTGCGCAGGGGGCGTTTTACCCCCTCCCCTTGCGTGCTAGGGTCTGAGGTTTTGAATCAATGAGATACCGAAATGCCAGCAAGCTACCGCAAGGAATCGCCCATAGTAACGGATCTGTAAAATCGCGGGGGCGATTGGCTGCGCCTGTCCCTTGTTCTGAAGGTACGAACGCTGCAATCATGTCTCCGCGCTGGAGTTTCTGTCAGGTTATCAAAGAGCTTCTCTCATTCTCCGGCCCGGTCCTGAAGACTTACAGGCCGGGAATGAAGAGCCAAAGCTGCATTCTGGAATGCCAGTTCTTATGATGACGCAAGACCGGTGCAAACGTAACCAAGTGATACCAGTTGCCAGAAACGCGGGAATTTTCGCGGGCGGAGGGAGAACGCCCAGCCCCGATAAGCAGACAATAAACTGTAGAATCGTTATATCAAGCTCAATTGGAGGCGCACCGGAAACCGTGGCAGGCGGGACCACAGCCGGCGCCGTTGTTGCCGCGGCTCGAAACGCGAGCGATCTGCTCGCTGTCGTACCAGGAGGCCCCTCGCCCTACGCGATACTGCCCGGTTCGAGGCCCGTGGGGGTCAACCGCGTCTGCGGCATTGTACGAACCATACCAATCGCCCACCCACTCCCGTACGTTGCCCAACATGTCGTAAGCGCCGAAGGCATTGGGCTGCATCTGCCCGACCACGTGGGTCGCAGATGCGGCGTTGGCGTTATACCACGCGATGTGCTCCACCACCGCATAGCGCGCTCCCGCGGTGCCGCCCCGCGCCGCGTATTCCCATTCAGCCTCCGTTGGGAGCCTCATCTTCACGCGTTCGCAGTAGGTCTTGGCGTCGTCCCAGGTGACCTCCTCCACCGGCAACTGCGCTCCGTGGTAGGTGCTCGGGCTGCTGCCTGTCACTTTGCTGTACGCCTCCTGCGTGACAGGGGTCTGCCCGATCCAGAACCCTTTGGTAAGGGTCACGGTGTGCGCGGGTTTTTCGTTATCGAAACATTCGGAATCGTCCGGTGAACAGCCCATGCGAAAGGCTCCCGGAGGAATCCAGACGTATGTCAAGCCGTCAACCCGATTGACCTTCGTTCGCGGCGCCTGGACGACACGCGGCGTCTCGGTGCCTCCCAAGGCGAAGACCGCCGTCAGGACTGCGATGATCAGCAGCCACCCTTGTTCCCATATCCAGTGCGCGCGCCACGGGCGTGCCATGGTCAGCCTCCTTTTCCAGCCCGTTCCCTCATCGTTAAATATATATAGCAATCTATATAGTGGGCAACCCTCTGAAAAACAGAGGGGGGGATCCGAGTATCTCCCCCCACCCGAGGTTTTTGCTTCTCAGCGGCTAGTCAATTTCGATGCCGCTGATAAGCGCGTTGTTCGTTGTTGTCGTGAACGTAATCGTGATATGCCCGCTCGCGTCCGCCGTCGCCGTGAACTGCTGGATGTTGGCGATGTTCTGCCCACCCGATGCCGCCACGATGTCGAAGTTCATCAGCACTTGCGTTCCATTGATGCTCACGTTAAACACCCGCGAGCCCTTGGTGGTGAAGAACGTCTCACAGAAGTGCAAGCGCACCGTGTGGCTTGACCCAGCTGTGAGGCCGGGGATGGTGTAGGTGTAGGATCTGGCAGTCGCCGTGGCGATGCGCGCCGTCTGATACACCGCCGCCGGAGCCGGGTTCGTGACCTTGCTCGTGTTGATGGTGTTGGCGTGATGGATCGTCACGCCACCGGTGAAATCTTCGTCAGCCACGAACGGACTGACTGCAGTGGTTGACCCCGAATCAATGCAGAGGGTGGAGCACATGCCGCCGGTTGTGGTCGCGCTGGCCTGGTTCGACGCCCCGGAGGAGCCAGCGGAATCCACGGCTTCTACAACGTAGAAGTAAGTGGTAGACGCTGCCAGGCCGGAGTTCGGGAACGACGTAGAGGTCAGGCCACTAGCGATCTGATTGCTGCTGGATGGCGTAAAGCCACTCGTCGTGCTGCTAAACACGTTGTAGGTGATCGAGCAGCCCGTGCCGGCGGTGCTCGCCGTCCAGCTCAGGTTGATCTGGCTCGACGATGTCGCTGTAGCCGTCAGCCCCGTCGGCGCCGAAGGAACCGTGGTGCACGGTGTAGGAGGCAAGGTGGTCGCGCTGGCCTCATTCGAGGGGCCGGAGGAGCCACCGGAATCCACGGCTTCGGCAAGGTAGAAGTACTGGGTAGACGGTGCAAGGCCGTTGTCCGGGAATGACGTGCCGCTCACACCGCTCGCGATCTGGTTGCCGCTCCCGGGCGAGAATGGGGACGTGGTGCTGCGGAAGATACTGTAGGTCAGTCCGGGCGTCGTCGTCGTGCTTGCCGTCCAACTCAGATTGATCTGGCTGCTCGAGATTGCCGTGGCCGCCAAATTGGTGGGCGGATTCGGCGGCGGCGGCGGTGGCCCCGTCGTGCCATAAACAACGATCGTGGCTGATGTTGTCGCCACGTAAACTTTGCCATTCGCCACCGTGCTGAACGTATATTTCCCCCCCGCAGTTCCTCCCAGAGAATCGGCGGCGTGCATGTTGCTGTTCCAATAGTCCGGCGCTGAAACATCCGCCGGGTTCATGGCGTGCAACTCAGTGCCCCCGGCAGCCCAGAGGATGCCATCGGAGCCGTTGTTGGACGAGATCGTGAGTGTTCCGCCGCCTGAGAAGGAGGAACTCTTAAAGATGCCCGCCGGGGAAAACCGGCCGGTTGCCATGTCATAGGAGAATTGATTGATCGCATGGCCCGATGACCAAACGTAGGCGTAGATCGCGCTGCCTGAATTGAAGGAAATGGGGTTGAAGCCCACAGCGGCGCCTTGGCCGCCGAATCTCTGGATGGGACCGCTGACCTGGAAGTGGCCCAGGTTCGTCGTATTCACCAGGAACATGGCGCCGAACTTCGAGGGCCCCTGGAAGATAGAGGTGGTTCCCGGAATCAGGGTCATGCCTCCGCCATTCAAATCCGAGTCACCGCCGCTCAGACCCGCCTCGTCGGATGGCGTAAACCAGTCTGCGACAGTCAGGGCTGGGGGAGACAGCCGGAGAATGCTCATGCTGTAATTGTTGCCGCCCGAGTTCGCGTTGAAAGTTCCGTTGGCGGTCGCCGTATAAATATTTGAAGAATCCGCGATCAGTCCACCGCCGCCTTGCCAGATTCCGCCCTGATTCCCGGAGGGGGTGGAGCAGAAAGCACCGCTCTGCGTGAAACCTGATCCGGCGGTGTATTTATAGCCAATCACCCAGCCATGATACCCACCAGTGTCGAGCGAATGCGAAAATCCCATGTAGATGACTCCGTTAAACACCATCATAGCCACCCGGGAATTCTGCTGTGATGAATTGTTGAAGGAAGCCCCGCCGGCGGAGCCCGCAACGTTGACGGGACTGCCGGCCATCTCAGTCCCTGTAACCGGATCAATCGCGTGGAGTTGGGAGAGCGAATTCACATAGCTGAGCACAAAGACAGCGCCGTTCGTCCCCACGGTGGGGTCAATCACTGGAGAGGCAGTGGTGTGTCCTGGACTGGTCCCCAGGCTGAAGCGCCACAGTTGCCTCCCCGTGTCGGCGTCAAAACCCTCGAGGCTGGCCGTTCTGGACCCCGAAGCTCCGGTGGGCGCCGCTCTGACAATAAGAATATTGGTAAGCTTTCCTGAGATGTTGACGCCCCCCAGGATCAGCGGCATGCCATAAACGTTGTTGTCGAGTGTGATTGTGAAGAGTTTTCCAAAGGTCGTTGGCGATGCTGTGAGAAGCGCTGGCGTCAGCGTCGTCTCCTGATTGTTGGATCCGCTGCGTCCGTTGTCATAGTTCTGGGTTAAGACGCTCACCTGGCCATGGGCCGGAGCCGTTAAGAAGCTGACTAATACGAGTGCCGCCAAAAGAAACGAGGCTCGGCCCGTCTGCAAAAACGCCGGCCGCATGCGAAATCCGAGAAGTGTCTGATCTATTCTCTGAAACATGTTTCCTCCTTGTTGGTTCGTTGGTTCGATTTATATCTTCGTACAGCACGGTCGGGCTCTCAGCACATCGAGTGGAGCCCGTTTAAAGCATTTTTCGCAACTGGTGCCAGCATCCTCCACGTGCGAGCTTCTTAATGACCTACCAGAGGAATATAGGGGAGATCCAAGGATCTCCCCATTGGGCTGAATCGTGGTTACTCGATTTCGATCCCACTGATCAGGGCCTTATCGATGACCGTGGTGAACGTAATCACATACTGACCGCTGGCATTCGCCGTCTCCGTGAACTGCTGGATGTTGGCGATGTTCTGCCCTCCAGCCGTCGCGAAGATATCGAAGTTCGTCAGCACCTGCGTCCCGTTGATGCTCACATTGAACTGCCGCGAACCCGCCGTGGTGTGGAAAGTTTCGCAGAAGTGCAGCCGCACGGTGTGGCTCGACCCCGGCGCGAAGCCCCCAATCGTGTAGCTGAACGCGGTGCCCGCACCGGCCGTGGCCGTCACGCGCGCCGTCTGATACACCGCGGCCGGAGCCGGGTTGGTCACGTTGCTGGTGTTGATGGTATTGGCGTGGTTAATCGTCGCGCCGCCCGAGAAGTCCGTATCGGCCACGAAGGGCGCCACCGCCGGCCCGCCCGAGTTGATCTGCAAGCCGGAGCACGCCAAAGTTGTGGCGGTGGCCGGGCTGGACCCCGCCGACGATCCCGTCTGGTCCGCTGCGAACACTGCGTATGTTTCGGTCGTGTTGCACGCGAGGCCGGTGTCTTTGAACGACGTGCCGCTCAGGGCAGTTGCCAAATCGGCGTTGTTGTGGGTGATTGAGTAAGTGATCGTGCAACCCGACGGAGCCGTGCTGGCGTTCCAGGCGAGATCAATCTCGCTGCTGGAAATCGTCGTCGCGGTTAATCCGGTTGGAGTTGTTGGTGCGCTGCTGCAACCGCCGCCGGCGGCAATCACTTCGATGCCGCTGACGAGAGCCTTGTCGGTGACCGTGGTAAACACGATCACGTACTGGCCGCTCGAATTCGCCGCGACGTCGAATTGCTTGATCACCGCTTTGTTGGCCGCCCCCGCCGCCGCGAAGATATCGAAGTTGGCGAGCACTTGCGTGCCGTTGATCGAAACGTTGAACACGCGCGAGCCTGCCGTGGTGTGGAACGTTTCGGCAAAGTGCAGCCGCACCTGTTGCGTCGATCCCGCCGGGAAGCCGGGAATGGTGTAGGTGAAGCTGGTGCCCGCGCCGACCGTGGACGTCACCCGTGCCGTCTGGTACACGGCCATGGGCGCCGGATTGGTCACACCACTCAAGTCTATCGTGTTGGCATGGTTGATCGTCGCGCCACCGGTGAAATCCGCGTCGGCCACGAATGGGTTCACCGCTGGGCCGCCCGCATTGATCTGCACAGATGGCGGTACGCCGCAATTGGTGCTCGCGCTGACCGGACTAGACGCTGCCGAAGAGCCCGCCGCGTCCGACGCGGTCACCGTGTAAGTGTAGGACGTGTTGCACGTGATGCTGTTGTCGCTGAATGTCGTGCCGTTCAACCCCGTGGCCACTTGCGAGCCGTTACGCGTAACCGCGTAGCTCACCGTGCAACCTGTCCCAGCCGTGCTTGCCGTCCAGCTCAAGTTAATCTGGCTCGACGATGCCGCTGTGGCCGTTAGCCCCGTCGGCACCGAGGGAACCGTGGTACAAGATGCAGGAGGCAAGGTCATTGCACTGGCCTGATTCGAGGGGCTGGAGGAGCCGCCGGAGTCCACAGCCTCAGCCAGATAGAAGTACATGGTCGAAGCCGTCAGTCCCATATCTGAGAACATCGTGCCGCTCACACCGCTTGCGATCTGGTTGCTGCTCGAGGGCGTGAATCCGGCCGTGGTGCTGCGGAAGATGCTGTAGGTCAGTCCGCTGGTCGTCGTCGTGCTTGCCGTCCAACTCAGATTGATCTGGGTGCTCGAGACCGCCGTGGCCGCCAAATTGGTGGGCGGATTCGGCGGAGGCAACCCTGGCCCCTTCGTGCCAAAGACAACAATCGCGGACGCGGCTGTTGTTGTTGTCACGTAAACTTTGCCATTGGCCACCGTGGTGAACTGATATCTTCCCCCCGCAGTTCCCCCTATGTTATCGGCGGCGTTCATGTTGCTGTTCCAATAGTCCGGCGCGGAGACATCCGCCGGGTTCATGGCGTGCAACTCCTTGCCCCCGCTGGCCCAGAGGATGCCATCGGAGCCGTTGTTGGACGAGATCGTGAGTGTTCCGCCGCCTGTGAAGGTGGAAGACTTAAAGACGCCCGCCGGGGAAAACCGGCCGGTTGGCATGTCATAGGAGAATTGATTGATCGCATGGCCCGATGACCAAACGTAGGCGTAGATCGCGCTGCCCGAATTCCAAGAGATGGGGTTGTAGCCCACCGCGGTCCCTTGGCCGCCGAAACTCTGGATGAAGCCGCCGAAGTGGCCCAGGTTCGCCGCATTCACCAGGAACATGGAGCCGTACTTCGAGGGCCCCTGGAAAATGGCGGTGGTTCCCGGAATCATGGTCATGCCTCCGCCACACAAATCACCATCGGCGCCGCTGCGAGCCGCTTCGTCAGTTGGCGCAAACCAGTCCGCGACCGACAGGCCTGGGGGGGACAGCCGGACGATGCTCATGCTGTAGTTGTTGCCGCCCGTGTTCGCACTGAAACTCCCGTTACCGGTCACCGTATAAACGCTTGAAGAATCCGCGAGCAATCCACCCCAGAGTCCGCCCGCATTTCCGGAGGGGGTGTCGACGAAAGCGCCGGCTTGCGTGAAACCTGATCCCGCGGTGTATTTATAGCCAATCACCCAGCCATGATAGGTACCAGTGTCGAGCGCATGTGAATATCCCGAGTAGATAACTCCATTAAACAGCAGCAGACCTGGCCGGGAATTCTGCTGTGACGAATTGTTGAAGGAAACCCCGCCGGCGGAGGCCGCAATCCTGACGGGACTGCCAGCCATCTCGGTCCCGGTAACTGGATCAACCGCGTGTAGCTGGGAGACCGAATTCAGATAGGTCAGCACATAGATGGCGCCGTTCGTTCCCACGGTGGGGTCAATCACTGGCGAGGAGGTGGTGTTTCCTACATTGCTCCCGAAGCTAAGTTGCCACAGTTTCGCCCCCGTGTCGGCGTTGAAAGCCCAGAGGCTGGCCGGTCCCGCACTGCCTCCGCTGGTCCCCGTTTTGACAATAAGAATATTGGTAGGCTTTCCTGAGATGTTGACGCCCGTCATGATCAACGGCATGGCATGAACACCGTTGTCGAGAGAGAGTGTGAAGAGTTTACCAAACGTCGTTGGCGACGCTTGCAGGAGGGCTGGCGTCAGCGTCGTCTCCTGGTTGTTGGACCCGCTGCGTCCGTTGTCATAGTTCTGGGTCAAGACGTTCACCTGGCCAGGGGCCGGAGCCGTTAAGAAGCCGACTAATACGAGCACCGCCAAAAGAAACGTGCAGGCTCGCCCCGTCTGCAGAACCGCCGGCTGCATGCGAAATCTGAGAAGCGACTGATCTATTCTCTGAAACATGGTTTCCTCCTTGTTGGTTTGACTTTTATCTTCAGTACAGCACGGTCGGACTCTCGGCACATCGAGTGGAGCCCGCTTAAAGCATTCTCCGCAACTTGCGCCCGGCATCCTCCACATACGAGCTTCTTAATGACCCGCCAGAGGAATATGGGGGAGGCCCAAGGACCTCCCCACCGGGGTGAATCATGGTTAGTCGATTTCGATCCCACTGATGAGCGCGTTGTTCGTAACCGACGTGAATGTAATCACAAACTGCCCGCTCGCGTTCGCCGTCGCCGTGGACTGCTGGATGTTGGCAATGTTCTGCCCACCCGACGCCGCCACGACGTCGAAGTTCGTCAGCACCTGCGTCCCATTGATGCTCACGTTGAATACCCGCGAGCCCGTGGTCGTGAAGAAGGTCTCGCAGAAATGCAAACGCACCATGTGGCTTGATCCGGCGGTGAAGCCGGGAACCGTGTACGTGAACGAAGGGGCCCCGGTCGCCGCGACGCGCGCCGTCTGGTATACCGCTGCCGGCGCCGGGTTGGTCACCTTGCTCGTGTCGATGGTGTTGGCGTGACTGATCGTCGCGCCGCCGCTGAAGTCCGCGTCCGCCACGAAGGGGCCGGCTGCCGTGGTCGAACCCGAGTCGATGCAGATGCTCGTGCATGTGGGCGGAGGCGGCGTGGTGGAGTCGATTTCGATCCCGCTGATCAGCGCGTTGTTCGTAACCGACGTGAATGTAATCACAAACTGCCCGCTCGCGTTCGCCGTCGCCGTGGACTGCTGGATGTTGGCGATGTTCTGCCCACCCGACGCCGCCACGACGTCGAAGTTCGTCAGCACCTGCGTGCCGTTGATGCTCACGTTGAACACCCGCGAGCCGGCCGTTGTAAAGAACGTCTCGGCAAAGTGCAGACGCACCAGATAGTTGGTTCCCGCAGTGAAGCCGGGGACCGTGTAAGTGAACGAAGGGGCTCCGGTCGTCGCGACGCGCGCCGTCTGGTATACCGCTGCCGGCGCCGGGTTGGTCACCTTGCTCGTGTCGATGGTATTGGCGTGACTGATCGTCGCGCCGCCGTTGAAGTCCGCGTCTGCCACGAAGGGGCCGGCTGCCGTGGTCGAACCCGAGTCGATGCAGATGCCTGAGCACGTTCCGCCACCCCCTCCGCTAGAACTGGTAGTCGCGCTGGCCTGGTTCGATGCCCCGGATGATCCCGCCGAATCCACGGCTTCGACAAGGTAGAAGTGAGTGGTAGACGCTGCCAGGCCGGTATCCGAAAACGAGGCAGGGGGTACGCCACAAGCGATCTGATTGCTGCTGGATGGCGTAAAGCCACTCGTCGTGCTGCCAAACACACAGTAAGTAATCGAGCAGCCTGTGCCGGCTGTGCTGGCCGTCCAGCTCAGGTTGATCTGGCTCGACGATGCCGCTGTCGCTGTCAGCCCGCTCGGCGCAGAGGGTGCCGCGGTGCAGCCTATAGAACTGGTGGTCGCGCTGGCCTGGTTCGATGCCCCGGATGATCCCACCGAATCCACACCCTCCACGAGATAGAAGTATGTAGTGGATGCCGCGAGGCCGGTATTCGAGAACGACGTAGAGGTTACGCCACTGGCGATCTGATTGCCGCTGGAAGGAGTAAAGCCGCTGGTCGTGCTGCGGAACACGTTGTAGGTGATCGAGCAGCCCGAGCCGGCGGTGCTCGCCGTCCAGCTCAAGTTAATCTGGCTCGACGAAGCAGCGGTCGCTGCCAGGCTGGCAGGCGCGGAAGGTGGCGCACCGCAGCCTGTGCCCGCGCTCCCGTAAGAAGTGAGAAAGCTCGTTCTATTACCGCCGCCTACAGCTGCGCCCACATCATTGACGATGTGCGTGATCGAGCCGTTGCCGCCGATCTGCCAGGTCATAGCGTCGGTCACCAATACACCCGTGACATTCGGGACCGTAATCGCGCTGGTTTCGACGATAGGAGCGGCTTTAAAAAGGCTGTAAACGCCAAGACCAATGGCATGATGGCTGGTCACTGAGGATGAAACCGCATAGCCCGCATAGCCATCAACGCCGTTGTCAATCCAGGCGCTCTGGCTCGGCACATCGTAAGGCAGCTCGGTCTGAAAGAAGATGGTCTCGCCACCCTGGCCGTTCCACACTACCTGGTTCTTCTCGTGGTGCTCGACCGCCAAGCCCAACGCGGTGACGTTGTCCCCGTTCACGACCAATCCGTAATCTGAAACGTTGCTCGTCCAACCGGCTCCTGTGCCATGATCGGCGCGCCAGATCCAGAGGTCGTCGAGGATAACGTTGTCGCTATCGACCTCCAAGCAGGTTGTGGCCGTGCCCAGAGTCGCTCCGCCCACGCGGAAGAACACATCGTTGAGGGATGTGGGATTGGCCTGATGGCTTACGCGCGATCCGCCTGCAACACCGACCTGAAGGAGCACCGGCGAATGCACCGGTCCTGCGTCAATCAGCAATCCGGCAAGCTGAACGCCATCCACGTCGGCCACAGTGATCGCGGCCGTTCCCGACTGCGAAACCAGAGTCGCATAGCCGAGGCCGAGCACGACCGTGTCTGGGTTCACGACGTTAATGGAACCGCTGTATTTATAGATCCCCGGCGTCAAGATGAGGTTCTTGCCCGAGGCGAGCGCGGAATTGATCTGCGAGAGCGTGCTCGAAGGCGTGGCGATGAAAAAGGTGCTGATCGCCAGCGAATTCCCCGGCCCCATGCCGCCGCTGGACCAGCTTGTGCCTGATGAATTTGTGCGCAAAGTGGGCGAGAAGACGAAGTAATTGCCGCTGCCATCCACGTACAGAAAAGGTTTCTCGCGGCTCACTGGAGTCTCGCTGAGCGTGGTGTAAGGAGGTTTGGGGAACGATTGGGCGGGGGCCCCCTCGACGCCGGAGAAAACCATGTTGAAAGAGGCGCCTGACCAGCTGCCAATGGAACTATTGCGCGTATACCACTGCTGCTGATCGCAGGAATTGAGCTGCCCTGAGATCACGGTATCGCTGATGAATCCTCCGCTGCCAAATCCGCACGAGGAAGTTGTGAGCTGCATCTTCCCGGTGACTTCCATGCGGCGAAACGAGATGCCCTGCGAAACTCCCCAATACAACACCGTACCCGATGGCGGAGTGATTGAAATATTCTCCTGCGAACGCCAGAACATCCCAGTCGAATTGCCGCCGCTCTGATTCGCCTCCAGAAAACCATTGGTGATGGAGACCGCCGCGGGTGTCTGGCCGAGGCCCGCGATGGATTCGTAGTAGCCCACCTCGGATTGGACGCCCGAGTAGGTGCCCGGCATGAAAAGCACGGCAGAACGATTGGTGCTGAACTCCGAATTGCCGGCGAGGTTCGAGAGCGTGGAAGAAATGGACGACGCGGACATGCTGGGTGTGAAAACATACACGTTGGGACCGAAAATCGACGAGTTCTGCGCGGAGAGCGCAGGCGCGAGCAAGGTAAGCGCTGCCAACCCGATAACGACGAACCACGATGTTTCTTTTTTCATTCGTTGGATCCTCTCTGGTTGATTTTTCTTCGTGCGCCGCATTCGGACATAAACGCAGACCCGCACGAGACCCGGGAAATATCCCGAGTAAAGCGGTCTCCCCATTTGCCCCACGCTAGTGAATTTCTATTTCTTTACCGCTGATGAGCGCGTTTGTCGGTCAGGCTGGTGAACGCGATCACATACTGGCAGCTCGAATTGGCCGCCTCTGTGAACTGCTGAATGCTGGCGAGGTCCTGCTTCTCGCCGCCGCAGAGATATCGAAGTCCGTGAACAACTTTCGCAGGCACGGACCCATCAAGTAAACCTCCGGCAACGATTGTTCGCGTGAAGCTTGCTCGTGTGGACAATTAAGCTTCCTTGAGGTCGTTCGTGAAATCCCGAAGCCGGAAAAATCCCCCAGCCGCCAGATTAAATCTGGCGGCTGGGGGAGCTGGAAACTGCCCTCTTAAAACACAAGACGAACCATAAGTTGCAACACCCTTGGATCACGGGCGCCACTCACCGAGCCAAACCCGTTCTGTCTGGTAACCGGATCAGCCAGGTTCGAGATATTGCTTAAAGCATTTCCACCTGTAATGGTGTTGTAGTTGATGGTGCTGTTGATCCCCGTAAACTGGGGATGATTGAAAGCGTTGAAGGCATCGATGCGAGTCTGCAGGGAAAAACGCTCGCCCAACCCGAATGTCTTCTGCAAGGACAGGTCGGTATTGTTGATGCCAGGACCGATAAACGGATTGCGCTTTTCGCCCAGCCCGATGTTGCCAACCGGGGGCGGGGCAAAGGCCAACGGATTGATGCGATGGAAAACATCGCCGTTGACACCGGCAAATGGGTCGCCCAGCACCTGCTGCACACGCGATCCTTCTGTAAACGAGCCGGTGATATTCTGATTGGAAAAGCCGTTCACATTTGCCGTTACCTCGTAAGGGGCTCCGGACTGCAACCGGGTCACGCCTGAGACTTGCCAGCCATCGAGCACGGAATGCGCCCAACCGCTCTTGGAGAATAACCCGGGAACATCGTAGATGTACTGGATAGCCACGGTGTGCCGCCGGTCGATCGCCAAGGGCCCATAGTTCTGCTGACGATTGAGATTGTCAATACGGACGAAATCGGTATCGTTGCTGGTGATACCTAATGATTTGCCATAGGTATAGGCAACTCCCAGGAAGAGACCTTTCGCATAGCGCCGGTTGAGCGAAACCTGCAACGAATTGAAGTTGCTCGACCCGGTGCTCTGGTATTGAGTGATCGTTCCATATCCGGTGTAGGGACTCACAAAAGCCTGCGGCAGAGAGGTGGCGCCAGGTTTAGTCGAGGGGGCTACACTAGGATCCTGGTTTTGCGGCAAGAAGGCCGCGCCATAGGGTACCGCATTGAGATTGAGCTTTTCGACCAGATGACTGGCGGTCGTACCCACATAAGCGGTATCAAGCACCAGCGAATAGGGCAGCTTGGCCTGAACCCCAAAATTGAACGCATAGACCGTCGGAATTTTGGCTGAAGTCAAAATCGACGAGATGCTTGGAGGTCCAATCGGGGTGTTGTTGAGGTTCGTCAGGGGCGTGACGTTGTTTATGAAGCCGTTGCTGAGAACCGGCGTAAAGATAGAAGGTGGATTGGTCAGCTCATCGAAGATAATGTTCCCCTGCGAGCGATCATAATAGACGCCACCCCCGCCGCGTATCACGATATTAGACTGGCCGGTAACGTCATAGGCGAAGCCGAAACGCGGAGCATATTGCACGCCGCGGTTCTGGGTGAGATATTTGCTGACTCCCTTGCCGGCCTGAAAGATTCCATCGGTAAGGCTGCCCGAACCGGGCACGATGGTGCCGATATCAAAACCCGGCAGCGTATTGGCCGCTGTGGTGCACGGGCTGGTTGCGACGTCACAAGCCACTCTCTTGCCGCCAACAAGCCTCGGCTGGAAGAGCCGGGGCGTCTGCGTGGGATCGTAGCGTAAAGGCAGGAAGTTCGAGGTAAATAGCCCGGCCTCGAATTGCTGCGGCAACACGTAGAAGCGAATCCCATAATTGAGCGTCAGCCTGCGCGTTATCTTCCAATTATCCTGCAGGTACCACTCGTAATTCGAATAACGATACTTGCCATCGATGTAGTTCGATGCCTGCTGGTAGGTGCGATAAACACCCAGCAAAGCATTGGCAAATGCATCGCCGGTGTCGAGAGTAGTCTGCGTATCGCCGTCCGAAAAATCAACCCTGCCATCAACCGGCCCGAAGTTGGTCTGGTCTTTGCGGCTGCGTTCGAAGAAAAAGCCGAACTTGGCCAGGTGCTGGCCCCACGTCTTGCTGAAGTTGTCGTTCACCTGAATCGTGGTGTTGCCATTGCGGAACGGGCCGGCGCCATTGTTGCTTCCACCCAGAATCCCGCTGTTCGCAATTTTGCCGTTGCCGACATTACTGAAATCAAACACCGGAATTGTGTTGAGTTGCACCGAGTTGGGGAAGAGCAATGGAAAATTGCTCAACCCAGTGGTGGCCCGGTTGAGATTGGGTGTAGCAGGCAAAATCGAGATGTTGCCTTGCTCCCATCCCATGGTCAGCTCGTTGCTGGCGGTCGGATTCACAAATGTGGTAAGTCCAACCGTGAACCCGTTGCCAGGGGAATTAATCGTAATAGGCTCTGGAATGTTGGCCGCTTGCAGCGCAAACGAACCATAATTGTTCGTCTGCACATCGTAGTTGTGGATATACCGTGCAAACGCCTTCCACTTGTCGTTAATGTTGTAGTCCAGCCGAACCAGGTCCTCGCGCCGTGGAGAAGGGTTTGAGACCGCAGAGTTAAAGTTGAAGTTGTTGCCCGTGTTGTTGGTCGGCTGCGGAAACAGATTTAAGACCGCCTGGCCAAGAGGGTTGATGCACTGCTGCGAGTACACGTTGGTTGCGCTAACGGTACAGCCAGCGGGAGCGCCTGCTGGCACTTTGAGCTGAGGGAGCTTAGCCCCATTCTTGTCTAAGCTCTGTGAAAAATCGCCCATTCGCTCTAAAGCGGTCGGTACGGTCGCAAAGTGGTTGCCCTGCGGCGCCAACTGCCTCTGATATTCCTGGCTGGCGAAGAAGAACATCTTATCTTTTAGTCCAGTCAATACCTTGGGGATCTGGACGGGACCGCCAAAGGTCCATCCCAGATCGTTTAACCGGAACTTCTGCTTCAGGAGGGTACCATCGGGATTCGATGAGCCCGGAACGAAGGCTTTGCCCTTGGTCAGGCCATTGCTCCAATTGCTGGCATTCAAGGAATCGTTCCTGTGAAACCAGTAGCCGCTGCCGTGATAGGTCGGCGTTCCGCTCTTACTCAGCACCAGAATCTGCGCTCCGGCAGAGTGGCCATATTGGGCATCGTAGCTGTTGGTCAGGACGCGGAACTCTTCCACCGAGTCGAGACTGATCGTAGTCAACTGGCTGCCATTGGAGCCGGTATCAACGTTATTAAGTCCATCGAGTTCGAGGTTGTTCTCGTTATTACGCACGCCGTTCACCGAGATTTGGTTTAACCCGCCTCTACCGGCGACACCACCTTGCGCTGTGGCCGTTGTTACTCCCGGAACCAGAGCTACCAGGGGCAAATAGTTACGGCTGTTCAGCGCGATGTTGTTGACCTGTTTATTGAGCAATGTATCGGAGCGGTCGCCACTCTCGTTTTGCAGGTGCTGGCCGACGGCAGTCACTTCGACGGTATCGGACACTGCGCCCACTTGCAGCTTCATTTCGCCCAAGGGCAGATTCGTGTTGGTGCTAAGCTCGATGCCGCGTCTTTCGAGCTTCTTGAATCCCTGGGCCTCTATCGTGATGTTGTAGGTTCCTGGTTCGATTTGCGCAAAAGCAAAACGCCCTTCCGCGTCTGTTTGGGTCTTGAGCTGAACATTCTTGCTGGTGTTGTTTGCGGTTACTGTTGCATTCGGAACCAGGGCGTCCTGGGAATCAACCACCACACCCGTAATGGTGCTGCTGATGCTTTGCCCGTAAAGCGTTCCTGCCACAAATAACAGTAAAATGCAGGTCAGCAAATATTGCGCGATTCTGGTTTGTACCAGGTTCTTTTTCCCTGGTGCGTTAAGGCAGAATATACTGTAGCTTTCATTGGCTTTCATGATGCTCTCCCTCCGTTGAGCTTTCTGTACAAATGGTCTCTATGGTTTTTTCGTGCAGCTGTCCACGATAAGACCTACGCGGCAGCTTTACTTGCCATTACTTCAACTTCGCATCCATGTCCTGAGCGTTCCGGGGGCAGGCCTTGGCAACTTCCGCTTCGAATACCCCCTTGGTTTCGGTAACTATCGCAGTGCTTATAATTCAGCCACTGCGTAGGAGTTAATCTCGCAATTCAGCAGGATCTCTTCCCATCTTGGTTTCTGCCATCTCATTTTTTGGGTTCCTCCCTTATTAGCTTTGGTACGACCAATACATTCGGGTTAGCTTAAGCGCGCGCGCATTTTCCTTCTGATACCCAGTATTAGTCAAGTTTCATGGGGTTAAATCTAACAATTAATAAGTTAATCTAACATGAATAAAGCTACTGAAAATAGGAGGTTTACATGAAGATACTATACTTTATGGTGGATGGATCCGCTAGATTGCGGCTCTAAGTATCCACCTCCAATCCAAGGCCTTAGACTGCCACATTCTTGCTTGGTGGGAGCGCGCTAAAATGTGAGCTTCAAACGTGCCGAGACACTCCGTTGCGGCGCTACCGCTGTTCCCGAAAACAGACTGGCAAAATTGATGACATTCAGGCGGTCGGTCAAATCGTTCGACTGGATTTCGACTTCGGCGCTTCGCTGCTCGTGGTGATACAACTCTGCCCCTGCCGCCGCATCGAGTGAAAAATTCGGACGCACGCGGCCGCGATCAAAATTGACCCGGCTGAGAATCTCTGGCCCAAACTGGGCCAGCAGGAAACTGGGGTCATCGCTGGCGCCCTCGGCAGGTAGTCCGCTGCCGTACTGTCCACCCAAGGCGAACCATAAGCGGCGGACCGGCTGGAAACGCACGCGCGCACGGGCGGTATTTCGTTGATCTTGAGTGATCGGAGATCGACTTGTGTCGGTCAGACCGCTCACTGCATCGCTACCCAGAAACAGACCTCCGGTGATGGGCCCCTGGCCAATTCCGGTTTGATTGGCATAGCTCACATAACCGGAGAAGCGATGCCAAAGCGGCACTTCCAGACGAACCTCCTCACCGGTGATTGTCGCGCTCTTGAAAGCAATGGGAAAACTCACGCCTGTGTCGAACAGTACGTCATCATCCGAGTCATTACGAAAATCGCGGCGAAAAACATTGGCGTCGAGCCGCAGCTTTCCGAAGACGGACTGGGTAAAACCGGCTTCGTAGAAATTAGCATGGGCGGGCCGAACCGGCAGCCGCACTACAATGGAATTTACCGCATCCAGCTGCGGCGAACTGGCGAGCAGGAGGTTCTCCACTGCCGGAGTCTGAAACACCCGATCATAGGAGGCATGAATCAGCAGATTCAGAGAGGGAAAATACCGGGAAACACCGAGCCGCGGACTCCACGCCGACTCGCGGACCACAAAACCGTAGTGATCAAAGCGCAATCCCGCACTGACGTTCCAGTTGCCCAGGTGTATCTGGTCCTGGAAATAACCGGAAGGTTCAACGTCCCAGCGGCAGGCGGAAAACTGAAATTGTTGCTCGGTGGTGGGATCGAATTGGGTCGGATCCGTAATCGCGTACTGCAACTGTTCGCGAACAGGACCGAAGAGGCTGTCTACGCCTGCTTTCCAGTTATGGGCGCCATGATGACCGGCGAGGTCTGCGCGCACGTAGCCTTCACGATAGCCGCGATCCTGCGAAACGATAACCGGCGTGGCTAGTTGATTCGACGAAAGAGTCGCTTCTGCGTCACGCACACTACCCGCAGCGCTCAAGAGCAGATTTGGGGAAAAGGCGTGCTGAAAATCAATCTGTCCGTCGGTTTCGGTATCGGCACGATCTTGCCGCTGCCCAGCCTGTTGTTGAACGAGCTCATTCGGCACCAGAAAACGAACTGCGTTGTGTGCGACCGAAATTCGCAGACGGTCGCTATCAGAAAAGTCATGCTCATAGGAAGCAGAGAAGCCGCCGGCATTTCCGCGATTCGTGAAGTTGGCCAACACCGGGGGATCTAGATAGCGGTTGGAGTGAAACCCATCGCCACTGGCCGCAAAGTGATCTTTGCCGCTGGAATACGAAATTGCCGCCGAGCCCGCGGCCGTATCAAAACTCCCCCCGCTTGCGCTGATTGCTCCATGCAACCCCAGCGGCGCAGTCTTTTCTGTGGTGACTTCGACAACGCCCCCGAGTTTTCGACCGTATTCTGCAGGATAATCCGCCGTCAATACGCGCATCGACTCTACACCCTGTTCGTCAGAAGCCGGCGCAAATGCCGACGAACGGTTTTGTGTAATTGGCACTCCATCCACCACGTATTGAACGTCGTACTCCGCCCCACGGGGATGCAGCACTCCATTTGCCTCGTACAGCCATCCCGGCTGCTCGTCGACCAAGTCAGCAAGGTCGCGTCCAGGCTGGGTGGAGATGTGCTCAGTGATTGCCTGCTGTCCAATCGAGTAAATGGTGCCCGTTCGGTACGGATCCACGAGGGTCGCCGAGTCGCTGACGTCCACTTGTGTTGACACTGGCGCCAGCGCGAATGCTGCCAGGACGTGGACCGGCACCTCTGACCGGATTTCGAGCAACCCCGTCCAGGGGGCAAACCCCTTCGTCTGCAAGTTCAAACGATAGATGCCGAAGGCAAGGTCCTGTACTACGTAGCGCCCATCGGAGCCCAGTACAAATCTCTGGTTGAATTGGTTGGCTTGGCTCACCAACTCCGCGGTTGCTACTAGAGCTGCTCCTTGCGGATCGCGCGCTTCGATATGTAGTTCGCCACGCGCACGCTGCGCCTGTGCGCTGACCGTACAAAAACCGAAAAGCGCAATTACAGACGCCAAACGGGCGGTTTTGTTTCGTATCTTCAGGATTAATCTAAACAACTCTCTTCTCCGGATTTACCGCCAAATGGCTGGCCCGTTCCCTACTGGCAATCGTCGCTCCGACCCTCTGTGCGCTGTTAGGCGGGTAAGGATGAAAGCGCGATTAGAAACAATATCATGGAACGACCGATTGCCTCCGCTCTGGCAGAAACGAACAGGAGGAATCCACTTTTTGCCCACCAGCAGTCATTTCGGCAGCTTTGAAGTTTCGGCTACTCCCTTCCGTCGAGTCAAGTTTATGTCTGTTAATCCAACCTGTTTAATCCGAATTTTTATCGCATGAAACTTTGATCACCCCCAAAAAAGCCAGATCAATAAATCGAGGCTTTTCTTGGGTTATGGGCTTATGGAGATTTACCATTTCTGATTTATGAATGGCAATTCATAATTCATGCCAAAATTCTCTTGGCTTTCTGTCGGGGAACGGAAGGCAACCGCCCTCCTACTTTTTGTCAAGTTCGCGGGTGCTTCTCCATTTTCGCCAGCAATCAAAGGTTTAGGTTGTTAACCCAACCGTTTAATCGCCTTGATTTAACTGTATGAAACTTGATTACCAAGACGTGACTCACTAATATCGGCAGGCTTTTTTTTGGGGCAAGTTGGTGGAGATTTAGCCCTCCCCCAATCGGGTTTAGAAGAGCATCAACTGCACCCCTATGTGCCTTTCATCCTTGGATGGCATACAGAGCAAGCATAGCAAGACAATGCTGGGCACACTGCCAACGGTGGGTTGGAATCTTACTACCCTCGAGGGAACAATACCTCGCCCTGCAACACCAGTACCCCAAATATTTTCTGAAGATGGCAAAGGCACGTTAGGAAGACGTATGTTTCAGTTCAGTCGAATGGAACCACGAATAGAGCAAGCAGGCCATTCACCAACGGCATTCTCAAGTGATTGGTGGAGGAACCTGCCAAAGATGTTCACAACGGAGAAAAAAAATGAAGCAGTGCATTCGCTCTTTTATATTGATTTTGAGCGCCTTCCTGATCTTGGCGTCCCCAAGTTTACGGGCCCAATCAACGGTATCCATCACTCTCAACCCTAATCAGCCCGGCGCCACCATCCCTGATGATTTTAACGGGGTCAGCTATGAGACCTCGACGCTCAACACCAACTACTTCAGAAGCACCAACCAGCCGCTGTTGCGAATGTTCAGCCAACTGGGAATCAAAAGCCTGCGCATCGGCGGGAACACCTCCGACTCGGGCACACTGCCTTCCCAGGCGCAAATCGCAAGCGCGTTTGATTTTGCCAACGCTGCCAACATAAAAGTCATTTATGGTCTGCGCCTGAAGACCTTCGATCCGCAGGCGAACGCGGCCACGGCAAATTTCATCTTGAGCTTAAATTCACCCAGCCTGGCGTGCTTCGCGGTCGGTAATGAGCCCGACGTATATCTGGGCGGAGGCGGTTATCCCACGTACAGATCCGATGCCCAGGCCTACTACTCCGCCATCAGCAATCCGCGCGCCAAATTCTGCGGACCCGATGTGACCGGAGGCGCTTCCTCCTGGGTCGTCAACTACGCCAACGATTTCGTCTCAAGTGGCAGAATCGCGTGGGCCCAACGCCACAATTATTTCGGGGGAAGCGGTCAAGCCATCGGCGCAACGGCGGCGAGGGACTTGATGCTCTCAACCACTTTCGTGAGCAAATACCAAGCCAGCCATGATGCCTATGCGTCCCAGGTGCTGGCCACCGGACTTACTTTTCGGCTCTCTGAGACCAACAATTTTTTCAGCGGCGGCTGTCCTGGCGCCAGCAACGCCTTTGCCTCGGCGCTCTGGGGCCTCGATTACATGTACTGGTGGGCGACACATCAGGCCTCTGGCATCAACTTCCATACTGGAGATCATGTCTCCGGCGCCACAACCTCTTATGCTCTCTTCCAGACTTCATCGACCGGTTACCACGTTCATCCTCTCGGCTATGGCGTGAAGGCGTTTGATCTTGGCGGGCACGGCCGCATCGTGCCAGTGACCATCGGCAACCCAGGCGGAGTCAATTTGACGGCCTACGGAGTTCTGGCAGCCGATAATAGTCTCTTCGTCACCATCATCAATAAGACACACGATTCCGGCGCCACCACCGCAGATGTGACCATTCAGCCCGGAAGCAACTACGGATCGGGTGAAGTGTGGCTGCTCCAGGCGCCGAACAACAATGTTGCAGTGACCGACGGCGAGACTTTGGGTGGCGCACTCATCGGGGACGATGCCAGTTGGAATGGGACGTCAAAGCCTGTGACATCCTCCGGGGGAAATTTCCTGCTGACGCTCTCACCCGCCACTGCTGCCGTCGTGAAATTGACGCCCGGCAATGGACCGCCGCCACTGCAGCCTCCAACCGGACTTAAGGCCATTGCGGGAAACAATCAGGTAGCTCTCTCCTGGACTGCCTCGGCAGGGGCCATCACCTACAACGTAAAACGGACCTTGACCAGCGGCCTCAACTATGCGCTTGTAGCATCGGGCGTGACCGCAACCAGCTTCACCGATACGACGGTGACCAATGGCACGACTTACTTTTATGTAGTGTCAGCACAGAACGGCGCTGACGAGAGCGCTAATTCTAACGAGGTTTCCGCTACGCCAGGAAATGGTGGACCACCGCCGCCCGTGGTCGCCATCAATGCCGGAGGACCGGCGGTAGGCACATTCGCGGCCGATACCGACTTCGTTGGCGGCACGACCATCAATCACGCCAACACGATCAATCTGACCGGGGTAACCAGTCCGGCGCCCATGCAGGTGTATCAGACGGCGCGGATCGGGAATTTTACCTACACGATTCCGGGATTTACAGCGGGATCAAGCCACACCGTGCGGCTGCACTTTGCGGAGACCTTCTGGACAGCCGCAGGCAAGCGCAGGTTCAACGTGTCAATCAACGGCGCCCAGGTGCTTACCAACTTCGATGTCTTCGCCGCCGCCGGCGCCATGAACAAAGCAGTCATCCAGCAGTTCACAGCCAACGCCAATGCTCAAGGTGGGTACGTGATTCAATTCACCGCGGTGACAGACAAATCGCTGGTGAGCGGAATCGAGGTGCAGTAG
>Ga0210384_10001905_pt1 | contig 26758 bp, 30 predicted proteins | sample IncBWH2MmetaG_FD_160574 | JGI IMG/M metagenome (GOLD analysis project Ga0210384, IMG submission 160574) | Forest soil microbial communities from Barre Woods Harvard Forest LTER site, Petersham, Massachusetts, United States - Inc-BW-H-2-M | ecosystem: Environmental > Terrestrial > Soil >...
ATCCAAGTAAAAGCATTAGGCCGAACCAACAAGTAAAATGCCGCGCCGCGAACCAAGCGCACCGGCCAGGCCTGCGCCCACCTTGGGTAATGAAAAGTTGGCCCTAGCTCTGGGGGCTGCTGGAGCAATTGTTCAATTCCCTTAACCGAATCGGCGTTCGAAAATTCTGTTTCGTCTAAGTCCACCTGGTAGCGGTCCTCAAGGGCGCTAAGCAGTTCCACGCGCTCGATCGAACTGAGTTGAAGTTGCGTCGCGCTGCCCGCCTGCACAGGCACGCCGCCTGAGCGGCGAGCCAGCAATTCACGGACCAAGCTCGATCCTGGTGGAGCAGCAGCTCTGCCGCCGAGTTCTCCCTCAGCAAATTCACGAATGCGTGCGAGCATGGGCTTCTGTGTGGGTGTCCGTGGAAAGTCGTTGTCGCGCCAGACCATCCAGTGGCGCATCTGCTGGAAGCCTGCAAGCCGCCCGTTCGCATTGCTGATAATCACGGCAGCATCTGCCGACGGCTCACGCAAGAGGAGAACCGCGCACGGCTCGGCATTGCCGTCGCGCTCGAGGCCAATGACGACGCAATCACGCACGGCGGGCTCTTTGCGCAGTTCGGCTTCGAGGTCTTCCGGGTAAATGTTCAACCCCGCGGGCGAGACGATTACATTTTTTTGACGCCCTTTGAAATACAAATTGCCGTCGGCGTCGCGCTCCCCCAGGTCGCCGGTGTGAAACCAGCCTTCGGCGTCGAGAGCCGGCGCCACTCCTGACTCTTTCCAGTAACCGGCCGCCACATTCTCGCCGCGCACCAGGATCTCGCCGTCCACCGCGAGTTTTACTTCAAGTCCAGGCAGTGTCTTCCCGATCGACCCGCGCCCCGGCCGGAAGGGATGATTCACGCTGACGAGTGATGTAGTTTCCGTGAGGCCATATCCCTGGATGACGCCGTAGCCGAGGCGAGTCCAGAATTTTTCCACTTCACCGGGCAGCGCTGCGCCGCCGGAAATCATGGCCCAGAATCTCCATCCGAATCGGGCGTGAATTTCCCGGAAGCGCCACCAGCGCCTGAGAAAGTGCTCGCTATCCGTCGCCTGTAGTTCACCCCGAAATTCTTCCACGCGTCCTTGTGAGGTCATGTCGCGTTCGATCTGATCGCGCAATGATTCGATGAGTCGAGGCACTGTGACCAGCAGGGACACGCGCTCCTCGCGAATGGTGCGAATTACTTCCGAGGGATTTAGCGTGTCATGGAACACCGAGGTGGCGCCCAGAATCTGCGGCAGAAAAATTCCGAGCAACTGGCCGAAAACGTGGCTTAGCGGAAGGAGATCAAGAAAACGAAGTGGATGAAAAATGCGCTCGTAGCGGCGGTAGCGCTCGATCTCTCTTTCAATTGGCTCGAGATTGGCCAGCAGATTTCCGTGCGTCAGGACTACGCCGCGCGGCTCGGCTGTGGTCCCCGAAGTAAACACGATCTCAACCGGAGTGCTGCGATCAATCGCAGGGGAAGGAAAGCATGCCGGGGGACGTGCAGCTACGGTGGCGCACAAATCTTCGAGGCACATCGTGGGGACAGAGAGTCCCTCAGAAGGAATGCCCCTGCTCACGACAGCGAGGCGCACACCGGCTTGCTGGATGACACGCCTTGCGAAAGACGGATCCGCAATCGCATCCATGGGCACAGCCACGGCGCGGGAAAAAATACACCCCAGAAATGCGGCTACCCATTCGCCGCAATTCTCGCCCCAAAGCAGAACACGCTCTCCCGGGGCAATCCCGCGTGCTTGCAACTCTTGGGCGAACTGTTCCGCGACCCGCAGCAGATAGGCATACTTCCAGCGCACCATGCGGTAGCCGCGCCGCCAGGCAATGGCGATTTCGTCCGCCGGACGCGAATTAGGCTGAAAATATTCGAGCAGAGTTTGCCGCGGCATAGCGAAATGAGTTTCGCTTATTCGCGGCTTGATTGGAAATACCCTCGGGAGTGCGCGGAACCCAGATTTAAACCAAGTCGAATTTCAGTTCGCCGAGTTTCTCGAGACTGCATGCGATTTTGTCGCCGGGCTTGAGCCACACTTGCTTTTCCTTCGGCATTCCTTGGATAACACCCTGGGTAGTGCCGGTAAAGATAATATCGCCCGGCCGGAGCGTGATGACACGCGAAATGTAAGCAATGATTTGCCGGGTGTTGAAAATCATATCGCTGGTATTCGACGATTGCCGTGTTTCTCCGTTCGCGCGGCATTCCAGTTTCAGGTTGTCAGGTTCAATTTGATCGGCGGTTACCAGGTAAGGCCCCAGCGGCGCGAACTGGTCAGGCGTCTTGCCCACCATCCATTGCCCGCCCGTTTCCAACTGTAAATCCCTGGCGGTAAAATCATTGCCGGTGCAATAGCCCGCTACGTAGTTAAGAGCATCCGTCTCCGTTACGTTTTTTGCCTCTTTGCCCATCACCATCACCAACTCAACTTCATAATCGAATTTTTTCGCAGCATCCACGGGGAGCTTGATCTTCCCCCCGTGATAATTAAGCGCGTTGTTGTACTTGTTGAACAGCACTGGCTGTTTGGGAACCTGAGCGCCGATTTCGGCCGCGTGTCGCCGGTAATTCAGGCCAACGCAAACAATTTTTTCGGGGCGCGTGACAGCAGGCCCATATTCGATATTTTCTTCCTTGAGGAAAGCTTTTTGTGCGGCGCTGGACTTTGACGCCGCATCCACCAGCGCCTTGAGGCTGGGCCCCTCCTCGTTCTGAAGTAAATCATCCGTGGTGCCTGGTGCGTGCAGGTGCAGGATCTTGGCCGCTTCGCCGACGTCCAGGATGCCCTTGCCGGTCTTAACGCCAAGGTGAAATTCTCCTTCACGGCGAATGTTCAGCAAGGTTAGGCCTGTTGCCAGGCCGCGAGCCTGGCTCGGCGCCGGTTTTTTCTCTGCCGCCGCGCCACTGATTCCGCCCATCGCTGCAAAGGTGCACGCGGCACCGGCATTCTTCAGAAAATCCCTGCGATTCTGCGTCATGGGATGTACTCCTTTCTTGATGAGTCCTGTCCGTCTGTCGAGGGTCGGCCGGTGCGCGATTATATAGCAAGCTTTTGGTGGAAGCCACGCTTCCCGCCGGATGGAACAGTCAGCGGATCTCTCAAGGCCGCTCTGCCTGGATGCGTGCAATGAGCTTTGGATCATCCGGGAAAAGGCCTGCGGCGGGCAGGCGAGCAAGCAGATCAGCCCACACGGGCTCGCGAGTGAAGACGCGCTTGAAGAGCGGCAGAGATTCCTCAGTACGCCCGCTGGTGACCAGCGTCACCGCGTGCCAGAACACCACCTCCACCTGCTCAGGCAGGATTTTTTCGGCATCCCCGTATTCGCGCACCGCGCAATCCCAATCTTTCTTCGTTGAGCAGGCATCGCCATTCTCCATATGCTGGTAGGCGCGATGGTAACGCACCAGACGCTTCAACTCGTTGATGGGATCATTTGAGTCGTCTACTCGCAAGTCCACGATTTTATCGGCCCACGGACGGCCAGTGGACTTTGCGCGCACCACGAGAATTGCCGCGGATTGTTTGCCACGAATGTCGCCGCCCTCTCGCTGTGCCGCTTCGAGGGCGGCGAGCAACCGGTCAATCAAGTCCCCACGCGTCGCTTCAAAGGCTTTGCCCATCGCGGGCCACACGGTGGGTTTCTCCATCAGATTTGCCTGCGCGGAATAATTTTCGCCCACTATGTTCCCTGCGGCATAGATGCAGCGTTTTCCGGTGTGCGAAGCGACGTGCCCATGCACGTCAAGCATGGCCACCTGCCGGGCATCAGCGAACTCATCCGCAGCAAGCAGCGCGCGCAACGATTCTGGCGCTGATTTTCCCGCGCGCATCAAATCGAGTCCCAGAGGGCCGTATGCCGGATCGATAAAGGACTGCGTGGCCACCACGCCGACTCCAGCTTCGCCCCAAATCACCTCCGCGCCAACAGCAAACCAGTGCGATTGCACGGCCACGCCCATGTCGCCCGTTACCGGGTCGCGCCCCACAATAGAGAAAGTGTGCGCAGGTCGGAGCGGTCTCGGTGGTTCGATGGACTGCGCACGGGCCGCAAGACAGAAAACGAAAGACAAAAATATCCCCTGCATCAGGCGATTCATTGTGTTTTCTCCAATCGGTCTGATAAGTGCAGAGAATTATAGGCTGCAGCATTTAGACGCACCAGAACGAAAGATGGTGGACCGGGATGGAGACTCGCGTTTTTCCGCGCAACAAAAAGAAAACCCGGCGGGAGGGGGAACTCACCGCCGGGCTGACTTCAGATAAACAAAAACTATTGTGGCCGCTGTTGCTGCGATTGCTGGCCTTCTTTCCTGGCCACGTCAGCCTTGGCTGAGGATGCCGTGATTCCTGAGCCCGGCTTCTGGTAGCGCGTCAGGAAAGGCATGAAGGGCGTAACCTCAAACGGCATCTTCTCTCGCGCGGAGAGCAGTGCGACCGGCTTGGCCTTGACGAGTTCGACGTGATCGCTCCATGGATCGAGCTTGATGCGCGCCCCAATTGGGAGCGCTGCGATTTGGTCGAGCTTATCGGCCTTCAACTCCGGCGCGGTGGAAATCAACTGGCCTTCGAGAACCGGCCGGTTGCCCAACCTTGGGTTGATCAATGCCGGCAAATTCTTCGACTGCGCGTCGAGCTGCTTCAAGAAAAGCCCTGCGCTTCCAAGTTTGTCTTTGTAAGGCGAGTTTTTCAGGATCTCGAGCGCCTTCTGGCTGGCCAGCTGCACCTGCTCGGGGCTGTCTTTAAAAGTGAAATGGCTCAGCGCCTCGGTGGTGGAGACGTTGGTCATGTCGTTGAAGCCCCACTGATCAGTGGAAGGCTTGGTGACGATAATGTCGGCCAGTTCCTGCGCCAACATAGTCGCCAGGCTGGCCTCGTCCGGCAATACATCGAGCAAGCCACGGCTCAGCACGATGGTATGCCCGATTGAAAACATCTCCAGCGTCCCGGTGGTCAGAACACGGCAGCGAACTTCAGGCTGGATGTCCAGATTGTTGGTCACTTCCAGGTTGTTGACCACTGTCTCCAGGACTTTGTCCACCTCTCCTGGAGGTGCAAGCAAGCCAGTGCGCTGCAACCGATCCAGCACGTTGATTTCCGCGACGTGCTGCCATTCGCGCTGCGCTTCGATCGGCGAGCGATCCGTCTGCGCGGCCGCTTGATCCTGAATTGCGTTCGGCGATTCGATTGTCAGCTCGCTGAATTCTTCCTGACGGCCGACGTTTCTCAGATTGTAACCCCACAGGCGCGTCTGCGACTTGAAGCGGACGGTGCCGCCCATGAACTCCTTCAAGTTGGATTCCTGGCTGAAGATGTACGCCGGAAGCCACATGCCGGGCTGGACGTTCAAACGCCAACTATCAAAGTGCAGGTTAAAGCCATTGATGCCGGCCACAGGCGTGTACACCCCGTTAAACCGCACAATCGTATAATTCTGATCTTCTGCCCAGACGCGCCCCTTGAAGCGGCCTCGCCCGGATTTTGGCAATGGCGTCACATCGAACACCAAGCAACGCACTTCCCCAAGAAATTCGCGCCGGACATAATCGAACTGGTAGTGCTGCCGGTCGAATCCATTGGTGTCCAGATAAATCATCTGCAGGAAGCCCTCGGGGACATACGAAGATGTGAAGAGTCCGCTCATGTGCGAGATGGGATTGAACGCGTCGAACTTGCCCTTCCTCTTCGTGAGCATGGAGTTGTCCACCACGCCCTTCGCCAGTTCAGCCTGTCCCAGGAAATAATGGTCTTTCACCGGGACGGCGCCCATGTCCTTATCGGGTTTCATGTCCTGAATGTAGGTCTCGATGATGGGGTTGTAGCGGCGAATGGTGGCTATTTCATCGTGCTCGCGTGCGATTAGCCGGTCAATTGCCTGATCCACCGTGGTTACCGGCCCAGTCGTCGAAGCGCCCGCTTGGGGCTGGGTTTGGTCAGCGGTTTGTATCGGGTTCTGCGCAAAGGCCGCACCGGCCAGAGCGCTGCCCAGGAACAATGTCAGAATGAGATTCTTCGACGTGCGCATTGCCTTTCCCCCCTCAGTATGCCAATTGGAACGCGATCTTGACGATGGCCGGGAAATCCACCGGCTCTCCGCCTTGTTGTGCGGGCTTAAAACGGATCTGGCGCGCGGCGGATTGCGCCGAATCGTCCAGTCCGTAGCCCAGTCCCTGCACCACCCGTTGAACCTTCACATCACCCGCTGCCGTAAACACGACTTGCAACAGCACTTCTCCTTCGATCTTCTTCGTCCGAGCCTCGTCCGTGTACTGAGGCTTGGGCTTGAACAGAATCTCAACCGGCTTGTTGCCCGAGGTAACATTGGCCGCTGGCTTCACCTTCGGGGCGGGCGCCACAGCATGCTCGTCCGCAAATACCCCTTGCTGGACTCGGCCGCGATTTCCACCACTGTTCGTACCTGTAGCAACGCCATTGCCAAAACCTGTGCTGGCAACAACCCCGGGAACTCCCTTCGCTCCGCCTGTCCCGTTACCGTAACCTGGGCCCGTCGGCATATCGTACGCGCCCTTCGAATTGATATTGGGGGCGTGGTTTCCCACCTGGCTATTCGAGGGCACGCCGTTCGGGTCGCCAAATCCACCGGTCTGCACATCTTCTCGAGGCCTCTTGATCGTCGGGATGGCTGAACTGCCCATCGAGGGAGCCGCCGTCGGGAAAGCTTTGGCCACATCCGGCAAGTCCGGGTTCGGCGCACTTTTTTTCGTCACCACCGGTTTCGCCACAGGAGAGCTAAACACAGGGGAAATAATCTTGGGTTTCGGAGGTTCGACGAACGCCACCGGCTCTGGCTTTATCTCGGGTGGCTTAGGCGCAACGCGCTTGATCGGCGTTGGCTTTACCGGAGGCGGAGGTGGTTGTGGTTTCCAGGCCTCGATTACCGGCGCAGCGATGGGGGTGGTCCAATAACGGTGCACCAACTCCAACTTTTGGGGCATCAGCATTGGGATAATGACGATAGCTGCAAGAAAGATGAATTCCAGGCCCAGTCCCGCGCTGAACGAGCCCCAGCGCGCCTGGCCTTCGGGAAGAAGTGACCCGCGAAAGACGACTTGATTCGTTACCCTTGCCATGGCTGTCTCCGGATACCTTTCCCATACTAAGATGAACGTCGAGACACAACTGGCCCGACACTATTTTAGTACTAGAACGGAGGGCTGAGGGGAATAGAACTCAAGTACCATTCTACCCCCAGTCGTGCTGAAAGCGATAACCCAATGGATAGGGCTAGCAGACTCGCCAGCCCCGCGCGTATCAAATTGGGATTCGCCCCTGTCACGATTTGAGCCCACTTTAGATCTTAACCCGCCGGCTGGGGACGTGTTGCGGATGTTCTTGACTCGGTGATGCAGATGCAAAGGCACGGCCGGGGGATGGCCGTGCCTTTGCCTTTTGTGACCTGGTTTTGCGGCTTAACGCCCCTCGATTACCATGAAGTTTGTTACGCCGCCGCGATTGATTAGCAAGAGCACGGACTGTTTCCCCGCACCTGCCATTGCGTGATTGAACTCCTCCACATTGGACACGGGCTTGTGATTTACTTCCTGGATCACGTCGCCCTGCCGGAGTCCCTGCGAGCCTGCGGCGCTTGATGGGTCCACTGAAGTGACCACTACGCCGTGCGTACCGGCACGCAGATTGAGTTGCTGCGCGATCTCGGGAGTTACATTTTCCACAACCACTCCCTCGAGCGCTCCGCCGCTTTCCTCCCCCGCACTGGCCTTCTCCGCCGTCTCAGGCAGTTCGCCTAGCGTCAGGTTGGTGTCCTGAGCCTTCCCGTCGCGCCAAACCTTCAACCTCACCGATGTTCCTGGGGGTGTCTGTGAGATTTGCAAGCGAAGTTCGTTGGCGCTGCTTACTTCCTGCCCATTGACGGCAAGGATCACGTCACCGCGCTTCAGACCGGCACGCGCGCCGGGCGTATCAGCCGAGACATTACCGATCAGCGCACCACGTGCTTCCTTCAAATCGAACTGCTTTGCAATTTCCGGTGTCACTTCCTGGATGCCCACCCCTATATAGCCGCGCACGACTTTGCCGTGAGAACGGATCTGCTCCATAACATTTCGCGCCAGATTGATAGGGATGGCAAAGCCCACACCCTGGTTGCCGCCGGAGCCGCCCGACAAAATGGCGGTGTTGATGCCCACCAGGTTGCCGTGTAGATCAATCATCGCTCCGCCGGAATTGCCCGGATTGATGGCAGCGTCCGTCTGGATGAAGTCCTCGTATTCCTCAATATGCATCCCGCGGCCCTTGGCGCTCACGATGCCCATGGTCGCGGTCTCGCCGATACCAAACGGATCGCCGATGGCGAAAATCAAGTCGCCCACCTGCAGCGATGAAGAATTGCCGAGCGGCAGCGTTGGTAGATTGCTGGCATCGATCTTCAGCACGGCTACGTCTGTCTTCGGATCCGTGCCCACTAGCGTGGCTTTAAACTCCCGTTTGTCGTTGAGAAACACCTTAATGTCGGTCGCACCGTCAATCACATGATTATTGGTGAGCACCGTCCCGTCGCTCGTGATGATGACGCCCGATCCCAGGCTTTGCTCACGCTGTGACTGTGGCCCGCGCTGCCCGAACTGATCGCCGAAAAACTGGCGGAAAAATGGATCATTGAATGGCAACCCGCCGTGTGCCTGCGTCTTCACCACTTTCGAGGAACGAATGTTGACCACCGCCGGCAACGCCGGTTTCAACACCGAGGAAAAACCGTTGGCGAAATTGCCCAGAGTTATGGGCGCGCCATCCGTTGCGATCGTGGGTGTGGCTTTCGACGCGCCCAGCACCGAATGGCCCGTCCAACCCTTTAGTCCCTGCGACAGAATTCCTCCCGCCGCAAGCGCCGCCAGAACCACTACCGTGGCTACCCAGCGACGTATTTTCAGTACACTTTCCTGCATGGCTGTCTCTCCTTGTTTTCTTTCCATGATTGCTTTAGGGGCCGTCCACGCGAACGCCGCGGCCGGGCCGTGAATCTCCTTCTATCTTTGACGTCGTACGTGGGAATTTGTGTTACCGCGCTGAATTTCATCTCAAAAAAACTTCGAACGATCCTAAATTCGCCGCGGATACCTTACTTATAATAGACGACTCATGGTTTCTGGAGCCCATCCATCGATTTAAAACATCGAGCCTGCCCGCATTTGCAACAGGCAACGGCCCGCAATGGATTGGACACCTATATTATGATGCGCGTGCGTGCTTTTGTGTCAACTCGGTGCTTGGTCTCTCGATGCTTGCTAGGAGGAAGCCAGTAATTAGGCCTTCGCTTTATTTTCGAATCTGAAAACAGAGCAATTCCCAATTTTATTAGCACAACTATCCCGTTTCTCGCTCGTCCAAACCAAGGCATATGAGAGACTGATTTTGTTCTGATTACACCCTCCGAATTTGCTGTCAGATTGAAAGGAGCAATTCAAGATGAATCGAAAGATTTCTGCCCTTTTGTGCATGGCGGCGTTGTCCCTCGCGGCAGTGCGCCCCGCAGCCGGCTCCAGCAATGGCTCGAACCCGCCTTCGCCGGCAGAGGATGGCACGCTCCCGGCCCTCGCTGCTGTCGCTGGCGCGGGCACTATGGAGACGCACACCTACGAGTACTTGGAGGAATTAAGCGACGACATCGGCGCGCGCGTCACCGGCTCGCCTGCCGAGGCGCGCGCCGGCGATTGGGGCCTGCAGAAAATGAAATCCCTGGGGCTCGAAAATGTTCACAAGGAGGCCTATCAGATCGCGCACGGCTGGACACGTGTGTCTGCCGACGCCTCAATGATCACTCCCATTCGACGCCGCTTGACGGTGGACTCGCTCGGATGGGTTGGCTCCACGCCTGCCGGAGGCGTCGAAGCCGAAATCGTCACCGTCAACGCCTACAATTTCGAAGAAGAATTGAAGAACAATCGCGCTAACTGGCGCGGCAAAATTATTATGATCGTTCATCACGGTCCTCATCCGCAGCGAGACCCTGGAGAGTTCGCCAAATTTGGCGGGTTCATTCGCGAAGCCCACAAATCCGGAGCGGTGGCATTGATAGCCGGGCAGGCCGGAGCCAAGGCAGCGGGCATGCGGCTCACGCACACCGGGGCGCTCGGGTTCGACGAATATTTCGAGTTGCCGGTGGTCAGCATGGCTTCGGAAGACGAGGAACAGATCGAGCGTTTTCTCGAGCGCGGCAAACCCGTGCGCCTGAAAATCGATGTGCAAAACCGCGTGACGGACAAGCCCGTTGACACTGCAAACATCCTTGGCGAAATCCGCGGCTCAGAACATCCGGAACAGATTGTCGTCGTCGGAGGTCATCTCGATTCCTGGGATCTCGCCACTGGCACCACTGACAACGGCGTGGGTACCACCGCTACACTCGGCGCTGCGGAAGCCATTCTGAAGGCCGGTTTCAAGCCGCGCCGCACCATTCGCTTCGTTCTTTTCACTGGCGAAGAGCAAGGACTGCTCGGCTCTGTTGCGTACACCAAGCTGCACAAAAACGAGATGGCCAATCATGTTGCCGCCGTTGTTCTCGATAATGGCCAGGGACCCGTCGTCGGCCTTCAACTCGGCGGCCGCCTCGATCTCATTCCTGCTGTTGAGAAATTTGCTGGCGCGCTCCGGGCATTTGGAAATTTGCGCGTGGATGATGAGGTCGAATTCGGCACCGACACCGGCCCATTCATACTCGCCGGACTGCCCGGCATCAATCTTGATCAGGACTCGCCCGATTACAAATACACGCACCATTCGGCTGTCGACACTTTCGATAAAGTGCGTGCGGATATCCTGGATCGCAACGCCACCGTCATGGCCCTCACCGCATTTTGGATTGCCGACCGCCCCGAGCGCCTCGCCGTTCCCTGGCCCGCAGAAAAGACCGCCCGCATGCTGGTGCAGAAACACGAGGACATGGAACTGAAAATTTTCCACCTCTGGCCGTTCGGAGACTTAGGCGCCGAGCCGGGAGATAGATAGCTGCAATCAACAGGAGGCGTCCGCATTCACGGACGCTTCCTGTTTCATCCAATCATTTTTAGCTGATCAGCCGCGCGATAAAGAATGCCGCTGCCGCGGCCAGCCCTCCGACAAGCACCGTCTGCACCCCCCCGCGCAGCGGCTTCACGCCGGTGAAATGTCCTTTGATCGAGCCAAAGATAAAAAGTGCCAGCAGCGTCACGCCCACCGAAACCCACAGCGCCGACATCACCTGCTTCATTAATATATAAGGCGCTAGCGGCACCAGACCTCCCACGATGTAGGAAGCCGCAATCGTTCCCGCGCTGCGGCTCGCGCGCGCTGGGTCCGGCGGTTCCAGCCCCAGCTCAAACCGCATCATGAAATCCACCCACTTTTTTTGGTCGCCAGTAATGGCCGTTACGATCGGCGCCATCTGCTGCTGCGAAAGCCCGTAGTCGCGGAATACTTTCGCCACCTCCTCTGTTTCGATTTCCGGCAATTCCACTGTCTCTCGGTATTCGCGGTCGAGCTCTGACGCATAGTGCTCTGTGTCCGTTTTCGCCGCCAGGTATCCCCCGAGTCCCATGGCAATCGAGCCCGCGGCAATTTCCGCCAGCCCCGCGGTAACCACGATGGCCGTTGACGCCACGGCTCCCGTCAGCCCCGCAGCCAGCGCAAACGGAACTGTTAGCCCATCGGACATCCCAATCACGATGTCGCGCACCGCTGCAGTAGCGGTGAAATGTTTTTCTACGTGCTCAACTGCTGGCATCCTCGTCTCCTTTTTCCACGGCGCTCGTTTCGCAGTCGCTACAGAGCCTCAAGGCGCGCCCTCCCGAAAATTTTCACAGCCCATATCCCGGATTATGCCCAAGCGCGTATAATTATGGCGCAGGAACTGGAAATCAGGAGACATATATGACTACCACTTCTGGACAAGGAGCAGCCCCCCAGATGACTCATACGTTGCCGCCTCTGCCATACGCCTTCGACGCTCTCGAGCCCTACATTGACGCGAAGACCATGGAGATCCATCACGACAAGCATCACAATGCCTACGTCACCAATCTCAATAAGGCGCTTGAATCCGCGCCTGATCTTCAAAGTCTCTCGGTCGAAAATCTTCTGGCGCAGATCAACAAAGTGCCCGAAGCCATTCGCACCGCCGTGCGCAACAATGGGGGCGGTCACATGAACCACTCCATGTTCTGGAAAATTATGAAGAAGGGCGGCGGCGGCGAACCTTCCGGTGATCTGGCCGGCGCAATAAAGTCCACCTTCGGCAACTTCGCCGACTTCAAGACTAAATTCAATCAGGCCGGCACCACGCGCTTTGGTTCCGGCTGGGCCTGGCTGCTTATCCGCGATGGCAAGCTCGTCATCGAGTCCACCGCCAATCAGGACAATCCCATCATGGACGGCGGCAAGGCTTTCTTCGGCCTCGACGTCTGGGAGCACGCCTACTACCTGAAATATCAGAACCGCCGCCCCGATTACATCGAGGCCTGGTGGAACACCATCAACTGGGCACAAGTCGCGGAAAATTACGCCGCCGCGAAGAAGTAGCTCGCCTGGGGATCCGACGCAAGGGGCGTGCTCGCCCCTTGCGTCCTAGTGTCGCAGTTCAACCCAATCCTGCCGGCCCGCATCGCCTCCAAAATGTACTGCCGCGCTTTCCTGTGGGCCCCAACGGAGTTACACTTCTCCCAACTCGTCCCCCTTAGGCCTGGATGGATTGCCGGAGGTGGCCATGCACGCACGCGTTACGCAGTTTAGTGTCCCTTCCGAAAAATTGAATGAGTTCGTCAGCACTCTCAATTCCGCTATTCCCCTGATGCGCCAGCGAAAAGGATTTCAGGCCCTGCTGGTGTTGCGCGTCGAGCAGTCGGACCCGCCCGATGTCCGCGTTATGACCATCTGGGAATCTCAGCAAGCCTTGCACGAGAGCGAGAGCAACATGTATTTCTACCAGGCTCTCGCGCGTGCCCTCGCCTTCGCCAAAGGCTTCCCGGCGATCCGCGAGGAAGAAGTGGTGCTGCACGATTTCGCAAAAGTCGCTTCGGCAGCTTCAGCCGCTTCTAGCTGAAGAGTTGGCGCACAACGGCCGCGCCTCTCAACTCTAGCTTCTACCGCACGTTGCTTTATCACCTCTTGCATATTCAAGCGTTAGTGTAAGGATCGTGTGGAAGAAACAATGTGAAAGTGTTCACAACTGGACAGACGCCTCTCTACTATTCGACTAGAGTTCTGCCTGTAAATTGTTTTCCCGCACATGAACAATCCTCACCTAAGTTGGCGGGAATATGACCATAGGTGTCCTCGCGCTTAGAAACAAGGAGATGAGAACATGCTTGGGATAATCGCTGCAGTTCTAATCGTTCTTTGGTTACTTGGATTCTTCGCTTTTCATGTAACCACCGCTTTCGTTCACGTTGTCCTGGTAGTCGGCCTGATCTTGCTAGTGCTGCACATCATGAGAGGTAGGACGGCAAGCGTATAGCACGCTACCTGTTGCCTGACTCAGATGTGACCCGTTGGCTAGGCGACTGACCCATCCGGAGTTTTGCCGGGTTGGGACGCAGCGATAAGCTTTTCCCTCCACTTCAGAAGCAGAGTCGTCCAGATTCACGGGAGACTCGTCTGCGTGCTGATTGAGATCCAAGAAGAGAGCAACTTAAGGGGTGCCAATGGCCTTTGTTCTTACCTATAATTCCATCCTGCAAGTGGTCGCCGCTTTTGTGATCTTTGTTCTTGGGTACCTGCTGTCATTTGTGTTTCTCATCGTGAGCCTTCTGATCGCAACTTCCCTATATCAAGGCGCGATTTGGATTCGAGCGCACATGGTGAAGTCCGCCATAAACAGTTCCGTCTCATCCGACTTCGCCCTTCCGGTTCACCACGAGAAAGGCTCCGTCATTCTCGCCTGGACACACAAACTAATTGACGGGCTGGCCCCTGGCAGGTAGGGCGGAGAGTTGAAAGGCGCCAGTCGAGTTCAGAATTCAAATCGTTCAGAGGAGGCGACAATATGAACCCAGGCACTAAGGACGAGATTGCAGGCAGAGTCCACGAAGTCAAGGGCACGATTAAGGAAAAGGCTGGCGAATTAACGAACGATCCCGACCTGGAAGGTGAAGGCATTGTTGAAAAGATTGCCGGGAAAGTTCAGCAGAAAATCGGCAAAGTTGAAAAAGCCATCGAAAAAACGTGAGAGGCCAGCGTCGGCTCCTACAACTAAGCCGCCAAGGCTCTAATGCACTTTCCCGCACATTGGATTGTCGTTGGCGCGGTCGTGCTTTTGGGAGCCGGAAAGATTCGCCAGGATAGCTTGTGCCTTTGGTTTGGTGGCACCGCGGGCGACAGGCAACTTTTTAATTTGGTGGCCGTGCAACTGAAAACACCCTCAGTAATTCGTTTACGCATCATAAAAGGGTGCCCCTTTGTCGTAGGTTAGACCGTTCGCATCAACGCCCACAGGAAAAGAGCACCCTCATGAATGACTCTAAGTATATTGGGCTAGACCTTCATCACGCAGGAATTTCGGGGGCGATTCTGGATTCCCCCGGCAACCTGGCGGATTGCAACAATCATGTCGAGTACTGCTAACCCAGATGTCCGCTAGTCCGCCTGCAAGCATCAATGCCATGCCTCGATTCGCTTGACCTTGGCGGCGGCACTGCACAATCGAGACTCATCTTCCACTTCCCCACGACGTTTCCCACCGTTCATGCTCAATCTGGGCGCGAGTTGACGGGCTGCGAAGTTCGATGGATGACCAAGTGCAAACGGCACAACCAGCACAATCTGCCCGTCCGGGAGCCGTGAATTCATACTGTGTCCTCCGGCCAATGAGACGAGATTCCCTGACAGGTCATCGGGGGGATTGTAGTCTGTAAAAGTCCTTAAATGATAATTGAAGTCGGATTACCGGCATTGTTATTGAAATCAAGTGCGGTAAAACAAGTAAACTTCATACTTGCATGCCCACAAAGTAGGTCTGTTGGAAACTGCACGTGCCAATGTGGATCTTGCTGCATCCAATTCCAAAAGCCTAATCTGCGGCGGGGCGTGGGGAGAAGAGCATGGCGCACAACAACACGATTCGAGATTCGGTTTTGCAGGCAATTGGGAATACGCCTGTGGTGAGGCTGAGAAAAGTGGTGACGTCGTCTATGGCCGACGTTTTGGTAAAGCTGGAATACTACAATCCTACCGGCTCTTACAAAGATCGCATGGCGCTGGCGATGATTGAGGGGGCGGAGGCGCGCGGCGAGCTGCGCGCGGGGATGCGCGTGGTTGAGTGGACAGGAGGGAGCACGGGATCGTCTCTAGCGATGGTCTGCGCGATCAAAGGATACCAGTTCACGCCGATTTCTTCGGACGGATTTGCAAAAGAAAAGCTGCAGACCATGCGGCTTTTTGGCGCGGACTTGGAGATCTTTCCGGCCGAAGGTGGAAGGCTTGTACCGGAGCTTTACCAGAGAATGAAGAGCCGCGCGGAAGAATTGGCGCGGGAGCCGGGCACGTTCTACACAGACCAGTTCCATAACGCGGACGCGATTCGTGCGTACATGGGAATCGGCACGGAGTTGGTCGAACAGGCGGGCACCGGACTGGCAGCGTTTTGCGGCGGAGTGGGCACGGCCGGGATGCTCGTCGGCGTGTCGCGTGCGCTGAAGGAAGCCGGATGCAAAGCGCGCATTGTGGCGCTCGAGCCGGCAAGCTCACCGGCGCTCACCACGGGGAAAGGAGGGCCGCACCGCGTGGATGGAATCGCAGTCGGATTCCGGCCGCCGCACCTGAAGCCCGGCGAGTGCGACGAAGTGCGCACCGTCGAGGAAGCCGCCGCTTGCGAGATGGCGCGACGCTTGGCGAAGGATGAAGGAATATTCGCTGGCACGTCTTCGGGCCTGAACATTACGGCCGCGCTGCAACTGGCACAGGAGCTCGGGCGCGGCAGCACCGTCGCCACAGTGGCCGTAGATACCGGCTTCAAGTATCTGGCGGGAGATCTATACCAAACGTAGTTGTCTATTTCGGAATCTTCGCGGCGGTCGGGAGAGAAAGCGGTGCGGTGGTACCTTTTTCCGTCATTAATCGTTGTCCCCCCACAATGTATCTGCTGCGCTGAGACCCAGTAGGGGAAACCATAAGGCACTTGGATTCCAAATCCACTTGTTCGAAAATCCGGCAAATCGGGGGTTAAAACCGTGATCGAGAGTTTCTCAATCCGGCTTTCAAAAAGCATTGCCGCAGGATGCCAGTAGAATTGTAGCTGACGGAAGCCAATTGTACTCGTCGAGCCTTGCTCTTCTGCCAAATATGTTGTGTTCAGGGTAGCAGGAGCGTAGGATTCGCGCGACAGAGGGCCATATTGGAAATTCAGTGTTAATCACCAATACTGGCGTAAGTTTGATGACGTCCCGAAGGCATACATTGGAGAGAAAAGTATGTTTCACCTCATCTGGTATCTTCTTATTGGGCTAATCTCAGGCGTTATCGCGAAATCGGTGATGCACGTGCACATGACGATCTTCTGGACGATCGTGGTGGGCATCATCGGATCGATCATCGGCGGCGGCGTTTCCCACATGTTTTCCCGCCCGACAAACGAACGATATCATCCAGCCGGCCTCATTTTGTCTACACTGGGGGCCATCCTGGTTCTCTATATTTGCTATAAGCTGAATATCCATTTTCCCCAGATTTGACCGCGTTTTCCGACAGGACATTTACTTCCGGAGCTGCTTGCAACGCTGCCACTCGGCAAAAATCCCCCGTTAAAGGGAAGATTGTGGGCTTAGCAGCGTTGGACCAGCTTCTGCAGCGTGGGGTTTTCGATTCTCTGGTCTTCCATGGAAGGTTTTTTCGCTCGCCCGCGCCATCTGCGAACGAAATGTTGTGTCCCGGCGTGCCAGAATCGCCATCGGCCGTTTGTTGTACGCAGCGGATGAATTGCTCGAAGAGGGTTGTCTATCGGTTGCTCAACAAATGCCCCGCACGCTTCCGTTTTTGATCATACATGGCTCGATCCGCCTGTTCCATTAGATCTCCGAGCGGAACAGCCTGCTTCGGATCGAATCGCGCCACGCCGATACTGAGCGAGAGTTCATAGCGATGTTCATCTGCGCTTGCCTTTTTCAGAGCATTTTCCAAGCGGTGGAGTATTGCTCCTTCATCTTGGCTGGATGCTTCGAGCGCCAACACGGCGAATTCGTCGCCGCCCAAGCGCGCCAAAATATCGGAATCCCGGAACGCCGCTTCCAATGCGTCTGCTGTGCGCACAAGCGCCAAGTCACCTTCTCTGTGTCCGTGGGAGTCGTTGATCTGCTTCAAATTGTCCACATCACAAAACAATAGGAGCAAATTTTGGGTATTCCGGCGCGCCAATTTCAGTTGTTGGGTCGCTGACGCAAAGAAGCCGCGGCGATTGTAAAGGCAGGTCAGATCGTCGGTAAGTGCCAGATAACGAAGCTCCCTTTCTAGAATCATATCCCGAACGGCACCCCAGGCTGCAGGATGGATGGCAACGCGCATGGCCGGCGTGTTTTTGGCGTGTACCCTCAGAGCTTGCGAAATTTCGCCCACCTCATGCACTACGTTTGCAAGCTCTTTGTCGGCAACCAGCAATGCGGAACAGAGCGAATCCTCAAGGTCCATTTCTAAGGGATCTGCTTGCCCATCCACACGCTCAGATTTGCGCTTGAATACTCGACCTGGCAGACAAATCTTCAAGCCGCTTCTGTGGGCATGATGATGCCCCCGAGAACTCCTTACAGGCATATGGCCTCCAAATTATCCAAGAACGTCCGGCAGCCACGTAGCACCACATGCTCCCATTTGCTACGGAAATCTGACAATCCGGGGAAAGCTCTAATCCTGTCCCAGGTGATTAGCTTAGTATTTTGGTACCATCGAGAATCCACGTGACAGTTAAGAGACCCTCCATGAAAGGAACTTTCCCCGTATGCAGGTGTTTACCTGAGGCCTTAGAAGCGCTTACCTGCATGACTGCGACGCCAAGCTTAAGCAGTGCGGTCTGGCCGGGCACAATTTGGCAAGAACAGGGCGGCCGCACTACCGTAAGACAGGTATTGATTCGAGTACACCGTGCGAGCAGGATACTTTCCTGCCCGTCTGGGGTCAGAACCCGAGCATCCGATCTTCGACCGAGCCAGGCCCGCAGCGTCGGGACGTATGACTAATGGGACCCGATTTGAGGTTCGCTCTCGACAGACTCAATGTTCCAGCACAGACCTGGAGTCTCAGATCGGGTTCCGATGCAGTCGGAGTAATTGAATGGCGATTCGTGTTGTCCTTGCAGACGACCATGCCCTGGTCCGCCAGGGTTTGAAGTCCTTGCTCGAACGCGAGGGATTTCAAATCGTTGCGGAAGCTTCCAATGGGCAAGAAGCGCTGCATCACGTTCAATCGCTGAACCCGGATATCGCCGTCATGGATATATCCATGCCCATCTTGAATGGTCTCGAGGCCGCGCGGCAAATCGCGGTTTCTGCCCCGCAGGCCAAGACAATTCTCTTGACGCAGCATGCGGATGAGCAGTACCTCGCCGCGGCTCTGGAAGCGGGAGTAAAGGGTTACGTTCTGAAAACTCAAATTGCAAACGAGCTCATCCAGGCCCTGCGGCAAGTGTCGCGCGGGGATGTGTACCTCAGCCCCGGTGTTTCGAGGGCTTTGATGGAAGCCTATCGCTCCAAGTCAGAAACGCGCAAGGATCCATTGACGAGTCGAGAGAGGCAAGTACTTCAGCTAATTGCCGAGGGGAAATCTACGAAAGATGTTGCCTCCGTCCTGGGTGTTAGCGTCAAGACTGCTGAGTCTCACCGCACCAGGCTCATGCAGAAGCTGGATATTCATGAAACCGCAAGCCTTGTGCTTTACGCCGTCCGCCGCGGCCTCGTAGTCCCTTAACTCTTGATTAGCGCGCTTATAGGACAAGTGATTAACCACCAGGTTCTAAAGAAGCCGAATCAGATAGGACAGCAGGAAGCACATCGCGGCTGGTCATTCGCAACGCACCATTCGCAGCAGCCTGCGCCATGGCAATGTTGAGTTTTCCCACCTTGCAGCTCGGCCAACCGGAACACTTACGCCGATGCCGTACAGATCAGCAGAACGCGGGTCGCCGGGGCGCCTCAGGCGGTGAAGAGCTTCATTTGACGCCAACGGTCCCAGCATAATGTTCCCAGTCTTCACCGTGACGTTGAAAAGGCTTACCCGCATCCGCGCACCCCAGATTTGTGCGAACGGCAAGAGCGATTCGGTAGCGAAGGAAGTCTTGGTTTCTTGAACCGGGGAAATACTGACGGGATTTTGATCTCTGTAATTTCGTGTAATACGCAGGCCTTGACCCTCGTGGATATTCCCCGGCTGTTGAATCAGCAACACAGAGAATGCGAGAGGCACCGCATTGCCCGGAGTAAACGTTTGCGGCGGTGACGTGGGTGATTCAACGAATGTGATTCCACGCTCAGGGCTCTGCGCTCCAGCTTGCGCATGGCTGCCCAGTATGAGGCCAAACACCAATCCAAGCCGTGCGCGTGTACCACCCATTGATTGCTAGAATAGCTAATCGCCTCTCAACAACAAGCAGGCGAATGCCTGAAAGCTGAATCGGGGAAATCCCCAAAATGTGCTCTGAGAGGCTGAGACAGTGTCAGGATTACACCATGCGGCTAAAGGACCTACCCGATTGACTCATCCAACGGAAGCTCCTAGCATGGCACCAGTTTTCTGCTGCGATCAGGTGCTTGGGATGAATTTTCCAGGATCTAGTTTATGTCTTCAAACGGGGAGGAGAACCTCATGCTCATGAAACATCCACAAGTTTCGTTCTTTGGGAGCACCACGCTCGCTGCCGCGGCATTAGCTGGTTTTCTAATGTTTGCCGGTGCGCCACGTCTGCGTGCGGATGACGACTGCCAGCGGCGTATCGCAAAGGCCGATCACAGACTACACGAGGCTATCGAGCATCACGGCTACCGGAGCGAGCAGGCTGAACATCGGCGCAGGGATTTGCACGAATTGCGTGAGCGTTGCTGGAAGGCCAATCATAGATGGTGGGATGAACACGAACATCGATGGCATGCGGAGCATGATTGGGATGACCGCGATCATGATGAGGACCGTGATCATCGGTGAGTCGGACTTCAAGGCAGACGGCTTCACCGCTTATTCATTTAAAGGGTTATTCGTGAGCGAGGCTGAGATCACCCCGTAAAGCCGATAGGCCGCCCGGTCACGGACGAGAATTCTCCTGACTTAGCTCGGGGATGTCGGCTTCATTCAATCCAGGAATATTGGACTTCAGCTTCACATGTTTCGCCTCAGTGCTGTCTTGCACAAACGAGCACTGACTCTCGTTCATACTTCCGGTCCCGCTGGCATCTCAACCCGCGGCGGCCTCCGCGGACTTGTCTGCCCGTGTCTCCGTTACCGTGCCGACAGACTTGGCCGTAATTTCGAGTCCGTTCTTGTTCATATCGAATCGCTGCTTCCGGTCTAAACCTTTGACGAACTCGCGTGCCGCTTTTCCCACAGCTCCCGGAAGACTTGATGCCTCCACTTTGACTGTCGACTCCACCGTTGATTCACTTCGATCCCGATAGCGAAATTGAACCTCAAACGTCTTCATGATCTAATCCTCCTTTTTCTGATGACGTAAAGTAGAAACCGGTTCGCCCATTCGACATCACGTGCTGGTGTTTAATCCTTTTAATACTACTGTGACGATTGCCTACGATGATGTTTGCGATTCGCCGCTTTCGTTCCGGAATGCTTTGTCTTCCGGGCACTCAGCTGTGCCCTAAGTGCGTCGTTCTCTTTCTTCAAGGCATCGCGGTCAGCGGTTATTGTTTCGAGATCACTTTTCAGTTGGGTGTTCTCTTTTTGAAGTTCCGCCATTTGTGTTTTCAATTGCTCGTTCTCTTGCAAGGTTTTTGTGTCCTTGCAGGCAGTCAACGGCAAAATCAGCGCTACTGCCACAGCGAGCCTCACCCAGGTGTTTTTGCGACTCATGCATCATCCTTCGTTGACGTGAATTTGAATTCCAACCTGAACGACCAATAGCGGGTGAGGAGGGAAGCCGCCGCTGACAACTGGCCAGCGTAATGGAGTTTCTTATTTCACGCAAGCTTGATAAGCGGTTAGCGAGGAGTGAAGCAGTCAGATTCCAGATATCCCCTAATACGACTTATCGCAAGTTGCCGCAGGGCATGCCAAGGCAGTGATCCATTTCCGCTGAATGTGTCCCCTGCTACGTCTGCCAAAATCAATACACAGAGGGCAGACGCCAGCGCCGGGATCGTTTTCAGTGCGCCCAGATTTTTTGGGGATCGGTTTCATAAGGATAGACGTGGACCATCCAATTGAAAATCTGGGGAACCCAGCGGCCACCGGCCTGTGTGCAAGCGTCTTCGGTCGAGATCGAGCCACCGAAACCGAATTCTCTGAAGCTGGCTTGGCGAGGCTGCGCGCCTTTCGGCGGAAGGCAGATGTTAATGTGCTTGTGCCAGCGCGCCACGCTCAGCGGGACGCGCTCGTTCAATTCCTCTTCGGTAGCTTTTTTCCGCGCCGTGAACATGGCGCCTTCGAGCTCGTAGCCGTTCGCCGTTTTCTTGTACAGCAGCGAAGTCGGGTGCTCCGGATTGAAAACAAAAATGGCCTCGAAGGCGTACCGATAATTCGTGAAATGGTAGTGCTGTTGCGGGACTTCGGCGTGGAAAATCTGGAAGCCGTCGGCCAGCGCCACTTTGTAATCCTTGTACTTTTCGATGGCCTTGCGCAACGTCACGACGATCGCGGCGGCCCGCTCGTCATCTTCTGGATTTTCCGGACGCAGCGCGGTCATAAACATGTGCGCGTTCATGTCCATATGGTGGCCGGACATGGCTTCGTGCGCCGACTGCGCCGCGTCGGGATGCTTCTCGGCGTCGTGCTGCATCTCATTCATGTCCATGCCGGGCATGTCGTCCGGACCCGGCTTCTGCGATTCCCGGTGCTGGTCCTGTTCCTGTGCGCGGACGGGCGCTTGCGATGTCAGCAGAAAAAGTGCCGTGGCGATAATGGTTGCGATGCGTCGAGTGATCTTCATGGCCGCCTCTTTATTTAGATTAACGCGCCGGCGGGAGAAAAGTTTCTGGCGCGTAATGCGCGTGCGCGAAACATCAATGGAGCGTTATTTTGCCGCCTCCAAAAAGTGGAGGCTCGAGGGGTCGAGCCTCCCTGTGGGGTGCAGAGGTAATGCAATTAGGGCCGCCGAAAGCGAGGCGTGTCCCGTTTCGCATCGCTTCGACCGGCACTACAAATGGAACCCGCCATGCCCGGTTAAGTTGCGGGCGCCGGGGATTCTTGTAACTATGCGCGATTCAAGAGCTTGCTGGCGCGAAGCAAATTTCGTTCCATTTCACTCGTAAAAGCGATGTTTATGGGGGTTTACTTATTTTCGCTTGCGCTGCCTGTACCCTTGACGGCGGCAACGAAATCTGTAAACTGCGGTTTTCACTGATGGCGACCATGCCCAGCCCGCTCGACGACCCACTGCAGGACTTCCAGTTCCCGCAGCGAGAGGCGGCGTTTTTTTATGGGCTGTTCCTGCGCGGTCATACCGCCGAGGAACTGCGGCGCGACATTGCCGTGCCCGCAGCGGTGCTCGCCAAATGGGACCGCGAAACGGAGCGCGAGCCAACCCTGCGTCCCCTGCTCGAACGCATCGTGCGCTATCGCCAGCATGTCCTCGCCATTTTCGAGAATCTGATTTGCCACGATTCCGAGAAACAACGCCTTCAATAGCATCCTCTGCCTTGGTCACCGGATTTCCCGTCGAAATTCTTGAAGTAAACCTGCGCCTGCGTTGACTCTGCGCGTCCTGTCGTTTACACTTTTTTACTTCGGCGCGCCATCCAACTCCAGGCGTGCCGGCTACTCCCCGGTAGCTCAATGGTAGAGCATTCGGCTGTTAACCGAAGGGTTGCTAGTTCGAATCTAGCCCGGGGAGCCAACCTTTTCAATTAGTTGGCGAGTTGTCGCACGCACAGCCTTTGAAACTGTGCCCAATTTTGTGCCCCGTCATGCTCAAAATCGGCCAGTATTCGGGCCGCAAGGGAATGCGACGACACGACGCACCCTTGGGAACGATCTTAAGACGCTTCTCGGCGATTTAGCAGCGGAACCCACATGTTTACTTCCCCGCTGGACCAGGCCTTAGTATGTCGGTAGCCCTCCCCGGCAGTACTTGTCCGGTTATACGACTTACCAGGACTTAGCGACGTCCAGTGATAAATTCCGTGTTGCCGACCAATCGGAAGTCGGCCCGTAAGTATCCACAGGCGCGTTTCTCGGTATTAACCCAGCGGGCGAGCTGATAACTTCCGGGTTGCTCGTTATCCACTCCACAAGTCGTGCCACGATAGGCATGTGGTTCCTCGAACTTACCTTCGTCATTCATCCACCCAGCCTTGAAACCGCCTTTCTAGTAGGCGAAGTGTGCCGACAGCGCCCAGTTATGTCCTAAAATGTCGGATAATTGTCATTGCGGCCATCGGTCCTGATGCTGCACATTAGCTGCACGCGCGGGAGATGGGCAGACGCGGCCGCATAAAAAGACTTGAGTTTTCAACATGCGTGGCCATCTGAAAAGGCAAACAATAAGGGGGTGACCATGCGAACGATTGGAATTTTGGGGTACGCGGATATGCAGGCGCTTGATCTGATTGGCCCCGCCGACGCGTTCGCCATCGCGGATGAGCACCTGCGGGCAAGTGGTTCAACTGCTGGATACAAGGTCGTCGTTCTCGGTCTGAACCCTCGGACGTTTGCTGCGGAATCGGGTGTTCTATTGAAGCCGCATACGACACTGGACCGCGCTCCCTTGCTCGACACACTGTTGATCACTGGCGGTCGCGGCTTGCGCGTGCGGGAACAGTATCAGCGGGTTGCGGACTGGATTCGCGAGCGGGACTCCCGCATAAGAAGAATTGCCAGTATCTGCACGGGAATTTATGCACTGGCCGCAACTGGGTTGCTCGACGGCAAGTGCGCTACGACACACTGGAAGTTTGCCGGCGATGTTGCGCAGCGGTTCCCGCACGTCCAGCTCGACGCCAATGCCATTTTCATTAAAGCGGGAAAGTTCTACACCGCGGCAGGCATCACGGCGGGCATTGATCTTGCGCTGGCCCTGATCGAAGAAGACCACGGGCCTGGGCTAGCGCTAAGCGTTGCGCGCGATCTGGTGGTGTATCTGAAACGGTCGGGCGGGCAGGAGCAATACTCCGAACCGTTGCAGTTCCAGACGCGCTGTAGCGATCGTTTGTCCGATCTGGCGCCATGGATCAGCGCCCACTTAAAACGGAATCTTTCCGTCGAGGTGCTGGCCGAGCGCGCGAGCTTGTCGCCGCGGCATTTCAGCCGGCGCTTCAAGGAGGCTTTTGGCGTGAATCCAGGAGAATTCGTCGAGAAATCGCGTTTGGACGAAGCGCGTCTGCGACTGATGAATTCCGGCAGCACAATCGAAGGTGTTGCGGATTCGGTTGGATTTGGCAGTGCCGATAGTTTCCGCCGTGCTTTTGAGCGGCGGTTCGGGGTCGCTCCTAGTGTGTACCGAGGCCGATTCGCGACGGCGTAGAAGCCGTCCTTTCCGGCGGGACAGGCAGCTGGGACTTCGCTACAGGTGCTGCTGCTTAATCTCCACAATCACCAGTAACACTGCAAAAGGAAATTGAAAGGATAAACATGAAAAGAAGAGAATTCCTAACCAATTCAGCGATCTTCGGAACAATGGCTGTGTTCCCTTTTTCATTCCCCAACAAGCTTTTCGCCGCTTCAGCCCCAACTGCGAGCTCAGGTTCCAAAGCGGGAGACGCACCGGCAGCCATCGCCAATCCTCTCAAACCTCCGGACCACGGCAGTATTCCAGTTGCCTTTGTGATTTCCGAGAATACCGTCATCATTGACTTCACTGGGCCGTGGGAGGTCTTTGAGGTCGCGAGTTTTGCTGTTTCTACCCTAAAGAGAACCAAGGATGACGTGTTCCAACTGTACACCGTTGCCGAAACGATGAAGCCCATTCGGGCTGGCGGCATAACCATTACCCCCCAGCACACCTTCGAAACTGCTCCCGCTCCTAAAATTATTGTGATTCCTCAGCAAGAAGGAGTCACCGAGATGATGTTGGATTGGATACGCAAGTCCACAAAGCACACCGACGTAACCATGTCGATTTGCACGGGTGCGTATGCTCTGGCAAGGACAGGCTTACTCTCGGGCAGATACGCGACTACGCATCACAATGCCTACCGGGAGCTTGCCTTACGTTACCCTGACATACACATTGTCCGGGGCGCGCGTTGGGTGGAAGACGGCAACATAGCCAGCTCGGGCGGGCTGACGAGTGGCATGGATCTCGCGCTACGAACTGTGGATCGCTATTTCGGCCGCGCTGTCACTCTGAAAACTATCGAACAACTCGAATATCAAAGCCAAGGCTGGATAGACCCAACTGTTAACCAACTCTATGCCAAAGATCCCGTTGTGGCCCCAGGGCATGTGCTCTGCCCCGTATGCCATATGGAGGTTGATCCCTCCACCGCGCCGAAGTCGGTTTACAAGGGCACGACGTATTACTTTATGGGCGAAGGCCACAAGCAGTTGTTCGACGCAGATCCAGAGAAATATTTAACTGCCGACAAATGATGTGAGTCGAACCGCGAATGCAGTCGCTAGGTAGGCTGCCCTGCAAAGAAACCCTGTCAGAGTTGCGATGGAGATCGATCTTGGACCGGACCGTTCCGTTCCGTTCTGGCCTTCAATCATGGATCGACGATGAGTTGGCCCTTCATTCCACCGTGGCCCAATCCACAGCGGACGCAACACTTGAAGGAGTAGGTGCCTGACGTTTGAGCGACAAATTCAATGGTTGCCGACTGACCTTTCTCGATTTTCCAGCAGTCTTCGGGTGATGTGAAAGCTAGACCCGGGCTTCCGTTCTTATCGGAGCCGTCCGAAAATGCTTCTATCTTGAAGCCATGTGTATGGTCAGTCGCAGTGATCCTAAGCTGCACTTTCGTCCCCTGTTTGACGTGGATTGGCGATGGATTGTACTCATACTTCTTCGCACTCACCTCGATGACTTGGACATTTTGTGCTGAAGCTTGAGCAAGGCCGGCGGGCAGTGAAACGGTGCCGCTCGTGAGAGACAGAATGGCAGCCAAAGATAGCGGGGCGAGAAGCAGAGATCTCATCAACTTTTCTCCTCGAAGAAGTGCATTCCCTATAAGACACAGCTTAGCAGATTCATAGTCCCATTCTGCCGCAGTTTCACGCAAGGTCTGCGTATGCGGGTCAAGTCCTGATAAACGCGCAAACCGGACAAGTAGAGTGCTAGGCAGGCCTGGTGCGCAAACGGCATCACGAGCACATTCATTCTGTCAGGTTATAAATTAGCCCGTTTGGATCTTTGACGTAACACCTTGGAAACTCAGGTTCGTCCTTTATTATTCTGCAACCCTTTTTCTTCAGGTTCGCTTTGGCTTTCCGTACACTTTTGACAGTAACTTCCAATACGGGTCCTAGTGCAGGACCCCGTTCAATGAACAAATTGATGTTCTTCCCGTGGAGGCTGACTAAATTTGGTGACTTGTCCGTAATATCAAAGTCCAGCTGCTTGACGTAGAAGCTGGCGGCCTTCATTGGATCTTTGGCTTGAATCAAAATATCTGTACCAAATGTATTGGACATGGAACTCTCCA
>Ga0210384_10001906_pt1 | contig 26756 bp, 21 predicted proteins | sample IncBWH2MmetaG_FD_160574 | JGI IMG/M metagenome (GOLD analysis project Ga0210384, IMG submission 160574) | Forest soil microbial communities from Barre Woods Harvard Forest LTER site, Petersham, Massachusetts, United States - Inc-BW-H-2-M | ecosystem: Environmental > Terrestrial > Soil >...
GGGTGGCGCGCAGACTGGATTTGTGCGACATACGCCCCCATAGCGGAGGTCCAATGAACGATTCCACCGCGGCGGCGGCCCCCCACACGCAACGCGAATTCCTGATCAACGCGCTCTATGAGGCGTCGGAGCTCGAGCACAACCTCATGTGCACGTACCTCTACGCCGCCTTCAGCCTCAAAAGCGGTGAGGCGGACGGACTGAGCGCCGCGGAGGCGGCGGCGGTCAAGCGCTGGCGCGAGGTGCTCATCGGCGTCGCGATCGAGGAAATGGGGCACCTGGCAGCGGTGTGGAACATCACCTCGGCGCTTGGGGGGAGTCCGCGTATCGGCCGGGGCAATTTTCCGCTCGATCCGGGCTACCTGCCGGCGAGCGTGGTGGTGAAGCTCGCCCCCTTCAACGCCGAGACCCTGCAGCATTTCGTGTTTCTGGAGCGGCCGCACGAATCCACGGAAAGTGAAGGCACGGGCTTTTTCTACGAGCGCTCGTATGTGCGCGGCATCGACCGGCCGCACGTCACCCCGATGGCCACCGACTACGACACCGTCGGCGTCTTCTACTCCTGCCTGAGCGAGGCGCTGCGTGCATTCGTGGCGCACTACGGCGAGGCGACCGCGTTCGACGGCGACCCGGCCCTGCAGCTCTCGGGCGCCGAGGTGAACCTCAAGGGCGCACAGCCGGTGCGGTGTCTTAAGACTGCGCTCGCCGCGTTCGCGGCCATCGTCACGCAAGGAGAGGGCGCGCCGCGCGACTCGCAAGGCTCGCACTACCAGAAATTCCTCGGCATACGCGCCGAACTGCGCGCGCTGACGGCGGTGAATCCGGCCTTCGCTCCGGCGTTCCCGGCGGCCACCAACCCGGTGTTGCGGCGCCCGCCGCGCCCCGAAGGGCGTGTGTGGATCGAGGATCCGGATGCCTTCGCGACGGTGGACATTGCGAACGCCTGCTACGGGCTGATGCTGCGGCTCCTCGCGTATGCGTACGCACTGCGTAGCCCCAGCGCCGAGAAGTCCCTGGTTGTGGATCTGGCGATCGGACTCATGCAGGCGCTGGCGCCCTTGGCCGAGCGCGCGGCACGGCTGCCGGCGGGGCCCTCCAACCCGAACTGCAACGCGGGCGTCTCTTTTATTACGCTGCGGGACTCCGCCGCGCTCTCACCCGGTCCCGCGGCCCGGCGATTCTTCACCGAGCGTTTTGCGCAGCTGGCGCAAGGCGCCCAGGGGCTCAAGGGCAGCGCCGATCCGCGCGCCATCGCGGCCGCCGATGCGCTCGCGTCTCTGGCGGCGCGGGCCGCGAAGGGCCTGGACGTCTCAGCGGCGGCGCCTTCCGCCGCGGCAGCCGTCGTGGCGGCGCCGCCCGTGGTCGCTGCCACGGTGACGAGTGCGGCTGCTGCTCCGCCCGCGAGTGTCGCCAACGGGGTCGAAACCGTCCGGGGCGAGAAGCTCGATCTTCAGTTTGAGGGCAAGCTCTGCATCCACTCGCGCTTCTGCGTCACGGGCGCCCCGCGGGTGTTCCTGGCCAATGTGAAGGGGCCCTGGCTCTACCCGGACGCCATGCCGGTGGAGGCGTTGGTGGAGGTTGCCCACGCCTGCCCCTCAGGGGCGATCCGCTATCAGCGTCTGGACGGCGCGCCGGATGAGACTGCGCCGCCGGTGAATCTCGTGGGCGTGCGTGAGGCTGGCCCGTATGCCTTCCGCGCCCAACTGCAGATCAACGGCGCGCCGGCCGGCTTTCGCGCCACGCTGTGCCGCTGCGGAGCCTCGAAGAACAAACCCTACTGCGACGGTTCACACCACGAGGTGGGCTTCGACGCCAGCGGCGAGCCGCCCAGCGGCACCACCGATATGCTGCCGGTGCGCGACGGCGTGCTGGCTGTCGATCCCCAGACCGACGGCCCGCTGAAGGTGAGCGGGAATCTGGAAATCATGAGCGGCACCGGGCGGGTGATTGCGCGCACCACGACCACCTGGCTGTGCCGCTGCGGGCACAGCAGCAACAAGCCCTTCTGCGACGGCACTCACAAGAAGATCGGCTTCAAGGCTCCCTGAGTGACAGCCGCTCGACCGCGCGCCGGAACGCCCTGAGGTCCTGCTCGCGGGTGGCGGGGGCGGGCACTCCGTAGCGCAGCTGCGCGTAGCGCGCGAGCAGGGCGTCGACACGCTGCTGCAAATCCGGGCGCCGTGCGCTCACCGTTGCGGCGAGGCTCAGCGGCCCCTGATGCGGCACGCGCGCGGGAGCCACGCGCGCAAGTTTGCGGCACAGGCGCACGTAGGCACTGGCGAGCGCATCTTGCCGCGGCAGCTTCAGGTCGCGCCCGATGTGCCAGCCGATGATCGCGAGCCAGCCGATGAGGCCGGCGGCAAACGCCCATCCCAGGTAGCGCGCGTCCGGGTCACGGATGCCAAGACGCGCGAGCAGGTTGAGTTGCGAGTCGAGAGTGAACTTCACCACGTGACCGTTCCACCAGGCGTTGGTGGCGTCCCAGCCCTGCATGAGTCGCGTGAGCCACGCGGACGCACGCCACACGCGCGCCGCCGCTGACATCGACTCGGGGAACAGATCCGAGATGCCGCGCCGCAGCCGCTCGGGTGCGACTACCGCCGTGGGATCCACACGCGTCCAGCCGCGCTCCGCAAGCCACACCTCGGCCCAGGCGTGCGCGTCCGCCTGGCGCACGACGAGGTAACCGCCGATGGGATTCCATTCACCGCCCAGGTAACCGGTAACAACCCGCGCCGGCAGGCCGGCGCCGCGCATGAGCGCGACGAACGCCGAGGCGTAGTGTCCGCAAAATCCGGCGCGCGTGCCGAACAGCAGATCATCCACCGAGTCCGCGCCCGTGGGTTGCGGGTCGAGGGAATACTCAAAACCGCCGCGACGCAGGAACTCGAGCGCCCCCTTCACCACCGCGGCGTCCGAGCCCGCCTGGGCGCGCAGGGATTGCGCCAACACCAGCGCACGCGGATTGCGTCCCGGGGGCAGTTGCGTGTCGTGGCGGCGCTCGGCGGCGCCGAGCGACCCGGAGGCGCGGACCTGTGTGTAGGAGAGCGCCTCGAAGCTCACCGGCTGCGTGACCGGTTCTGCGGCCAGCAGCTCATAGTCGTTCGTCAGCTGCACCTTCGAATCGGGTGAGCGTGCGGGCAGGTCCAGCGCGAACCACCAGCGGTGCCGCGACGGCTCAAGCTCAATGGAGTAGTGGTAGATCTTGCCCGCAGCCTCGAGCGGCTGGCGGGCCGCCGCAGGCGCTGCGCCGCGGCGCCAGGTGTAGCCGTCAAACTCATGTAGCACCGGGCCGCGCCAATAGCGCTCCGGCGCTGGCGGTGGCGTGGACGCGAAGCGCGCACGAAACGCAGTCTCGTACGAGGAGCTGAGGTGCGTGATGCCCCCGGGGCTCATGCTGTCCGATAGCCCGGTGAGTGCTTCTTCCCCGCGTGGCACTGCCCAGAACGCGCCCGGCAGCCGCGGAAAGAACAGGAACAGGAGCGCCGCCAGCGGCGCTGCCAGCGCCAGGGTGCGGCCCGCCAGCGCGAGCGCCGCACGCGCCGCAACACCGCGTGCCGTGACAACCGTGAGCGCGGCACAACACAACCACGCCTGCAGCAGGTACAGCGGCGCCCGCACCAGTCCCTGGCGGTCGAGGCATGCCGCCAGCAACAGGAACAGTCCCGCCCAGACCATCACCAGTTGATCGCGCGCGGTTCGGGTTTCGATCAGTTTCAGCGCCGCCATCAGCACCAGCAGTGTCGTCCCCGCCGCCAGACCATTCAGCGTATGGAAGCGCGTCAGCACGGCGGCGACCAGGAGCAACGCCAAAGCGGCGCGCGCGATCAGCGGTGGTCCGCGCCAGCTCGAGCGCGCGGTGAGCAGCCGCCACGCTACGAGCGCGAGCGCCGCCGCTGACGCCCACAGCGGCACGCGATCCACGTGCAGCACGATTCCGCCCGTGAGTGCCGCGCAGCTCCACACCAGCGGCCTGGAATCAGGCATGGGCCTGCCCGAACACAGCGAGCGCCGCCAGACACCGGTGCCGCTGCTGCGGACCGCGGTCAGGAGCAATGTGGACCTGCGGCAGCACCAGCCCGTAGCGATCGCCGCGCGCCGCGGCGTCGACCACCCAGCGCGCGAGCTGGCTGATGCGCGCCTCGATGTCCGGATCCGAAAGCTGCGCGAACTCGAACAGCCGCGTGTCCGCTCCGGGCGGGGAGTACTCCTTCACCAGCAACGGCGCCTCACGCGCGTAAGCCTTCCAGTCCACCTGCCGTGGCGAGTCGCCTTCGCGAAAGGGGCGCAGCGTGAGCCACTCATCCGCCCCCGAGCCGCCCTGGGAATGTGTCCCCGGCTTGTTCCCGGGTGCCACCGGCATCGGCAGTGCGCCGCGGGGCCGCGGGTAGACGAGCAGTTGCAGCGGTGCATGCACCCAGGTCCAGGCCCGGAACAGGCCAAACGGCTGCGCCGTCGAGAGCCGCACGCGCTCGATGGGCCACAGACCGCGCGCCCTTGAGGGCAGCGGCAGCTGCAGCTGCTGCTCGCCGGCGGCGGGTAAGTCTGTGATTACCACCGGCTGATCGGGAGCTGCGGCCTCGAGCTGCAACCGCGGCCGCAGCGCACGGTTGCCCAGAGTCACGTGCAGCGTCGCCGCGGCGCCTGCGAACGCTGGCGGCGCGTGCGCCGCCACCAGGGCCGTGCCGAGGAGATTGCGATGGCACTGCTGCATGCTCACCAGGGCGAATCCGGCCAGCAGGAACGTCAGGAACAGGGCCAGGCTGTTGCCGTAGTTGAGCCCCGCCAGCAGCATCAGAAACAACAGCGCCGCAAACGCGACACCGGCGCGCGTCGGCAGGATATAGAGCCGGCGGCGCTCGAGGCTGACGGGCAGCGCGTCAGGTCCCTGCCGGCGCCGCATCCACTCGCGCAGGCGCGTCTTGAAGGAGCCCGTGAGCGCTGCGAACACGGCTGAGCGCTTCACACCGGCACGGGCACTGCCCGGATGATCTCCGCCGCAATTTCCGCACCGTCGCCAGCGGCCGCATCGCGGCGTTCGAGCCGGTGCGTGACCACCGCCGGCAACACCGCCTGCACATCCTCCGGCAGCACCGCGTCGCGCGCGGCGAGGTACGCCCAGGCCTGCGCCGCGCGGATCAGTCCCTGGCCGGCGCGTGGCGAAAGGCCGAGCTTCAGATCCGCGCGCTCGCGAGTACACGCGATGAGTGCCTGGCAGTAGTCGAGGAGCACATCCGCGACATGCACGCGGCGCACTGCGGCCTGCATGCGCAGCACCGCCGTGGCGTCGAGCGCCGCAGCCATGCCGGGCAGGAGCTCGCGGCGCTCGCCACCGCGCAGCAACTCGCGCTCGTGCGCCGCGTCCGGGTAGCCGAGTGTCACGCGCATGAGGAAGCGGTCGAGCTGCGACTCCGGCAGCGCGAAGGTGCCGAGCTGTTCGTGCGGGTTCTGCGTCGCCGCCACAAAAAATGGCTGCGGCAGGAGGTAGGTCGTACCGTCCGCACTCACCTGGCGCTCCTCCATGGCTTCGAGCAGCGCGCTCTGGGTGCGGGGACTCGCGCGGTTGACTTCGTCCGCGAGCAACAGCTGGGTAAAAATCGGCCCCTGTCGGAAATGAAACTGCTGGCTCGCGCGGTCGAAGATCGATACGCCCACGATGTCCGCCGGCAGCAGATCACTCGTGAACTGTACGCGCTGCCAGGCAAGCCCCAGCACGTGTGCCAGCGCATGCGCCAGCGTGGTCTTGCCGACCCCGGGGACGTCCTCGATGAGCAGATGCCCGCGTGCCAGCAGACAAGCGAGACACAGGCGAATCTGTTCCGGCTTGCCGAGGATGATGGTTTCGAGGCTGGTGAGTACCCGCCCCAGCGCCGCGGAATCCGCGCCGGCGGTCGCAACGGCGGCGGTTGCGCTGGGCGTATTCACGGCGCCGTGAGCGCGCGCACGCGCTCGAGCTGTTGGGCGAGTTCGCTCGCGGTGCGCTCGAGGTCTGAGGCCCGCTGCCGCTCGCTGGCCACGACCTGCGCCGGCGCGCCGCGCACGAAGTTGTCGTTGGCGAGTTTCGCCTGGGCCTTCGCCAGATCCTCGCGCGCCTTGCCGAGCAGGCGTCCGAGGCGCTGACCCTCGGCATTGGCATCGATGATGCCCGCCATCGGCACAAGCAGCGTGAGCTCACCCACGAGCGCCGCGGCCGACTGCGGGGCGGTGGCGCCCGCGGCCAGTATCGTGATGCTTTCGAGGCCCGCGAGCCGCTCGAGCCAGGCGCGATGCCGGTTCGCATAGGCCGCGTCCTGCGCGCTTGCGCCCTTGAGCAGCAGCGGCACGCGCCTGGCGGGACTGACGTTCATTTCGCCGCGGATCTGGCGTACCGCGAGTACCACGCCCTGGATCCAGGCGGTCGCACGCTCCGCCGCCTCGTCAGGCGCGAAGTCGGCGGCGGCCGGATAGGGCTGCAGCATCACCGATTCCCCCCTGACCCCGGCGAGGGGAGCTGCGAGTTGCCAGATTTCTTCGGTGATGAAGGGCATCAGCGGGTGCAGGGCGCGCTGCAGCGCCTCCAGCATCTGCGCCAGGGTCGCGCGCGTGCCGCGCTGGGCGGCCGGCGACGCGCCGTCAGCCTGCAGCACCGGCTTGGTCAGCTCGAGGTACCAGTCGCAGAAGTCGTACCAGGTGAATTCGTACAGCGCCGTGGCCGCGTAGTCGAAGCGGTAGTCGCGCAGCGCGCTCGCGACGCTCGCCAGCATGCGGCCGAAGCGCGCGCGGATCCAGCGGTCGGCCACCGACAATTCCAGCTGCTCGCCGGCGCCCGGCGGCGGCTCTTCCCCCACCGCCATGGTGACGAAGCGCGCCGCGTTCCACAGCTTGTTGCAGAAGTTGCGGTAGCCGGCGACGCGCGCCATGTCGAAGCGGATGTCGCGGCTCGGTGAGGCGAGCGCGGCAAAAGTGAAACGCAGCGCGTCGGTGCCGTGCGGGGCAATGCCCTGCGGGTACTGCCGGCGGGTCGCGCGCTCGATGGCGTTCGCATGCTGCGGCTGCATGAGGCCGCTGGTGCGCTTGGCGATCAGCTCGGCAAGCTCGATGCCGTCGACAATGTCGAGCGGATCGATGACGTTGCCCTTGGACTTGGACATCTTGTCGCCGTGCTCGTCGCGGATGAGGCCGGTGATGTAGACGTCGCGGAACGGCACCTCGCCCATGAACTCCAGTCCCATCATGAGCATGCGGGCGACCCAGAAAAAGATGATGTCGAATCCGGTCACGAGCACGCTGCCGGGGTAGAACTTCGTGAGCGCCGGCGACGCTTGCGGCCAGCCGAGCGTGGAGAACGGCCACAGCGCGGAGGAGAACCAGGTGTCGAGCACGTCCTCGTCCTGGCGCAGGACGCTACCCGGCGCGAGCTGGTGGCGGGCGCGCACCTCCGCTTCACTGCGGCCCACGTAGATGTTGTTGTCGGCGTCGTACCAGGCGGGAATCCGGTGCCCCCACCACAACTGGCGGCTGATGCACCAGTCGCGGATGTTACGCATCCATTCGAAATAGGTGCGTGCCCAGCTCTCCGGCACGAAGCGCGTGCGTCCCTGCTGCACGGCCGCGATGGCGGGAGCGGCGAGCGGCGCGATCTTCACGTACCACTGGTCGGTGAGGTAGGGCTCGAGCACCGCACCGCTGCGATCGCCGCGCGGCACAACCAGGCGGTGCTTCTCGGTGCGCTCGATGAGACCCGCGGCGTCCAGTTCCGCGACCACGCGCTGACGCGCCGCGAAGCGATCGAGCCCGCGAAACCGCTCCGGCACCGCCTCGTTGAGCGCGGCCCGCGGGGTGAAGATGTTCATCAGCGGCAACCCGTGGCGCTCCCCGATCTCGTAGTCGTTGAAGTCGTGTGCCGGCGTGATCTTCACGCATCCGGAGCCAAAGGCGGGATCCACATAGCTGTCCGCGATCACCGGGATCAAACGCTCCGCGAGCGGCAAGCGTACCTGCCGGCCGATCAGCCCCTGGTAGCGCGTATCCTCCGGGTTCACCGCTACCGCGGCATCTCCCAGCAGGGTCTCCGGGCGGGTGGTCGCCACCACCAGGTGTCCGGACTCCCCGACCAGGGGGTAGCGCAGGTGCCAGAGCTGGCCGTCCTCCTCTTCCGCCTGCACCTCCAGGTCCGAGAGCGCCGTGAGCAGTACCGGGTCCCAGTTCACCAGGCGCTTGCCGCGGTAGATGAGGCCCTTTTCGTGCAGGCGCACGAACACCTCGGTCACCGCGCCCGACAGCCCCGGGTCCATGGTGAAGCGGTCGCGCGACCAGTCCACTGAATCCCCGAGCCGGCGCATCTGCCCGGCGATGGTGCCGCCGGACTGCTCCTTCCACTTCCACACCCGCTCGAGGAACGCCGCGCGCGACAGGTCGGTGCGCCGCAGCCCTTCCGCGTTCAACTGCCGTTCGACGACCATCTGGGTGGCGATGCCGGCGTGGTCGGTCCCTGGCTGCCACAGCGTGTCCTGCCCGCGCATGCGGTGAAAGCGCGTGAGGGCGTCCATGAGGGTGTGCTGGAACGCGTGCCCCATGTGCAGCGTCCCGGTCACGTTCGGCGGCGGGATCATGATGCAGTAGGGCGCACCCGTACCGCGCGGCGCGAACCAACCGTGCGATTCCCAGCGTTCGTAGATGCGCCGCTCGATGTCCTGCGGCGCGTAGGTCTTCTCCATTGCGGGGATTATGCCATTAGCGGCGCGCGGCCCGAGGCCGCGTGGCACCGCGGCCTTAGGGTGCGCGCGCTCGCGCGGCCTGGCTTCAGCGTACGCGCAGCAGGCGCGCGTGCAGGCGCCGTCGGCGCGGGCGGCACCAGCGCACGTGCCGCCGGTCACGGGCGTGACTCGCCCCGCGGCGCGTCAGCGCGCGGCGCGATGCAGCAGGAAATCCGCGAGCAGCGGCGTGGGCCGGCCGGTACTGCCCTTTTGCGCGCCGCTCAAGTACGCGGTGCCGGCGATATCCAGATGCGCCCATTTGAGCCCCTGCGTGAATTTGCTGAGGAACCAGGCGGCGGTGATGGCGCCGCCGTCGCGCCCGCCGACGTTGGCGAAGTCCGCGAAGTTGCTCTTGAGCTGCTCGCCATATTCCTCAGTCAGCGGCAGTTGCCAGCAGCGGTCGTCCGCGCGTCTGCCGGCCTCAACGAGTTCCCGTACCAGCGCGTCATCGTTGCCGAGCACACCCGAGTGGTGGTGGCCGAGGGCGATGACGCACGCGCCGGTGAGGGTGGCGATATCGACGACGGCCGCGGGGTGAAAGCGCCGCGCGTAATGCAGCGCGTCGCACAGGATGAGGCGCCCTTCCGCATCGGTGTTGAGAATCTCGACCGTCTGCCCGGAGGCGCTCACCGCCACATCGCCCGGCTTCACCGCCTTGCCGCCCGGCATGTTCTCCACGGCCGCCACCAGGCCCACGACGTTGAGTTTCAACCTGAGGCTTGCCACGAGTGTCAGGGCGGCGATGACCGCCGCCGCGCCGCTCATGTCGAATTTCATCTCATCCATCGCCGGCGGCTCTTTCAGCGATATTCCGCCGCTGTCGAAGGTGACGCCCTTGCCGACCAGCACGATCGGCGGCTGTGCGCCGCCGCCGCGGTATTCGAGCACGATAAAGCGCGGCGCCTGCTGGCTGCCCTGCGAGACCGCGAGCAGGCAGCCCATTTTTTCGCGCCGGATGGCCGCTGCGTCCAGCACCTTGACGGTGAGGCCCTTGTGAAGCTTCGCCAGCGCGCGGGCCTGTTCGGCCAGATACGTCGGTGTGCAGATGTTGGCGGGCAGATTTGCAAGATCGCGCTGCACGAGGGTCGCGGCGGCGATCGCCGCACCGTGCGTGAGGCCGCGCGTAGTGGCCGCGGGGGTGCGCACCGGTCCGGCGAGCACCTTGCGCAGCGCCGCCGGCGCGGGCTTCTTGGCGGTCTTCAGGTCATTGACGCGATAGAGCGCGACCCCGGCGAGCTCCGCCACCGCGCGGCCGAAGTAGTAGTCGTCGAGTTCCCGCGCCGGGGGGCGGGCGATCGCGACCGCGCAGCTCGTGATGCGGGTGCGCAGCAGCGCCGCTGCGGCGCTGCCCCAGGCCTTGCGCCAGGCCTTGCGATGGAACTGCTTCTTCGCGCCGAGGCCGCTCAGGAGTACCCGCGAGGCGCCAAGTCCGGGCAGGTCGGCGAGCAGCAGCGTCTCACCGGCGCGGCCGGAGAAGTCGCCGCGCGCCAGCAGCTTCTGCAGCCGGCCGCCGCACGCCGCATCCACGCTGGCGGCTTCCGCGCTGAGCTCGGCCTCCTCGAACACCCCGACCACCAGGCATTCGACGCTCAGTGCGGCGAGTCCCTTGCTCCATACCCCGAAGTCCATGTGCTGTCCCCCTTGCCGTTGAGGCGCGCGAGCGTCTGCTTTACCTTAGTCCCTCGACTTGCGAGCGCGCCAAAGCACCGTCTGGTAATTGTTGTGGGCGGTTGCCGGTGCAGGCGCTGACAGTGTAACCCAAGAGCCGGGCGGGTTTCCGGCGTGCAATTAGGCGAATTCATTGGGCAATATCCTCGGGCGTTACATACTTCGCGAGGTGCTGGCGGCCTGGCTGGTCGTGACGGCCGTGCTGCTGGTCATCCTGCTCGCCAACCAGGTCGTGGGCGTGCTCGAACGCGCCGCCGCCAACCAGTACCCGCAAGGGGTGGTTCTGGAGCTGATCTTCCTTGGCGCATTACAGAATCTGTCCGTGCTGCTGCCGGTGGGGCTGCTGCTCGGTGTGGTGCTCGCCTTCGGGCGGCTCTATCACGACAGCGAGATGGCGGCGGCCTTCGCCTGCGGGGCGGGACCGGCGCATGTTTACGCACCGGTGGCGTTGCTCGCGGTGCTGGTGACGGGGGGGCTGGCGTGGCTGACGCTGGGGCTCGCTCCTGCTGCCACGGCACGCGCCATGGGCCTGCGCAGTGAAGCGTTGCGGGCGGGGCAGTTCTCGCCCATCGCTTCCGGCAAGTTCCGCAGCTTTGGCGGGGGCAACGCGGTCGTGTACGCGCAGGACGTCAACGCCGACGGCACGCTTGCGAATGTCTTCGTGGAGCGTAATCACGGCCCGCTGGTGGAGGTGGCGCTCGCGAGCCGCGCCCGCCATGCCGTCACGCCCGACGGCCTGACGCACATCCTGACGCTCTACGACGGCGAGCGCTTCGAGGGCGTGCCGGGGAGCGCTGAGTTTCGTATCGTGCGTTTCGCCGAACACACCGTGCCGGTGCAGGTCCCCGCGAGCGCGGATGTCGTCAGGACCCTCGAGGCCCTGCCGACCGCGACGCTGCTCGCCTCGGCCAAGGCCAGCGAGCGCGCCGAGTTGCACTGGCGGCTCGCCATGCCGCTCATGTGCGTGGTGCTGGCGCTGGTGGCGGTGCCGCTCGCGCGCCTGCGGCCGCGCCAGGGACGCTACGCGCGCGTGTGGCTCGCGGTGCTCATCTACCTTCTGTATTCCAACCTCATCTCCGTCGGCAAGGTGTGGATCGCACGCGGCACCGCGCCGCAGTGGCTCGGTCTGTGGTGGACGCACGTCGCAGTGGTGCTGCTCGCGTTGCTGGTGATCGCGGCTCCCGGCGTTGCCAACCGCCTGCGCTATCGGGCCCGCAACGCATGAACCTCCTCGATCGCTACATCGTGCGCGCCATCCTCGGCTCGGTGCTGCTGGTGATGTCGGTGTTGCTGGCACTCGGCGCCCTGTTCGTGTTCATCGACCAGCAGGATGACATCGGCACCGGTCACTACACGGCCGCGAGCGCCGTGTGGTACACGCTCCTGAACCTGCCGCAACAGGCCTACCAGCTGCTGCCCATTACCGCGCTCATCGGCTCGCTCCTGGGGCTTGGTTCGCTGGCGCGCGGCAGCGAGATCACCGTCATTCGCGCCACCGGGGTGTCGATCGCGCGCCTTGCCGGCACCGTGCTCATCGCGGCGGCACTGCTGATCGGCGCCGCGGTGCTGCTCGGGGAGTTCCTCGCCCCGACCTTGCAGCAGGCGGCGCGCGAACAGAAGGCCTTCAGCAAGCTCAGCAACGTGAGCTTTGGCGGCGGCAACGGCGCCTGGGTGCGCGACGGCGACCTCATCCTGAACGTCGCGGGGCAGTACGGTGAGCGGCAGTTCGGCAGCATGCAGATCTTCGAGCTGTCGCCGCAGCACCGGCTGCTGGCCCTGGGGCACGCGCAGCGTGCCACCGCGGGCTCGAAGGGCAAGTGGCTGCTCGGCGACTACACCGAGTCGCGCTTCAGCGGCGAGAGCGTTGCCACCAGCCCCCCCGGGCAACGCATCCTGCAATCCAACGTCACGGCGGGATTTCTCGGCCTCGCCGTGCAGGACCCGGACCAGCTGACGAGTCGTGCCTTGTGGGGGCTGATCAGCTACTTCAGGACCAACGCCCTCGACTCGCGTGAGTACGTGTTTGCCTTCTGGTCGCGCATCGCACGCACCGCGGCGATCGCCTTCGCGGTGTTGCTCGCCATTCCCTTCGTCCTGGGTTCGCTGCGCTCCGCCGGCGCCGGCACCCGCATGCTGACGGGACTGGTGTTGGGAGTTGGATTTTTCCTGCTGCAGCGCCTGATCGAAAGCGGCACGGTGGTATTCGCCCTGAATCCGGTGCTGCTCGCCTGGATACCTACCTTGTTGCTGGCGACGGTGACCCTGACACTGCTGGCGCGCGCGCGCTAGTCCATTGGCCAAAATTGCCTGCGGCAATTTTGGCGGATATCAGCTGCGTTTCCGCCGGCCAAAGGCGGGGCTCGATGCATACCTGCCGCGATCACCTCAGCAGCCGAGCACTTCATGGCAAGGCTGGGCGCACGGACTTTGGCCGGCTGCGGCGGCGCCCCCGCGCCGCGTTACTTACGGGCCGCGAGCAGTTCGCTCAGTGAATCGCGCGCCGTGGTGCGCACCAGGTGCGGGTAGCGCAAGCCATCGTGGTAGGCAACCGCGAGCGTGCGGTACTCGTCGAATGTCTTCACCAGCAGCTCCAGGGGCGCGCTCGCCCCCTTGGCCGCCGCGACCGCGTCCTTGATCCCGTCACCCGAGAATTCCTTGCCGTTGACGGCGATTATCTTCATGCCAGGCGCGAGACCTGCCTTGAATGCCGGGCCGTCCCAGAGCACGTCGCTGACCTCGCCGTCTTTGCCGAAGAGTGCGCCCAGGGAATAGGAAAGGTCGGTAGCGCCCTTGCTGCTGTGGAACGCCGTGGACGGTTTGTCCGTGTACACGAGCTTCCAGCCGTGCGCCGCAAGCGCGCCGGTCAGTGGCCCATGACCGTCCAGCCGCGTGCGCAGGTACGTCGCCCAGTCGTAGGGCGCGATCTGGTTGAGCGTCCTGACGATGTCTTCGAAGGTATAGGGATTGACGTCGTACTTGCCATCCTGCACGCCGAAGAACGACTTGCAGAAGTCATCGATGCTGTGCGCCTCCTTGCTCAGCTCTCGCAGCTTGCCGTCCACGGCCAGCCAGATCAGCATGCCGGCCGGATAGTAGTCGAAGCTCGCCTGGTAGCTGTGAAACACGCCACCGCGCCGTGTCAGCACCGGATCGTTGGTGGTGTCCTGCACCGTGCGCCAGGTGGCGAGCCCCGGACGCCCCTCATCGAAGGCCGCGTCGACCGCCGCGAACATGTCGCGGGCCTCTTCGGGACTCCACAATCCTGCACGCGCGGCCAGCACGTAGCCCCAGAACTGGGTCTGGCCCTCGTAGACCCACAACAGGCTCCCCTGCAGGGGCACGTTGAAGTTCGGCGTGTCCTGGTCGGCGGCGCGACGGTATTTACCGTCCCAGGAATGATTGAACTCGTGCGACAGCAGGTCGTGACGGGCCGGGCCGTCGCCCCACTTGCTGAAGTAGTCGGCGTCGACGCCGTTCTCACTCGAGCGGTGGTGTTCCAGGCCGATGCCGCTCAGCCTGTTGCTCAGCGCGAGCAGAAAGTCGTAGTGGTCGAAATGGCGCGCACCGTACAGCCGGTACATCTGCTGCACGAGGCTTCGGTACGCCGTCAGCAGCCGCGGGGCGATTTCCAGATACTTTGGCTCATCGGCGACGATGTCGAGGTGCACCGGGATCGTGGCCCCTGGGTCCAGGTCGATGCGTTTGAAATACCGGCCCGCGTAGACCGGCGAATCGACCAGGTCGTCGTAGTCGATGGGTTTGTAGGTGACGGTGCTGCCGCTGCTGGCAGCCACCTCCAGTGCAGTGGCTGATTCCCAGCCGGGCGGGTAAGTCACACTGGCCTCGGCCCGGATACGGTTGGCGTAGTAGCCGGCCGGGTAGAGGCTTACGGCATTCCATTGCAGATCGAGCATCTCCGGGGTCATCACCACGCGGCCCTGGTTCTTGTCGTGCGGCGATAGAAACTGGAACGCGACCTGCACCTCGTGCGCGCCCTGCGGCACATCGACGTGGAAGGCAAAGACGTCCAGAGGATCGCGCCGCCACGACAGCGTCTGCCCATTGGCGCTGATGACCACGCCGGCGAGCTTGTCGATGGGTCCGGTGGGCCCATGAGTGCCCGGGATCCACTGCGGATACAACAAGGTCAGCGGCCCGGGAACCGCCGGGACGCTTTCGCGGACACTGAAGATGCGGTGCGCGACGTCGGTCGCATCGACGCTGATTTTCAACACCCCCGGGGTGTAGTCCTGGGCCCGCGGCGCCGGCACGTCAGCCAGCGCGATGCTGCCCGCGAAACCGAAGGCGCCGGTGGCGATGCCGGCCAGGAGGAAACGGCTGTTCAAGATGCTCTCCTTGTGAGAACTAACGTTAGCACTCGTTGCCTGTCGCGGCCATTTGGGGGAACATCGCCCACCTTTGTGCCTGAAGCGATCCCGAGGTTTGAACAAAATGACCATGGCAAAATTCACGGCGCTGCTTGCGGCAGGCATTTTCCCGCTGGCGGCTGCGGCCGCGGACCTGCAACTGCGCGTCGACGCGCGCGATGTAGCCCGCAAGCGCGTGCACACCGAGGAGTCGCTCGCCGTCAAGGGTGGCCCGGTCACGCTCGTGTTCGCGAAGTGGATTCCCGGCGAGCACATGCCGTCCGGACCGATCGACACCATCGTGGGCCTGGTGTTCAAGTCCAACGGGCGGACCCTCACCTGGAAGCGCGATCCCTACAACACCTATGCGATCACCGTGAACGCACCGAGCGGCGCCACCAGGCTCGAGATCTCCCTCGACACCGGGCTGCCGACGGAAGGGGGTTCCTTCAGCGCCGGACCGACGAGTTCCGAGCAGCTCGCGGTAATCTCCTGGAACCACTTCGTGCTGCTGCCCAAGGGACGGGATGCGGCGACGATCTCGACCGAAGCCACGCTGCTTGCGCCGCCGGGCTGGCACCTCGTGTCGGCGCTTGATTTTCATGCCGGCGCCGATGGCGCGGTGCAGTTCGAGGCGGCGAATCTGGCGCGCCTGATCGATTCGCCGGTGCAGATCGGGCGCTATGCCCGCCGCGTGGACCTCGCCGGTGCAGCGCCGCTCCCGCAGCTGAAGCACAGTATTTCGATCATGGCGGACAGCGAAGCCGCACTGAAAGTGGCGCAGGAATTCCAGGCCGACTACACGCGCCTGGTGGCGGAGGCCGGGGCGCTGTTCGGCACCCGCATGTACCGCCACTACACCTGGCTCCTGACCCTTTCGGATCACGTCGCGCACTTCGGCCTTGAGCATCACGAATCCAGCGATGACCGGGTCGATGAGAACTCGGTGACCGAGGCGGCGTTCAAGGAGGGCGTGGCGGGCCTGCTGGCGCATGAGTACGTCCACAGCTGGAACGGCAAGTACCGCCGGCCCGCGGGCCTCGTGAGCCCCGACTATCAGACGCCGATGGATGATTCGCTCCTGTGGGTCTACGAGGGTATGACCCAGTTCTGGGGCACGGTGCTGCCGGTGCGCGCCGGGATCCAGAAGCCCGAGAGCTATCGGGATGAACTCGCTTCCACGGTTGCCTACTTTGAAATCCAGTCGGGTGCCAGCTGGCGGCCGCTCGCCGACACCGCCGTCGAAGCGCAGGATCTGTACAACTCGCCGCGCGCCTGGAGTTCCAGCCGCCGCGGCGTGGATTTCTACCAGGCCTCGGAGCTCTTGTGGCTGAATGTGGATTCGGAACTGCGCACCCGCTCCGGCGGCAGGGCTTCGCTTGATGACTTCGTGCGGCGCTTCTACGCGGGTGCCGGCGGCGCCCCGGCATTGAAACCCTACAAGGAGGAGGACGTGTACGCCACGCTCGCCGCGGTGGCACCCGCGGACTGGCGCGCCATCATCCACCGGCATCTGGATACCCTCGGGCCCAGCGCGCTGATGAACGGCCTGGAAAGCGCGGGGTGGAAACTCACCTACTCGGCCGAAAAGAATACCTGGGACGAGGTGGGGGAGAAGGCCAGCAAGGGGACGTTCCGCCAGTACTCCATCGGCCTGAACCTCGAGAAGGACGGCGCGATTACGGACGCGAGCGAAGAGCGCGCAGCGGCGCACGCGGGCGTCGGACCCGGCATGAAGCTGGTCGCGGTCAACGGCCGCAAGTACTCCACGGAGGTTCTGGATGCTGCGATCGCGGCAGCCAAGGATGACCACAAGCCGATCGAGCTGCTGGTCGATACGGGCGACTACTTCCGCGTCATCAGCGTGCCGTACTTTGATGGCCCGCGTTACCCGCACCTGACGCGGATCGAGGCGCGGCCGGACACCCTGACCGAGGTGTTGAAACACCGCACCTGAGGCTGCGACGTTGCTGTTGGTGCGGGCGAATCGCGGGCATACACTGCACGACCTCGTGGCGCGCGCCCGCCGCGACCCGACCGAACGCTCAACCAATATGAGGGAGTGCGCATGAGAATCATCGTGACAGCGGCGCTGCTGCTACCGGCGCTGGCGTTTGCCGGCAGTCCTTTCGATGGCACCTGGAAGGCGCGGCTCGACTCGGTGAAGATGAGCGGCAAGCCTGATGTTTTTCAGGTCGCAAACGGTGACTACAGTTGCGCGAGCTGTGTCCCCGCCGTAAAGATCAAGGCGGACGGGGTGATGCACAAGGTCGAAGGCCACCCCTACTACGATGAGCTCGCGGTGCGCATCATCGATGCGACGACACTTGAGATGCAGCAGAAGCGGGCCGGCAAGATCAACGGCTCCGTCACCTATACGGTCTCAAAGGACGGTGACACGCTGAGCGGAAAGTTCACCGACGACAGCGGCGCGCAGACGGTCACCGGTCAATTCACCGAGACGCGCGTGGCCGCGGCAGGCGCGGGCTCGCACGCGACCTCCGGCTCGTGGATGCAGACTTCAGTCAGCGACATTAACGACGCGGGGACCACCCTGACCTACGAGTCCTCGGGCGATCACTTCCGGATGCGCGCGAACGGTCAGAGTTACGACGCGAAGTTCGACGGCAAGCAATACCCGGTGGTGGGTGATCCGGGGCACAGGCAGGTCTCATTGAAGCGGCTTGACGCCAACACCATCGAAGAAACTGATTACCTGCAAGGCAAGGTGTCCGATGAGATCCGCCTGGCCACCGCCGCTGACGGCAAGACCATGATCCTCACGGACAAGGATGTGCTGCACGGCCAGACCTCGACCATGACGTTCGACAAACTATAAGACTCACTGCAGCACATCCTCGGCGTCGTGCTCCCGGACGGCCGAGTGAGTGATGCGGCCGAAGAGTTTCAGGGAGTGCACCAGCTGCGCCGCCAGCAGTCCCTTCTCGTAGGAGAGAAAGTACTCGGCCACGAATAGCTGCTCAACCGTCCGAAACCGCGCCACCATGAAGGCGTTGTTGGTGCGTGCGGCTAGTCGTTGCCAGGCCTCGGGGTCGCTGCCTTGCTTGAAGCGCCAGGCCGCGGCAATCCTGATCATTCGCCGCGCGCCGTCGACGGTGATCATGAGCTTCGGGGCTTCCGTATCCTGGGCCCAGAGGTCCCCGTCCTTGTCATAGGACACACGCATGTACGCGCGTGAGAACAGATCGCCGAGCGTCGCGCGATCGATGTCCTCCTCCGCAAGGTACTCATTGCCCGCCAGCGTAGGCGTCGAAAGCAGGCCGGCAGGGCGTTCCCGGACGGGCACTGCTGCCGCCGCCGGAGTACTCGCGACCACCCGCGTGTCAACTGCCGCTACCTGCGGCGCGCACGGGGGCCGGGGCCAAAGTTTCATCCAGTTGAGCCTGAACATGTCCGCGATCTCCACGCAAAAAGAAAAACCCCGATGGGCTGAGCCGACCGGGGTTTCAGTTCCATGCGGAAGGCTTCTGGCCTTCCGCGACTTGCGCGGAAGGCCTTATGGCAAGGCGACGCTCGAGGCGACGAGCGTGCGCGCGGTGTGGCTACCTTCTGGGACGCAGGCGCGAGCCAACACCGGTGGCCTCGCGGGAGACCCGGATGTTGCGCGAACGCGCTGCCGTAGCTGGTAAGTCAGGTTCATAAGGGCGGGCACTTTACCCGGTGATTTGTGGCTGTCAAGCGGATCTTCAGTGCTTGTGCCCCGGAAACAGCCGGCAATAAATGCAGTCCGCTCCCGTTGGGTTGTCCAGCATGAAATGCCGTACCCAGTAGCCATCACTGCTCGCCGCGGCACGTTCGAAGGCGGACTGATTCGCCAGGTCGTGGCCGATCACCTCCACGGCGCCGGCGTTTTCCAGGATGTCGGCGGCGCGCGTGGTTTCGACCGTGCCGCGGGGGTGGACGGCGATGGTGGCGGCACCGGACTCGACACGTCGCGCCAGCGCGTCCACGAACTGCTGCTCGTCCGGGCGGCTGAGGAGGGTGCGGAAGTATTGCGCGAACCTGGCGTGCGCTGAAGCCGCGGGGAGTGAGCCCGCACGACCCGGCTCGGAAGCTGCGGTCAGCTCGACACGGTCGGTGGGAAAGCCGTCGCTCACCAGCTCGGTTCGCACCCGCTCCGCATCCCCGTACTCACTGAACACGGCGAGTATCACAGCGCTCATGTCCTCACCCCTTGGCGGCAGGCGCGAGGTGCGCCCGCGAGGAAAAAAGTCTACGCCCTGGAGGCGGCGCGCGGCTAGTAGCGCCGCGTGCCTCGGGGCAGCACAATCGCGGACGGTATGAAGAGCTGGATCGCGCTGTTCCGCGGCATCAACGTCATGGGCAACAACATGCTGCCGATGAAGGATCTCGCCGCCTTACTGCAAGGCCTCAAGTTCCGGGAGGTCAGGACCTACATCCAAAGCGGCAATGCGGTGTTCGCGAGCGCGGGCACCGCCGCGTCCCTCGCGGCACGCATCGGTGCCAGGTTCGAGCGGCAGCTCGATTTCCGTCCCTACCTCGTGCTGCTCGAAGCGCGGGAACTTGCCCAGGCGATCGCGAAAAACCCGTTCCCGGAAGGCGCGGCGGATCCCAAGTCCCTGCATCTGTGGTTCCTGGAGGCGCGTCCGGCAGCTGCGGGCGTTGCCGCCCTGGAGGGCTTACGGGCGGCGAGCGAACGGTTCGCAGTGCGCGGCAAGGTTCTGTATCTGCACGCGCCGGAAGGTTTCGGCATCTCGAAACTCGCGGCGCGCGCGGAAAAGACTCTCGGCGTGCGCGGCACGGCGAGGAACTGGCGTACCGTGACGACGCTGCACGCGATGGCCCGTGGGGAGCGGTGAAGCGGCGGCAGCCACTAGCTTGCGTCGGCAGACTGTTATTTGCCCTTCGCACCCCGGGGCTTCTTCTTCGCCGGCTCGGCCGGCTGCTGCAGCAGCTCCTCGAGTGGCTTGAAGATGGCGGCGTAACGGTACTCCGGGATCTCGAACTCCCAGCCCGCGAGGCGCGCGGCAAGCGTCTGCGCTTCGGCCTGGGATTGCGCGCCGCTCGCGCGCGCACCGATCGTAATCAGCGAGCGCGCCCCATCCTTGTGACCGGCGACATTCACTTCCAGGCCGTCGAAGGTGCGGAACAGCGCGTGCGCTTCGTGAGTGTCGGCGCTCACGAGCGCCCGGTGCACATCATCGAGGGTGAGCATACCGAGCGCCGCGGCAATCGGCTCCGCGGCCGCAGGTCCGGTGAGGACGCGGCCCTTGGGCAAGGGGCTCACCGTGAAGTCGGGCTCGTCCTTCTTGATGCGCGTGGCGGTATAGGGCGGCGCGGCGACCGGACGTGCTTCGATCTCGTGCACGCGCGCGGCGCGCAGATCGATGAGCGTGTGATCGAGCCAGCTTTTCGGATCGGCATCCGCGGTGAGCATCGGTGCTGCCAGCAGGCTTTGCGGCGCGCCGGCCACGCGCACATAACCTGACTTGCCGCTCGAGGACTTGCCGATGATGAGTGCCCAGGTTTTGCCGGGCGCGATCGCATCAATGCGTACGCCGGCCGCCTGCGGCGCACTGACATCCTCGACGCCCAACAGCGGGTAGTTGGCGGGCAGCCGGGTCTTCTCCTCGACAATGTTGAGCGCTCCCAGGTCGAGCACGAGCTTGCGCAGCTTGGGGGTGTCCGCGGGCCAGCCGCGCTCGCCGACATTCCAGCCGCTGCTGTCCTTTTTCAAGGAGGTGCGCGTACCGTCACCCTTGGCTAAGTCAATTTCGGTCACGGCGTTGACCGAGCGCTCCAGGCCCGGCAGCACCAGGTCCCCGCTGAGGGTCGCACGCTCCAGGTGCCGCCTCGATGCCACCCACATGGCGAAGGCGATCACCGCGAGCCCGGCGGCGAGGAGTACGGCGACGCGTCGCGCGGTCATAGAGTTTCCTTGTCAGGATATGGCGGACGGTGGCGCGCGGCGCCGGCGCCGCCAGACACCGATCAGCAGTGCGATGAGCGCAAACACCGTCGGCACCACGATGATGTTGAGGATCTTGAGCGTCGTGCCGAGACTGGAAATGTCCTGGTCGAGGCCGGCGCGCACCGCGCGCAGCTCCTTGCGGATCCGCAGCTTCTCAGCCTGGAAGTGCTCGATTTCCTGCTCCTGGGCGGGGGTGAGAATGAGCGCCGCCTGGCTGCCGCTCTTCGCCGACTGCAGGCTGGTCAGCTTCTCCTCGGTCTCGCGCAGTTGCTGCTCGAGCTCCTGTTGCTTGGCGTGAAAGCGCTCATCGGCCGCGTGCCGCAGTTTTGCCACGCGCTCGAAGGGCCGCGCATAGGAGGCGCGGCCGCGCACGCTGATGAGGTCGTCACTCCCGGAGAGGTTGTCGAGCGCGTTCTGCACCAGATCGCCGTTGCTCGCCCAGGCCTGGGTCAGGCTCTGGCCGAAAAAATTCTGCACGTGCACCCACAGGTTGTCCGACAGCATATCGGTATCGGCGAACACGATGAGGTTGAGAGGCTTCGCCGAAACTTTCAGCGCGGTCACCCCGGCCGGGAGCGTCACCCCGGCGGGCGGACCGTCGGGAAACGCGCTGTGCACGTCGCCGCTGATGCGGGCGGCGAGGGTGTAGCGCTTGCCGGTCGGCTTGAAGCCATCGCGCAGCGTGCCCGGATCCATCAGCATGCGAAAGCGCTCCACCGGCAGTGCTGCCGCCTCGGTGCTCGACTGCAACAGGGGCTCGAAGCGCACCTTCGAGCCCTTGACTGGTTCGAGGTGCCCCGCCATCGCCACGTTGACGTTCGAAAGCCCGGCCGTGACCACGTCGTCGGCCGCGAAGCTCGTCTTGTCCAGGCCGAGGACCCCTAAGTGCTCCACCGGCTCGGCACCCTGGCGCAGGGTGACGGCGAGCGCGTGGCCGCGATCGGCGACCACCTCCGCCGGGTTGAACTGCACACCCCAGGCGCTGAGGAGGGATTCAATGTGCGAGGCTTTGTCGGCCGTCATGCGCGCCATCGGATCTGCGTCCGCACCGGCTGAGTCGGCTTCGGCGAGCGGATCAACGAAAGCGAGGATGTGACCGCCGCGCAGCGCGTACTGGTCGATGGCGAACTGGGTTGCGGGCGCAAGGTTCTTCGGGTGCACGAGCACCAGCACGCTCACGTCGGCGTCTATTTTCGTGGCGGTCGCGGCGAGCGGCCGCAGCTCGAAGAGCTGCTGCGTCTCGCTGTAAACGGCCCAGGGCTGACGCATCTGGCCGCTTTGTGGATCAAAGCCCGGGCCCATGGGGAGGGAGGAAAACCAGGCGACCACCGGCTTCTGCGGATGGGCGAGCTCGTAGAGCAGCTTGACGACGTCGTACTCGAGGAACTGCTCCTTGTTGGGGTCGAAGAATTCGATCGCCGCGCGGCCGTCGGTGGAGTTGGTGCCGGCAAGTCCGAAGTAGAACTGCCCGCCGGAGGCGCCGAGCGGCGCGCCGCGCACGCCGAGCTCGGATGCCCGGTCCTCGTCCTCGGAGAACGGCTGCGGGTCGATGACGTGCAGGTGCAGCCTGCCGTTGGAGCGCGTGGCGAGCTCCTCCAGGAACTCGCGCACGCGCACGCCGTAGGTCTGCAGTTGCGGCAGCTGCTGCGCGGTCTTCGCCGAGAAGAACAGGTACAGGTTGATGGGCTCCTTTATGCCGGCAAGGATGCGCTCGGTTCCCGGGGCGGTGGTGTAGAGGTGGTTGTGCGTGAGGTCGAGCCGCCAGCCGCGCAGCGCCGCATTGAACAGCACCGTGAGGCCGATGAAGCCCAAGGCCAGCGCCAGCAGCGTGCCGCCGCCGAGTGTCGAGCGTTGGTTCATAGGTCTTTGCGCAGGTCGAGCACGACCGCGGTCGCCAGCAGGAAAAAGCCGGTCAGCATTGCGAAGTACAGCAGGTCACGCACGTCAATCACGCCCTTGACGATCGACTCGAAGTGCGCCAGGAACGAGAGCGAGGCGACGGCCTCCACCAGTGACTGCGGCGCCCAGCTGCGAAACACATCCAGCACCAGCGGAAAGCCGGCCAGCAGGAAGGCGAAGCACGCCGCCACACCCAGGATGAACGCCACGACCTGGTTGCGCGTCAATGCCGACATGCACGAGCCGATGGCAAGAAAGCCCGCGGCGAGCAGCAGGCTTCCGAGGTAGGCGGCGAGGATCGCGCCGTTGTCGGGACTGCCCAGATAGTTGACCGTGAGCCACAGCGGAAAGGTCAGGGCGAGCGCGAGCGCGGTGAAGGCCCAGGCGGCGAGGAACTTGCCCAGCACCGCGTCCCAGAGTTTCACCGGCTGGGTCATCAGCAACTCGATGCTGCCGGACTTGCGCTCCTCGGCCCACAGCTTCATCGAGAGCGCGGGGATCAGGAACAGGTACAGCCACGGGTGGAAGGTGAAGAACGGCGCCAGATCCGCCTGGCCGCGCTCGTAAAACCCGCCGAGGTAGAACGTGAAAGCGTTCGCCAGCACCAGGAAAATCAGGATAAAGACGTAGGCGAGCGGCGTCGCGAAATAACTCGCAAGTTCCCGGCGCGTGATGATACCCACGTTGCGCATGTTCTAAAGCGGCCCCTTCAGGCGGTGATGGTGCGGAACACTTCGTCGAGGCGGCCCGCTTCCAGGTGCAGCTCCTTGAGCTTAAGTCCGGTACGCGCAGCGAGTTCAGAGACGGGCGCGAAAATCATCGCCCCGGCCCGCGGCAGCGCGGTCACGCGCGCCTCGCGTTCGCTTACCTCCACCTCCGCCACCGCCGGCAGTGCCGCCACCGCGGCGCGCGCGCTCTCGAGTTGCGCGCCGTCCGCGAGCTGCATGGATACCGCGTTGTGATAGCGCGAGCGGGCGGCGAGTCCCGCCGGGCTGTCATCGGCGACGATGCGTCCCCGGGAGATGATGATGGCGCGCGTGCACACCGCGTCGACTTCCTCGAGGATGTGCGTCGAGATGACGATGATCTTGTCGCGCGCCATGTCGTTGATGAGCGAGCGCACCTCGTGCTTCTGGTTTGGATCGAGCCCGTCGGTCGGCTCATCCAGGATCAGTACCGGCGGGTCGTGCACGATCGCCTGCGCCAGTCCGACGCGGCGCCGGAATCCCTTGGACAAGGTTTCAATGGTCTGCCCGAGGACGCCGCTGAGGTGTAAGTGCTCGATGACGTGCCCGAGCCGCGCGGCGCGCCGCGCGCCCTCGAGCCTTCGCAGGTCGGCGATGAAGTTCAGGAAGCCGCGCACCGTCATTTCGCCGTAGCCCGGCGCCCCTTCCGGCAGATACCCGAGTGCGGCCTTGGCCGCGAGCGCATCCGTCACGACGTCGTGCCCGCAGATGCTCGCGCTGCCGGCGGTCGGGGTGACGAACCCGGCGAGCATGCGCATGGTGGTGGTCTTGCCGGCGCCGTTAGGCCCCAGGAATCCGAGCACCTCGCCTGGGGCCACCTGGAAGCTCACATCATCAACTGCCGCGAGTGCGCCGTAGTGTTTGGTGAGGTGGTCGGTCTTGATCATGAATGCGCATCCACAGGCAGCGGCTGGACAAAAAAGTTCCCGCGACCTTTTTGCAGCGCGCGATTGTGACGGTCGCGTGGCCGTGATTCAAGGAGAGTTAATTTTTTTGTAATATCAATCTACTAGAGTCTAATCTTCAGGTGGTACCTGGAATGCGTGTCCGCATCCCCGTCATGTATCCGCCACGGGCGCGTCATGTCCGCGTCAACACTGCCCGACACACTACGCTCCCGTGAAGGCCGACACCCGAAGGGGCGCGAACGTGCAACCGCGAGTCAGCGGTGCGCGCGGCGTCGAGGATGTGCTCACGGCGGACAATGAGCTCGAGCGCGGTGCGCACTTCTGCGACAACCCACGGTGCGCACTGCACGTGCGCCTCAAGGACCTGCACGTCGAAGGCGGCGGCAACTGGGTGTCGCTTCCTGACGGGCGCACGTTTGGCCGCGGCCGTTTCGGCGGCACGCTGCTGTGCGATGCCTGCGGCACTCGCCGCGGGCCGGTGCGACTTACGCCTGCGTACTTCACGGGCTGAAACGGCGCAGCCCACCCCGAGGGCGGATCAGGAACGGAAGCGATGCCGGGCGCGCCAGTAGAGGATGCACAGCGCGCCGCCGAGCATGCCGCCCAGGTGGGCGAAGTGCGCCACGCCGGCTTCAATGCCAGTCACCCCAAAAAACAACTCGATCAACCCGTAGAGCGTCACGAACAGCCACGCCGGTAAGGGGATGGGTATCGGTATGACGAACAATCGCTGCCGGGGGAAATACCAGGCGAAGGCGAGTAGGACGCCGAACACGCCGCCCGACGCGCCCATGACTGGACCGGCGACATCCGCGGCATCTGTGAGGGTCCCGGCGCCGCCCGGGTACTGCACAGCGAGCTGCGTCAGCGCGGCGGTGAGCACGCACACGAGGAAGAACAGGACCAGACGCCGCCCGCCCCAGTAGCGCTCCAGCGCGCCGCCGAACATGTAGAGCGCGAACATGTTGAGAAAGATGTGGAGGATGGTCTTCGGATCATGCAGGAAGGCGTAGGTCAGTAGCTGCCATGGACGAAACAGCGAGCTGCCGAGCGGCCACAGTGCAAACAGCCCCGTCATGACGTTGGGAGCCAGCAGCTCAAGCGCGTAAAGGGCGACGTTGACGAGGATCAGCACCCGGGTGGCGGGCGGAACGGCAGGGAACATCCGGCGATCTTACCGGTCGCCGACGTGGCGTTGCAGAAAAACCAGATCAAGCCAGCGATCGAACTTGTAGCCGACTTCGCGCAGGTGGCCGACCTGGGTGAAGCCCAGACGCTCGTGGAAGCGGATGGAGGCGGCATTGGCGGCATCCACCCCGGCGATCATGATGTGCTTGTTGCAGGCTGCGGCCCGCGGCAGCAGCGCCTTCACCAGCCGCGTACCCACGCCCTGGCCGCGGCAGTCCGCGCGCACGTGCACGGAATGCTCTACCGTGAAGCGGTAACCCGGCCAGGCGCGAAAATCCCCGAAGGTGGCAAAGCCCAGAACTGCCGCGGAGTCCGCCGCCACCAGCACCGGGTAGCCCTGCGCCGTGCGTACGCGCCACCACTCCTGGCGGTCGGCGAGCGTCACCGGCTCGTATGAGTAGATGGCGGTGGAGGTCGCGATGACCTCGTTGTAGATGGCGACGATGCCGGGGAGGTCGGCAGCGCTCGCATCCCGGATCTGCACCGACCGTGTCACTAGATGAGCTTCAGGTCCAGGGGTGCGATCTGCGGGAAGATCTGTGCGCACTGCGCCGGCGTGAGCGCCCACAAGGAGCGAAACAAACCTCCGAGCAGCGCGCGGTAATCATTCAAGACCGGAGAGTCGCGGTCCTGGAACAGGTTGGCGCGCTCGAGCCGCTGCTGCTCGCCGGCGATCCGTCCACCGTTGACCGCGCCCCCCAGAACCCAATAAACGCTGCCGTGCCCGTGATCGGTGCCGCGATTGCCGTTCTCGCGAAAAGTGCGGCCGAATTCAGACAGTACCACCACCACGGTGTTTTTCCATTCGGCGCCGAGGGATTGGGCAAAGACGCCGAGGCCGCGTCCAAGACCGGTGAGATTGGCGGCCAGCGCGCCTTGCGCGGCGCCCTCATTCACGTGCGTGTCCCAGCCGCCGATGTCCACAAAACCTATGCGGTAGCTGTCGCGCATGAGGCGCGCCATGCGCTCGGCCTCCAGCTCGAAGCCTTTGATGCTGAGTGCGTTTCGGCTCGCGGAGCGCATTTCGTCGTCGAGCGTCTGCATGGCCTGCGCCACCTGCCGGCGCAACTCCAGACCGCTGGCCACGGCAGGCTCGAGCGGATGGCCAGCATACATGTCGGTGAGGATGCGCACCTGCCGATCATCAAAGGGCGGCTTGCCGACGCTTTTCATGGAGATGTTGGGTATCTGTCCAGGCCCCTGGAAACTGAGGGGCAGGGCGTCGGTGAAGGAGATGGCGGGGACTGCGACGGAGCCGGCTGGCACGAGGCTCCCGTGCAGGCGCGCCATGA
>Ga0210384_10001907_pt1 | contig 26736 bp, 30 predicted proteins | sample IncBWH2MmetaG_FD_160574 | JGI IMG/M metagenome (GOLD analysis project Ga0210384, IMG submission 160574) | Forest soil microbial communities from Barre Woods Harvard Forest LTER site, Petersham, Massachusetts, United States - Inc-BW-H-2-M | ecosystem: Environmental > Terrestrial > Soil >...
GCTGCGGCGGCTCGCCGGGCAGACCCTCGACCTGCTCGCGCCCATGAAGGGCGCGGCCGACACCTCGATCGAGCAGGAGGCCGACCAGCCGCAGCTCCGCATCGCGATCGACCGGCTCCGGGTCGCTCGCTACGGCATCAACGTGGGCGACGTGCAGGACGTGATCGACCTCGCGCTCGGGGGCGCGCCGGTCGGCGGCGTCTTCGAGGGTGAGCGGCGCTTCGACATCGTGGCCCGTTTCACCCCGGAGTCGCGCGGCAGCCCGGGCGCGATCGCCGAGCTCCTGATCCCGACCCGCGACGGGGCCCGGGTCCCGCTGCTGCAGCTCGCCGACATCCGGACCTCCGACGGGGCGACCATCATCGCCCGGCGGGAGAACCGCCGCGCCATCACGGTGCGCACGAACATCCGGGGGCGCGACCAGGGCGGGTTCGTGAGCGAGGCGCAGGAGAAGTTCGCCCGCGCCGTCGCGCTCCCGCCCGGCTACGCGGTGGACTGGGGCGGCCAGTTCGAGAACTTCGCGCGGGCCAAGGGACGCCTGAGCGTCATCATGCCGATCACGCTGGCGGTGATCTTCGTCCTGCTCTTCATCACGTTCGGCACCGCGCTCGACGCGGGGCTGGTCCTGGTCACGGTGCCGTTCTCGGTGGCGGGGGGCGTGGTCGCGCTCTCTCTGCGGGGTATGAACCTCAACGTCTCGGCCGCGGTGGGCTTCATCTCGCTGTTCGGGGTCGCGGTGATGAGCGGTGTCCTCTATATCTCCGACATCAACCGGCGGCGCGGGCTGGCGGGGGAAACGCTGCGGGACGCGGTGGTGGCCGGGGCCCGGGCGCAGCTCCGCCCGGTGCTACTGGTGATCGTGGTGGCCACGCTCGGGATGGTCCCGGCGATGGTCGCCCACGGGATCGGCTCGGACATCCAGCGGCCCCTGGCCACGGTGGTGGTGGGCGGCCTGCTCTCCACCCTGATCCTGACCCCGCTCGCCCTGCCCGCGGTCTACCTGCTGGCCGAGCGGCTGCGACCGGGCTCCCGGCGGACCGCCTGATATGTGAGTAGGCTTCAGCCATGTGGAAACAGACCACAGGACGATCGACGGGAAGGATTTGCCACCTCGGTACAGCGCTACGCGTCCCCCGCGGGCCTTGCAATCAACCAGGGCCATCAGCCGATCGGAGTCCGCGGTGCCCCGCTTCTCGGCGGGCTTGATCGGGAAAACTAGCGCCCTCCGTTGCCGCAAACCTCCGCATGGCTTCCGCGTCCTTCCCCTCAGTCGGACGGTGTATTTCGCTCGAATGATGGCACAGAGAATGCCCCGTGAAGAAGAAGGAGGGCCGGTCGATGAAAAGTAGGATCCTGCGTGTCGCTGTTCCCGCCATCGTTGTCGTCGGGCTGCTCGGTGGCTGTACCTATCAAGGACCCGAGATGCGAGGGGCAGTGCTCGGCGCTGATCGGACGGTCGAATACCCGAACGGCCGCTGGCAGCTTAACGGTGACGGCAGTAGTGCATCGCCGTACTACTACGTCTGGCTGCCCGGAGGCAGCACCACGTACCCGCCGCCTCCACCCCGGCACCCGTATCCGTAGCGACTGTCGCGGTTCCGAGGCTGCTCGCTCTCCGACAGGGTCGGTCAGTCAGCATCTCAGCCTGATCGGCACTACTTCAACTGCGCGCGAATCTCCCCACCGGGATGGGCGGCACTGTGCACGTTGACGTAGAGGTTCCCCCCAATATAGGCATCGTACTGCGCGCTCGTCAGCATCGCGCTCGGCGGCACCGACCAGACGCCTTCACCGGTCTTGAGCAACGTCATGATCACCGGCCCGTTCTGTCCGGGAGCAGCCAGGTGGATGTGGGCGGCGGTCCCGTTCAGGTTGGTGGTCCGAACGCTTCCGTCGACCGTCTTGTCCGCACTGATCGTGATCAGGCTGGTTCCCGAGGCCGTGGTGTTCACCGGCGGAACCTCCTGCGTCCCGGTGAGCGCCGGCGTATTGTCCGAGGGGCTGCCAAGCCGGTTCGACATCTGGGAGCATCCGGCGGCGACGACGGTCGCCGTGATCACCATCCCGATCCACCACATCGCACTCTGGCGCATGGACGACCCTCCACTCGACTGAATTGAAAATCACCGCGGTCAGCAGCCCGCATCCGCTGTCAGCAAGGGACGTGCCGACCGCGGGAGCCTCAAGTATTTGGCGGGTCTGCGCCGCTACGTGAAGCGCCGCGGCGGGCTGCCTCGGTAGATATTACCCGGTCAGCTCTACCGGGCCGGCCTCCCGCGTCACGGGCACGCCGCTTGCCTTCTCGTGGTCAGGTGAGAACTCGAACCTCGCACGAGGAGGAGACACGAGATGGGCGGCAAGGGAGGCCGCGTGAAGAGCCGGAAGCAGGCCACTGCCCGCGCTGCTCCGTGAGTCTCTGTTACACTCCCCGGGCATGATCGTCGGCCTCGCCGCGGTCCCCGTGCTGCTGCTCCTCCTGGTGCTCCTGCTCGTCTTCTTCATCGTCCTGGTCGAGCTACGGATCCTGTCGTACGCCTATCGCAAGATCGGCATCAATCCGCGCTACGTCTTCCTGATCCTCGTCCTGACCCTGATCGGGAGCCACGTGAACATCCCGCTCTACGCGATGCCGGGAGCCGCGGGATCCACGGTGGTCGCGATCAACGTCGGAGGCGCATTGATCCCGGCTCTGCTGTCGGCCTACCTGTTCCTCCGCACGGGCCAGAGCGGCCTCATGATCATCGGCACCGCGCTGGTCGCGGTCGCGGTGAACCACCTCGCGGTCGTCGTCCCCGGCGTCGGCGTCGCGGTGCCGGTGCTGATCCCTCCGTTCCTCGCGGCGGCCGTGGCCCTGCTGCTTGCGTTTCGCCGCGCGCCGCCGGTCGCCTACGTGGCGGGGACGATGGGGACGCTGATCGGGGCGGACCTGCTCAACCTGGGCCGGGTCGCGAAGCTGGGCGCGCCGATGCTCTCGATCGGCGGCGCGGGAACGTTCGACGGGGTGTTCCTGACCGGGATCCTCGCCGGCCTGCTCGCCTGACGCGTCACGCGCTGTGTGGCATCCGGAATGCCTCACGAAGGCCAGCGCAGAATCTCGTGAGGCGCGCAGGCCGAAGTAGACTTACTTGCCGGGGGCTGGCCGGTTGGCCTCCTCCCACTGGATGAAGCGAGCCGTCTGCGAATCGGTCCGCTCGGGCATGCAGCAACGGAGCAAGGCGATCTTCCCGCCCCGCATCTCACGAACACCCCAGAGGATGATCCGGTCCACGCCTGCGCCCTGGATCGTGGCGCTCCGGGCCTCGAAGCGCGTGAGAAGAACGTTCCCGGACGCGTAGGTGTTTCCATGTGACAATACGGCCCCGATGAGCGAGGGTCGATTCGACGCCATCAGCCTCGAGGTGTTGTGGACCCGGGTCATCTCGGTGGTCGACGAGGCGGCCAAGGCCATCGTGCGCACCTCGTTCTCCACGTTGTCTAACGAGGCCAACGACTTCGCGTGCGTGCTCACCGACGCGCGCGGCTACGCGCTGGCCCAGAACTCGGGCAGCATCCCGTCCTTCATCGGCACGCTGCCCGCGACGGTGCGGCACTTCCTGCGCGAGCTGGGACCCGAGCAGATGCGGCCGGGCGACGTGCTGATCACCAACGATCCCTGGCAGGGGACCGGACACATGAGCGACGTCTCGCTCGTGAAGCCGATCTTTCTTCTGAAGGAGGGTCGTCAACCGCGATTGGTCGCCTTCTCGGCGACCACTTCCCACATGCCGGACATCGGCGGGCGCATCCGGGCGATCGAGGCGCGCGAGCTGTTCGAGGAAGGGTTCCACATCCCGCTGACCTATCTGATCCGCGACGGGCGCGCCGACGAGAGCCTGCTGCGGCTCCTGCGCGCGAACGTGCGCACACCCGACCAGACGGTCGGTGACATCTGGGCCCAGGTGAGCGCCAACGAGCTGATGGAGAATCGGGTGCGGCGGCTGATGGAGGAGTACCGGCTCGAGTCGCTCGACGGTCTCGGCGACGAGCTGTTCGGTCGCTCCGAGCGGGCGATGCGCGAGGCGATCCGGGCGGTGCCCGACGGCACCTACCGCTACGCGATCGACACCGACGGCTTCGAGGCGCCGTATCACTTCCGCATCGCGCTCACGGTCAGCGGCGACCGCATCGTGGCCGACTACACCGGCACGTCGCCCGCGCAGCCGCGCGCGATCAACTGCGTGATGGCCTACACCTACGCGATGACCGCGTACGCGGTCCGCTGCGCGCTCCTGCCCGGGCTGCCCAACAACGAGGGTATGTACCGGCCGGTCCAGGTGGAGGCCCCCGAGGGCTGCCTGCTCAACCCGAAGTTCCCGGCCGCGGTGGTGAGCCGCGCTCAGACCGGCCACTACGTGCCGATCCTCGTCCTGGGCGCGCTGCACCAGGTCATTCCGGACAAGGTCGCGGCGGCGGCCGGCTCGCCGCTCTGGGCGGTCGCCCAGTCGGGCGTGCGCGACGACGGCCGGCCCTACACGACCGTGCTCTTCTTCAACGGCGGCATGGGCGCGACCGCGGCCAAGGACGGCGAGCACGTGCTCTCGTGGCCCAGCAACATCTCGAGCACGCCGGTGGAGGTGGCCGAGCGCAACAGCCCGCTCTTCTTCCACTACAAGCGTATGCGCTCGGGCTCGGGCGGGCGCGGGCGATTTCGGGGCGGGCTCGGCCAGGACGTGCTGATCGAGAGCGAGTCGAAGCGGCCGATCGTGATGAGCTTCATGGCCGAGCGCACGCGCGTGCCCGCGCCGGGCCTGGCCGGCGGCGGCGCGGGCGGCCTGGGCGACGTACGCATCAACGGCAAGAAGGTGGATCATCGCCGCCAGCACGTCCTGGAACAGGGCGACCGCGTGCTGGTGAGCACCCCGGGCGGCGGCGGCTACGGTCCGGCCGGCAAGCGCTCGCCCGAGCTGCGCGAGCGGGACGGCCTCCTGGACTACGTGGCCCCCTCGAAAGAGAGGGCGGCTAGGTCACCACGGCGGGGTTCGCGAGGTAGTCGTCGAAGCGCTTCCCGGTGAGCCGCTCGAAGGCCTCGACGTAGCGGCGGCGGGTGCCCTCGACCACGTCCGCGGGCAACTCCGGACCCGGATAGGTCTTGCCCCAGCCGATCTTCTCGCAGAAGTCGCGCACGTACTGCTTGTCGTAGGAGGGCTGGGGGCCGCCCGGCGCGTACTGATCGGCGGGCCAGAAGCGGGAGGAGTCCGGGGTCAGCGCCTCGTCGCCAAGCACGAGCCGGCCGTCGCGATCGACCCCGAATTCGAACTTGGTGTCGGCGATGATGATGCCGCGCGCGAGCGCGTAGGCGGCCGCGAAGCGGTAGAGGGCCAGCGAGCACCGCTCGGCTTCCGCGAACCGCTCGGCGCCGACGACGCGCGCGGCCTGGTCGCGGGAGATGTTCTCGTCGTGGCCGGACTGAGCCTTGGTGGCCGGCGTGAAGATCGGCTCGAGCAGGCGATCGGACTCGCGCAGGCCGCCGGGGAGGTGGTGCCCGCACACCTGGCCGCTGCTTCGGTAGTCCCTCCAGCCGGATCCGGACAGGTAGCCGCGCACGACGCACTCGATCGGCAGCATCTCGAGACGCCGGCACTCGGTCGAGCGGCCGTCGGAGCGCACCGCGAGCAGGTGATTCGAGCAGATGGCGCGCGTCCGGGCGAACCAGAAAGCGGCCAGGCCGGTCAGCACGCGACCCTTGTCCGGGATCGCGGTCGGCAGCACCACGTCGAAGGTGGAGATGCGATCCGAGGCCACGAGCAGGAGGCGCTCGTCGTCGAGCGCGTACAGCTCGCGGACCTTGCCGCTACCCAGATGCACCGCGTCCGCCATGGATGGGAGCCCTCCTTTTCGCCGCACTGTAGCATAGTGCGCGCGCGCCGGAGGGGGCCGCGACGGGCGCGGCCCGCGTTCGTGCCGGCAACGATTTAAGCCTCGCCGGGTGGATACTGTGGGTATGAGCGCACTTCAACCCGCGCATCGACCCACGCATCAAGTCGTCGTCATCTCCGGCGACGGCATCGGCCCGGAGGTGACCACCGCGGTGCGCCGCATCCTGGCCGCGGCCGGCGCGCCGGTGGAGTGGGTGGAGTGCCTGGCCGGCCTGGCCGCGCTCGATCGGGGGCTGGACGTCCTGCCCCGCGAGACCCTCGAGGCCATCGAGCGGCACCAGGTAGCGCTCAAGGGGCCGTGCACCACCCCGATCGGCGAGGGCTTCGTCTCGATCAACGTCCGCCTACGCAAGGAGCTGGATCTCTACGCGGCGGTGCGGCCGGTCCGGAACCTGGACGGGGTGCCGACCCGCTACCGGGGCGTGGACGTCGTGATCATCCGCGAGAACACCGAGGGGCTCTACTCGGGCATCGAGGCGACGCTGGCTCCGGGCGTGGTGACCACCACCAAGGTGGCCACCGAGAAGGCCTGCACCCGGATCGCGCGCTGGGCCTTCCGCTACGCGCAGCACCGCGGGCGGAAGAAGGTCGCGGTCTTCCACAAGGCCAACATCATGAAGCTCACCGACGGTATGTTCATCCGCTGCGCCCGGACCGTGCACGACGCGGAGTTCACGGACATCGGCTACCAGGAGATGATCATCGACGCGGGATGCATGGGGCTCGTCCAGGATCCCACCCGATTCGACGTGCTACTGCTGGAGAATCTCTACGGCGACGTGCTGAGCGATCTCTGCGCGGGGTTGGTGGGCGGTCTCGGCGTGGTGCCGGGCGCGAACATCGGAGACCGGAGCGCGGTCTTCGAGGCGGTCCACGGCTCGGCGCCCGACATCGCGGGCCGCAACCTGGCCAATCCGCTCGCGCTCCTGATGTCGGCGGTGATGCTGCTCAATCACCTGGCCGAGACCCGCGACGACGAGCGGTGCGCGGCGGCGGCGCAGCGGATCAAGGACGGTTACAACGGCGCGCTGGCCGAGGGCGCCAAGACGCGCGACCTGGGCGGCACGCTCGGCACCTCCGAGTTCGCCGAGGCGGTCGTGACCCACCTGGGCACCTGACCGGCGCCCGCTCCACCGTCTCCCAATTCCTTGGTCCGGCGGGGCCCGGGCCGCATAGTGGTTGGTCGATGCGGCTCATCGCCAGGATGGTACGGGTGGGAGCTGTATCCCGCCCCCCGCGCGCGTGAGTCGGCGCGGCTGGTACGGGCGGCCCTGACCGGGCTTGCCCCCGGACCCCTGGCCGTGCGGCTCGCCGGTCCGCTCTCCCACGCGCTCCTCAAGAACATCGTTCCGGCAACTAGTCCTACTCGGGCAACGATCTCTGACCGGGAGGTATACTGAGCCCATGAAAACCGGGTTGATCGTCATCGGCGTGATCGTCCTGATCCTCGTCATCGGTATCGGGTGGGCCATCGGCATCAACAACCAGCTCGTGGCCCAGGAGCAGCTGGTCAACGAGAAGTGGGCGCAGGTGCAGAACGTCTACCAGCGCCGCGCCGACCTCGTCCCGAACCTGGTGGAGACCGTGAAGGGCTTCGCGACCCAGGAGCGCACCGTGCTGGAGGAGGTGACCAAGGCGCGCGCGAGCGTGGCCGGCATCAAGGCCACCCCCGAGCTGATCAACGACCCGGCCGCGTTCCAGAAGTTCCAGCAGGCCCAGGCCGAGCTGGGCGGTGCGCTGAGCCGGCTGCTCGTCACCGTCGAGCGCTATCCCGATCTCAAGTCCAACCAGAACTTCCTCACCCTGCAGAGCCAGCTCGAGGGCACCGAGAATCGGATCGCGGTGGAGCGCATGCGCTACAGCGAGGCGGTGCGCGACTACAACACACGAATCCGCCTCTTCCCCGGCAGCCTGATCGCCTCCTTCCGCGGCTTCAAGGAGAAGGCCTACTTCGAGGCCACCCCCGCCGCCCAGGAAGCCCCCAAGGTGAAGTTCTAGCCGGGCGGCGGCGCGGGAAATTCCGGTGCTCCGCCGCCTCGCGCCCGCGATGCTGCTGCTGGCGCTGCTGGCCGCGCCGGCGGCCGCCCTGCCCATCCCCCCCGCGCCCGCGCATCGGGTCAACGACTACGCGGGTGCGCTCTCGGCCGCGGACCGTGATCGCCTCGAGCAAAAGCTGATCGCGCGGGAGGCGACGAGCCGCAACCAGGTGGTGGTGGCGATCTTTCGCTCGCTCGAAGGCGAGAGCCTGGAGGACTACTCGATCCGGCTCGCCCAGGCCTGGCGGGTCGGCAAGAAGGGTCTCGACAACGGGGTCATCTTCCTCGTCTTCCTCGACGACCGGAAGATGCGCATCGAGGTCGGCTACGGGCTCGAGGGCAACCTCACCGACGCGATCTCGTCTTCCATCCTGCGGGACCTCGTGGCGCCCCGCTTCCGCGAGGGACGTCTCGCGGAGGGGATCGGGGCCGGGCTCGACGGCATCGATCGCGCCCTCGCGGGCACCTACCAGCGCCCGCCGGGGCCGAACCGCGGGCAGCCGACGCACGGCTTCGGCTGGCGCGAGGTGCTCGGGCTGATCTTCGTGGGGCTGCTGCTCGTCACGTTCGTCCAGAACCGGATCCAGAGCGCGGCGCTGCGGCGCCGGGGCTACACCGGGGGATCCTCGGGCTGGGGGGGCCCTTTTATTGGTGGCTTCGGGGGCGGGCTGGGGGGCGGCGGCTTCGGCGGCGGGGGCTTCGGCGGAGGTGGCGGCGGGTTCAGCGGGGGCGGCGGCAGCTTCGGGGGCGGCGGCTCGAGCGGGAGCTGGTGATGCCGCGTCATCCCCGCTGGGTGCGACGGTTCCTGAGCGAGGCCGATCTGCACGCGGTCGCCGCCGCGATCGCCGCAGCCGAGAAGCAGACCTCGGCCGAGGTTCGCGTGCATCTGGACGCCCACTGTCCGGGCGATGCGATGGCGCAGGCGGTCGCGGTGTTCGAGCGCCTCGGCATGCACCGGACGGCCGAGCGCCACGGCGTGCTGATCTACGTGGCGATCGAGGACCGCAAGCTCGCGGTGCTGGGCGATCAGGGCATCCACGATCGTCTCGGCCAGACGTACTGGGATCGGCTCGTGCAGGACATCCTGGCTCACTTCCGCGACGAGCGGCCGCGCGACGGCCTGCTGCACGCGGTCGGGGAGGTCGGGGCGGCGCTGCGCCAGCACTTCCCGCGCCGGTCCGACGACGACAACGAGCTGCCCGATCAGCTGAGCATCGGCCCCGACCGCGTCTGAGGCGGGGGCTGAGGCGCGGCGCCGGCCGCGCGCCTCGTCCCGCGTGGTATGCTCCCTGCGCCATGAAGCGTGCTGAGATCCCGACGCCCGCGCTCCTGCTCGACCTGGACCGCTTCGAGCGCAACATCCAGAAGATGGCCGCGCACCTCAAGAGCGCGGGCAAGAAGCTCCGCCCTCATTCCAAGACCCACAAGTGCCCGGAGATCGCCCGGCGGCAGGTGGCGGCGGGCGCGATCGGGGTCTGCGTGGCCAAGGTGGGCGAGGCCGAGGTGATGGCCGCGGCGGGGATTCGCAATCTACTGATCACCACCGAGGTGGTGGGGCCCGAGAAGATCGGCCGGCTCCTGGGCGTGCTGCGCCGCCAGCCCGAGACCATGGTGGTGGTGGACCATCCCGACAACGTCCGCGAGCTGGGTGACGCGGTGACCAGCGCCGGGCTCGTGCTCAACGTGCTGGTGGACGTGGACGTGGGCGGCCGCCGTACCGGGGTGCAGCCGGGCGAGCCCGCGTTCGACCTGGGCCGCCAGGTGATGGCGCAGCGTGCCCTCAACCTGCGCGGGTTGCAGGGGTACGCGGGCCACTGCGCGCACGTGATGGGCTTCGACGAGCGGCGGCGGGCCTCGCGGCGGTGGATGGGCCGCCTCATGAAGACCCGCGAGCTGTTCGAGAAGAACCAGCTCCCGGTGGACGTGGTGACGGGCGGCTCGAGCGGCACCTTCAACATCGACGTGGAGCTGGAGGGAATGACCGAGCTGCAGTCGGGCTCCTACTGCGTCATGGATCTCGACTACCGGCGCATCGGCAGCGCGCGCGGGGCCGCCTACGACGATTTCGAGATGGCGCTGACCGTGCTCACCACGGTGGTCAGCGTGCCGAGCCAGGAGATGGCGATGGTGGACGGTGGCTTCAAGGCGTTCTCCACCGATCGGCCCTTCGTGCCCGAGACGGTGGAGTGGCCGGGGGTCGAATACACCTGGGCGGGCGACGAGCACGGCAGGCTCATGACCGCCGAGCCGGGGCGGCTGCCGAAGCTCGGGCAGCTCATCGAGTTCTTCCCGCCGCACTGCGATCCCACCATCAACCTCTACGACCGGTTCTACGCGATGCGGGGCGATCAGGTGGAAGCGGTCTGGGAGATCTCCGGGCGGGGCCGCTCGCAGTAGCGCGCGGCCGAGGCCTGCCAGTAGGCCTGGAACACGTCCCACACCTCCTCGGGCGTTCGCGTCTGGAAGATGCGGGCGCGGCACTCGGTGGCGTGCCCGAGGCCTTCCGTGTACCAGGCGAGATGCTTCTTCATCTGCACCAGCGCGTACTTCTCCCCGAAGTGCTGGCGGATCAGCGTCATGTGGCGCGCGATCACGCGGGCCTTGTAGTCGCGCTGCCCGGCGTCGGGGAGCGCCTCGAAGGCCTCGTCGAAGATCCAGGGGCTGCCGAGGGCGCCGCGCCCGATCATCACCGAGGCGCATCCGGTCTCGGCCATCATCCGCCGCGCCTCCGCCATCGCGCCCACGTCGCCGTTGCCGGTGACCGGGATCGAGACCGCCCGCACCACCTCGCCGATGATCGTCCACGGGGCCTTGCCGGTGAAGCGCTGCGAGCGGGTGCGGGGGTGCACGGTGAGGGCGTCCACGCCCTCGGACTCCGCCATCTGGGCCACCTCGACCGCGTTGAGGTGCTCGTCGTCCCAGCCGCCGCGGATCTTCACGGTGAGCGGCACGCTCACCGCCTTGCGCAGCGCGCGCAGGATCAACGCGGAGGCCGCCACGTCGCGCATGAGGGCGGCGCCCTTGCCCTTGCCGGTGATCTTGGGCATCGGGCAGCCCATGTTGAGGTCCACGATGTCCGCGCCCAGCGTCTGGCAGCGATCGGCCGCGCGCGCGAGCAGGTCCGGGTCCTTGCCCAGGAGCTGCATGGCGAGCGGCCGCTCCTCGGGGTAGTAGGCGGCGATGGCGTCGGCGTGCGGATGGCCGGTCAGGAGCGAGGCCGCGTCCATCTCCTCCGAGGTGGTGAGCCCGCTGCCGCACTCGCGCGCGATGAGCCGGAAGGGCGCGTTGGTGACGCCGGCCATCGGCGCGAGGCGGGCCGGGGCGGTGATCTCGACGGGTCCGATCTTCATGGGGGCCCCAGTATACCGCTCAGTCCGCCCACAGGCCGCGGTGCTGCTCGCGCGCCTCACGGGCCAGCTTCCGGAACAGCTCGGCGTGGCGCACGTTGGGCGGCACGGTCATCACCTGCGCGTAGCCCAGCCGCACGAGCTCGGCGTTGATCATGATCTCGTCACCGTCGGGGCCCTTCACCCAGACGTAGGCGAGGAGCCGCCCGTAGCGGTCGCGGAGCTGCACGTCGGGCTCGAGGCGCACCGGCTTGCCGCCGATCAGCCGCCGGTTGACGTCGGTCGCCTCGCGGCCGCCCGGCTGCTCCCCGCGCGTCGGATGGTGCACCTCCGGCGTGTCGATGCCGATGTAGCGCACCTTCTCCACCCGGTCCGTGAGCCGCACCCACACGGTGTCGCCGTCCACGAATCGGACGACGGGGCCGGTGAGGATGACCGTCTCGGCCTGTGCCTTCCCATCCAACCCCGCCCCGCCCGGGAGCGACACGGGTGAGGGGAGCGAGAGGAGCCAGCCCAACGCGAGGAGTGCCGCGAAAACCCGAGCACGCATGATGTATCAACCACGATACACCACGCGGTTTCGGGCCCGGCGGTTTTGCCGCCGCGGCGCGAGCGCGACCGCTACAGCGCGCGCTTGACGAACGCCCCGCCCTTGACGATCGCGAGCAGGTGGGCGGAGTTCTGGAACACGCGCAGATCTTTGAGAGGGTTGCCGTCCACCACCAGCAGGTCGGCGTACTTGCCGGGCTCGACGGAGCCGATGCGGTCGGTCATCCGGAAGATCTCCGCGTTGACCATGGTGGCCGAGAGCAGCACCTCCATCGGCTTCATCACCTGGCCCTTCAGCTCGAACTCCATCGCGCGCTGTGACTGCATGTCGCCGAGCAGATCCGAGCCCGAGCCGATCTTGCACCCGGCCCGGTAGGCGTGGGTCAGGCCCTCGAGGCTCCGCTCCAGTGCGAGGTTGATCTTCTGGATCTGGTGCTCGCCGATGCCGTAGTTCTTGCCCTCGCGCGAGATCGCCTCGTAGGTGACCATGGTCGGGACCAGGTAGGCGCCCGCCGCCTTGATGGCGTGCGCGCCCGCCTCGTCGAGCAGGTTGCCGTGCTCGATACAGCGCACCCCGGCCTGGATCGCGTTGCGGATCGCGGAGCCGGAGTAGGCGTGGGCCAGTACGTACTTGCCGACCGCGCGCGCCTCCTCCACCGCCGCGCGCATCTCGTCCACCGTGTACTGGGTGGTATCCAGCTCGTCGCCCGGCGACATCGCCCCGCCCGACGCCATGATCTTGATCTGATCCACGTCGTGCCGGAGGTTCTCGCGAGCGGCCTTGCGCACCTCGTCGGCGCCGTCAGCGATCACGCCCGCCATGCCCACGCAGCAGTCCACCGGCTCGATCCACTCCGAGCGGCGCCGCTTGTCGGCGTGCCCGCCGGTCTGCGACAGCGGCCGGCCCGAGACCAGCATCCGGGGGCCGGGATAGAGGCCGGACTCGGCGGCCTCGCGGAAGCCGTAATCGGCCCCGCCCGCGTCGCGCACGGTGGTGAAGCCCTGCATCAGCGCCTGCTCCATGCGCCGGAGGGCCTTGGCCGCGATGAGGCTCGGCGGATTGAAGCGGTGCTGCTCCGGGATATTGCCCTCGACCGCGCAGATGTGCACGTGCGCGTCCGTGAGCCCGGGCATCAGCGTGCGTCCCTTCAGATCGAGCGTGTCCACCTTGCCGGGCAGCGGTCCGGCCTTGCCCGAGGCGATGACGTCCTTGATGCGCTCGCCCTCCACCACGACGGCCGCGCCCTCCACGGGGTCCTTGCCGGTGCAGTCGATCAGGAACGCGTTCGTGAACACCGTGATGGCCATGGCCGTCCTCCGAGGTCTCGATAGTGATCCGCGGGCGGAATTCTAGCAGGAAAGCGCGGCGTGGTGACGCGGGGCGCCAGGAGGCCTGTCCGGCGGTCGGGCGGAATTCCCATGCCCCGAGCCAACCGCGTGAGGCAAGCTCGCGATTTCAGGGCGGCGCGACGCTGGCATGGCGGATGCCTCGAGACAACCGGAGCAGTTCACCGACCGGAGGGTGCGGTACAGCGCACCGAGCGAGGTGACGCCATGCATTCGGAGCCCTGGTACGACCTGGTGATACGGGAGCTGTCGGACCTGAGCGATCCGGCCAAGGAGAAGCTCGCGGAGGCCGCCGCGGAGGCGCTACCCACTCCCGACCCGGACGCCGAAGAGCCCGCCGCTCCGGCCGATCCGGAAGCCGCTCCCGCGGGCTCCCCCGCGCGGTACTCGCCCACGACTCGTTTCGAGGACCGCCGCGCGCGTTGAACTAGCGACGCCCAGCCACTGAGCGAGCGCCGGGAGTCGCCCGGCGCTCGCCCCCCTCCCGGATCCGCGCGCGGCTAGCGCGCCAGCTTGGCCTCGTACATCCAGATGCGCTCGTCGGCTCGTGGCGTCCACTCGATCCAGTTGGCCACGCCGTAGAGGTCGTGCTGCTGCCAGAGGAAGACCCACGGCACCTCGTCGTGCACCATCTGCTGGATCTCGGCCCACGCCTCGAGCCGCTTCTTCGGATCCACGATGACGACGGCTTGGGCGATCTTGGCGTCGAGCGCTTTGTTGTTGCCGTAGGAGGAGTAGGTCTGGCTGGCCGAGAAGAGCTGATCGATGGTGTTCTGCGCGTCCAGCGCGGGCCCCCAGCCGAGGAAGAACATGTCGCCGGTGGTGCGGTTCTTGATCTTGTCGAGGTGCGTGCCCCACTCGTTCACCACCACGTTGACCTTGATGCCGATCCGCTGGAGCTGCGCGGCGATGGCCAGCGAGATGTCCTTGTCGAGCGGATAGCGGCCCGACGGGGTGTCGAGGGTGAGCTGGAGCTTGGTCGGATCCACCCCGGCCTCCTTGAGCAGAGCCTGGGCCTGGGCGGGATCGTACTTGATGCACTGGATCTTCGGTGAGTAGTCCACGTTGATCGGCGAGAGCGAGCCGCACATCTTGGTCGCCCGGCCTTTCAACACCTGCTGGATCAGCTCGTCCACGTTGACCGCGTGGTGAATGGCCTTGCGCACGCGGAGGTCCTGCATCGGGCCCGGCTTGAGGTTCACCAGGGCCAGGTAGTTGATCCGGGAGGAGACGGTGGCGCGCAGCCGGGCCTTGCCGCTGTTCTGCAGCATCTCCACGTTCTGGGGCGGCACGTCCTTCATGATGTCGATCTCCCCCGCGAGCAGCGCGGCCATGCGCGCGCTGAACTCGGGGATGAAGCGGAAGGTCACCCGGCTCGCCTCGGCGGGGGTCTGCCAGTAGTCGGGATTTCGCTCCACCACCAGCTTCTCGTCGCGCACCCACTGCACGAAGCGGAAGGCCCCGGTGCCGATCGGCTTGGCGGCCAGGGCCTGCACGCCCTGTTCCTTGAGCGCCTTGGGCGGCATCGGCAGGAAGTCGCTGCCCGCGATGCGGTCGATCAGGCCGGGCCACGGCTTGTCGGTGATGAGGCGCACCGTGTAGTCGTTGACGATCTGGACCTCTTTCACCTGGGCCCAGCGCGGCATGTAGTGGGTCTTGTTGGCCGGGTCCTTGATGTAGTCCATGGTCGCCTTCACGCTCTGGGCGTTGAAGGGCTCGCCGTTGTGGAACTTGACGCCCTGGCGGAGCGTGAACTCCCACGTGGTGTCGTTCACGATCTTCCAGCCGGTGGCCAGCATGGGGACCGGCTTGTAGGTCTTGGGATCCCGGTCCACCAGCCGGTCGTACATGTGCTCGACCATGTTGTTGGTCGTCCAGTCCACGATGGTGTCGGGCAGGAGCGTGCGGGGCTCGGCCGCGAAGGCCACCACCACCTCCTTGGTCTTCGCCCGATCCTGGGCGACCGCGGGGACGATGGGGGATGCGGCGATCGTCACGCCCAGCAGCACCGCGAGCGCGGCCAGCGTTCTCGAGAATTGGGTCATGAAACCCTCCTGGTGGATTCGACCTTCTTGACGTAGCGGATCAGGCGCGGGTCGGGCTCGTAGATCGAGTCCCAGAACCCCACCGCCCACGGGTGATCGTGCTCGACGAGCGCCGAGATGCGTACCGCGCCGCGCTCGACCAGGCTCTGCTCGGCCGCGGCCACCAGGGTGCGCGCGAGGCCCCGGCGCCGGTACGACGGCAGCACCGCGAGCCGATAGATGTTGCCGCGCCAACCGTCCCAGCCGCCGATGATCGAGCCCACCAGCAGATCGTTCTCCTCCGCCACGAGCACGGTGGCGGCGGGATCGCGGAGGACCTGGCCGATCAGCTCGGGGGTGTCGGTGGGGCTCGGCGTCGCGTCGGCGTGATGCCACAGGTCGAGCAGCGCCTGGCCTTCGTCGGGACGGCAGGTCCGGATGGTGACCGCCATCAGACGCGGAACTTGGGATCGAGCACGTCGCGCAGCCAGTCCCCGACCAGGTTGATGCCGAGCGCGGTGAGAGCGAGCGCGGCGCCCGGGAAGGCGGCCAGCCACCACGCCACGTAGAGATAGTCGCGGCTCTCCGAAAGCATGCTGCCCCACGCCGGCGTCGGCGGCTGCACGCCGAATCCGAGGAACGAGATGGCGGCCTCGGCCACGATGAACTGGGAGAACTGGAGGCTGGCCACGATGATGATCGACGGCGCCACGTTGGGAAGCACGTGCCGGAAGAGCAGGCGCGCGCGTCCGAGCCCCAGGGCCTGGGCGGCGTGCACGAAGTCGCGCTCTTTCACCGACAGTACCTCGCCTCGGACCACGCGAGCATACACGACCCAGCCGGCGGCTGACAAACTGACGATGATGTTGCGCAGGCCGAGCCCCACGATCGCGTTGATGGTGAGCGCCAGCAGAATGAACGGGAACGAGAGCTGTACGTCCACCACCCGCATGAGCACCGCGCCCGGCCAGCCCTCGAAGAAGCCGGCCAGGAGCCCGAGCAGCCCGCCCACCACCGCGGTGAGCAGCACGCAGCAGAGCCCGATGAAGAGGGCCACCCGCGTGCCGTAGAGCACACGGGCGAGCAGGTCGCGCCCGAGCTGGTCGGTGCCGAGTGGATGACCGGGCGTGCCCGGCGGCTTGAGCCCGGCCGCGAAGTCGCTCTGCACCGGATCGTACGCGGCGAGCAGCGGCGCCGCGACCGCGGCCAGGAGGGCGAGCGCGGCGATGATCAAGCCCAGGAGGCCGCGGCCGTGGCGGCGGAGGAAGACCCTCATGCGTGAGAGCCTACCCGCGTGCGCGGGTCGAGCCAGCCGTAGAGCAGGTCCACCGCGAGATTGATGAGGGTGTAGGTGACCGAGAAGACGAAGACCGCGGCGAGCACCACCGGGAAGTCGCGATTGAGCAGGGCCTGGACGGTCAGACGTCCGAGCCCCGGCCACGCGAAGATAGTCTCGGTGATGACCGCGCCGCCCAGGAGCTGGGCGGTGTCGAGCCCGGCCAGGGTCACGATCGGGATGGCCGAGTTCTTGAGCGTGTGCTTGCCGATGACGACCCGCTCCGCCAGCCCCTTGGCCCGCGCGGTCAGTACGAACTCCTCGTTGAGGGTGTCGAGGACCGAGGAGCGCGTGAGCCGCGCCATGCGCGCGGCGTAGAACGAGGCCAGCACCACGCACGGCATGACGAAGTGGAGCGGCCCGCCGGTGCCGCCGGTTGGCAACCACCCGAGGCGCACCGAGAAGACGTAGATCAGCATGAGGCCGAGCCAGAAGCCGGGCACCGCCTGGCCCAGCACCGCGCCGCCCATGCCGAGGAAGTCGACGAGCGAGCCGCGCCGCACCGCGGAGAGCACGCCGACCGGCACCGCCACGCAGAAGGTCAGCAGCAGCGCGGTGACGGCCAGGTAGAGCGTGGCGGGCAGCCGCTGCAGCACCAGCCCGAGCGCGTCCTGCTTGTAGCGCAGCGACTCGCCGAAGTCGCCGTGGAACGCGTGCTCGACGAAGCGCCCGTACTGCACGATCAGCGGATCGTTGAAGCCCAGGCGCTCGCGGAACTCGTTCAGGTCCTTGGCCTGGATGTCCATGGGCAGGAACAGCAGCACCGGGTCGCCGCCCAGCCGAACGAGGAAGAAGACGGCGGTGAGCGAGAGGAAGACGACCAGGACCGTCTGTCCGAGTCGGGACAGGACGTAGGCGCGCATTTGGGGGAGTGTACCCGATCACCCGGCCGGGCCGGCGCGGCCATTGCTGCCGGCGCGGCCATTGCTATAGTGGCCGGGATTGTCCATGGGACTCGTTCGCGACCTGTCGGTCTCCGCGGTGGCCGCCGGCTTCGTGACCGTGCTGGTCGGGTTCGCCAGCGCGGCGGTGATCGTCTTCCAGGCCGCCGGCGCCGTCGGCGCGTCGCCGGCCCAGGTGGGCTCGTGGATGCTGGCCCTGGGCGTGGGCATGGGGCTCACCAGCGTCCTGCTCTCGCTCCGTTATCGCGCGCCGATCGTCACCGCGTGGTCCACCCCGGGCGCGGCCCTGCTGGTCACGAGCACCGCGGGGCTCTCGATCCAGGAGGCCACCGGCGCGTTCGTGGTGTCAGCCGTGCTCATCACGCTCTGCGGATTTTCGGGCTGGTTCGAGCGGGCGATGGATCGCATCCCGGTGCCGATCGCCTCCGGCATGCTGGCGGGAGTGCTGCTGCGCTTCGGCCTCGCCGCCTTCACCGCGATGAGCACCCGGTTCGCGCTTGCCTTCGGCATGTTCTGCGCCTACCTGTTCGCCCGGCGGCTGATCCCGCGTTACGCGGTGATCGCGGCGCTGGTGGTGGGGATGGCGGTCGCGCTGGGGCAGGGGCTCCTGCACGCCGAGACCGTCCGCCTGGCGCTGGCCACGCCCCAGTGGGTCACCCCCCGCTTCTCGCCGGGTGCGCTCATCGGGGTGGCGCTCCCGCTCTTCGTGGTGACGATGGTCTCCCAGAACGTGCCCGGCGTCGCGGTGATCCGGGCCTCGGGCTACGCGGTGCCGATCTCGCCCCTGATCGGCTGGACCGGCCTCACCAACCTCCTGCTGGCCCCCTTCGGCGGCTTCACGCTCAACCTGGCCGCGATCACCGCGGCCATCTGCATGGGCCGCGAGGCCCACGAGGATCCCCGGCGCCGGTACGTGGCCGCGGTGGCCGCCGGCCTCTTCTACGCGATCGTCGGTCTCTTCGGAGCCACCGTCGTGAGCCTTTTCACCGCCTGTCCGGCCGAGCTGGTGGCGGCGATCGCCGGGCTGGCCCTCTTCGCCACCATCGGCAACGGGCTGGCCGCGGCGGTCGGCGACGCGAATCAACGAGAGCCCGCGCTCGTCACGTTTCTGGTGACCGCGTCCGGCCTCACGCTCGTCGGGGTCGGGTCCGCGTTCTGGGGACTGGTGGCGGGCATCATGACCCTGGTGATCTTGCGGGCGACCGGCCGTCGCGGCTGAGCGCCGTGGAGGAGCGTGCGATGGCGGCATCCGCTGGCGATCGAGGATCGGTGCTGCCCGCGGTGATCGTGGGCCTCTGCCTGCTGGTCGGGCTCGCGAGCGGCGGCTACTTCATCGGCAAGGGCGCGGCCCGCTTCAAGTCCGACTCCCGGGTGGTCACGGTCAAGGGCCTGGTCGAGCGCGAGGTGAAGGCGGACCAGGCGGTGTGGACGCTCGGCCTCCGGCGCGCCAGCGAGGACCTGCGCGATGCCCACACCAAGATCACCGCGGACCGGGACGCGGCGGTGGCCTTCCTCAAGAAGCAGGGCTTCACCGACGCGGAGATCGAGCGCCAGCCCACCCGCACGGTGGACAAGCTGGCCCGCGAGTACGGCCAGCCCCAGGTGGCCGACCGGTTCCGCTACGTGGTCACCACCTCGGTGGTGGTGAAGACCACCAACGTGGAGCTGGTCCGCGCCGCGCTCGGCTCCACCGAGGAGCTGCTCAAGTCGGGCGTGGTGCTCGACGGCGAGCGGGAGGGCGGCGCCGCGAACCCTCGCTATGTCGTCTCCCGGTTCAACGACCTGCGCCCCCAGCTGCTGGCCGAGGCCACCCGGAACGCGCGGGCGACCGCGCAGCAGTTCGCCGCCGACTCGGGCGCGCAGGTGGGCAGCATCCGGTCCGCGAACCAGGGGTCGATCCAGATCTTCGGTCAGGACGGTGGCGACGAGTCGGCCCCGTTCAGCCCCACCAGCACGCCGATGAAGCGGATCCGGGTGGTCAGCACTTTCGAGTTCGAGCTGAGGTAGTCGACCGGGCCCGTGCCCACCGTCTTCTCGCACGCGGCGGTGCCGCTCCTGCTGGGGTGTGGGCTCGGGCGCGAGATCGTCCCCGCGCGTTTGCTGGTCGCGGGCGTGGTGGCGGCCGCGTTGCCGGACCTCGACGTGGTGACGTTCGGCCTCGGCATCCCGTACTCGGCGAGTCTCGGCCACCGCGGTCTGACCCACTCACTCTGCTTCGCGGCCCTGCTGGCCCTGGCCGGCGCGGCGGCGCACCGGGCCCTCGGCACGAGCTTCGCGCGCGCGCTGGTCTTCCTCTTCGTGGCCACCGCCTCCCACGGCGCGCTCGACGCCTTCACCAACGGCGGCATCGGGGTCGCGTTCCTGTGGCCCTGGTCCGGGGAGCGCTACTTCGCCCCGGACGCCCTGCGGGTGATCGAGGTCTCCCCGATCGGCGTCTCGCGGTTCGTCTCGGCGCGCGGGCTGACCGTCCTGGAATCCGAGCTGCGGTGGATCTGGCTGCCGGCCCTCGCGGCGGGACTCGCCCTGGCCGGAGCCAGGCGCGGATACGGTACACTGCTGCGATCTCGACATCGGCCGCGCTGAGAAAGGACGCCACGCGTGAAATACTGGGAAGACTTCGAGGTCGGCGAGACCGCCGACCTGGGATCGTGCTCGCTGACCGAAGAGCAGATCATGGCCTTCGCCCGGAAGTACGATCCCCAGCCGTTTCACGTCGATCCCGAGGCGGCGCGGCGCAGCATCTTCGGCGGGCTCATCGCGAGCGGGTGGCACACCTGCGCGCTCATGATGCGTCTCTCGGTGGAGGCGGCCCAGCGCGAGCAGGCCGCGGCCACCGGCTCGCCCGGAATCGACTCCTGCCGCTGGCTCAAGCCGGTGCGGCCGGGCGACGTGCTGACCGGCGCGACCGAGGTCCTCGAGACGTGGCCGTCGCGGACCAGGCCCATCGGGTTCGTCCGCCGGCGCGTCGAGATGGTGAACCAGCGCGGGGAGGCGGTGCTGGCGATCGTGGGCATCTCGATGTACCAGCGGCGGCCGGCATGAAGTACTTCGAAGACGTGGAGATCGGCGAGACCACCCGGTTCGGACGGTACGAGGTCACGAAGGAGGAGATCGTCGAGTACGCCCGCCAGTTCGATCCTCAGCCCTTTCACCTGGACGAGAAGGCGGGGCGCGCCAGCATGTTCGGCGGGTTGATCGCGAGCGGCTGGCACACCGGGGCGATGTTCATCCGGATGGTCTGCGACAGCATGATCCCGGGGGCGGCCACCGCGGGCGCGCTGGGCTTCGACGACCTCAAGTGGCTCAAGCCGGTGCGGCCGGGGGACGTCCTGTCGGTGGAATCGGTGGTGCGGGAGAAGATCGAGTCCCGGAGCCGGGCCGACCGCGGGACCGTGAAGGTCGAGAGCCGGATCCTCAACCAGCGCGACGAGGCGGTGATGAGCCTCGTGTCGCTGGTGATCTACCTGCGTCGGCCGTCGGCGGCTTCCTAGCGACTCCCCGATGAGGGGTAGCTGACCGCGAGCCCGGCCCCCGCGTCGGACTGGATCCCGAACGGCGGGATCGGATAGCGCAGGCCGTTCTTGCTGAGCGCGGCCAGGCCCTCGATGACCTTGGGCAGGAAGCGCGGGGGGATGGCCATCAGCATCTCGTCGTCGGCCACCCCGCCGTAGCGGCGCTCCGCGTAGCAGGGGATGGTCAGCGCGGGCTCACCGGTCTTGAGCGCCTTGCCCCAGGAGTCGGCGCACGCCGACTCGCCGACCGAGGTGAACGACATCTTCTTGTAGCCGATCCACTGCAGTCCGTTGATGAAGAAGATCATCTGGCCGGGGGTGCCGTAGATGAGGCAGATGTCCGGCGGCTCGAGGCGGCCGGAGGTCAGCGGGGCCACCGCCATCGCGCGGTAGCGCCCGTACGGCACGCAGTCCATCGCGTGCTGGTGCAAGCTCGCGTCGTCCTGGGTCTTGAACCACACCCCGGCCATGCGCTTGCCGGAGAGCCATTCGTCGTCCTGCGGAGACAGCCCGATCACCGCGCCGCACTGGGCGCCTACCAGGTCCGCCATCGTGATGCCCACCGTCCAGCCGAGCTGCCGGGCCTGGGCCACGATCTGGTCGGTGGTGTGCTTGGCCTTGGGGCGGCGGATCTTGGGAATCGCTTCCATCTCCTCGACGGTCTCGAAGAGCTTCATCCCGATGGGGATGGAGCGCAGGCGGAGATACTGGTTCAGGCCGTTGACGATCGCGTCCCAGTCGTACTTGTCGGTGGTCATGGTGGTCTCCACGCAGCCGGCTACGGCTTGAACTCCTGGTCGAGGATCTCGGTGATGAAGCGATCCAGCGAGACGGGGTAGAAGCGCACGTCGGGGGCCAGGATCACCCCGGTGTTGATGACCTCGCGCTGGGCGAGCTCGTCGAGCGCGCGCTCCACCTGGGCCTGCGGATTGCGCTCCCAGCGCTGGATCTTGAGGTCCTCGCTCTCGAGGGTGACCTGGTGGCGGTTGGAGTAGGCGAAGGAGAAGACGCGGGCCACCAGGGCCTCGTCCATCAGCTCGCTCTCCTTGAAGAGATCACCGTAGGTCTGGCCGGCGCGGCCGGGCGCCAGCACGAGACGCGGGGAGACCTTGATCTTGCCGCGGATCTCAACCGAGGCGGCGGGCCGCGCCTCCTGCGGTCCCACCAGGATGTAGGGCAGCACATGGTAGCCCGCGATGATACCGGCGACCGGCTTGCGCAGGATCGCGGTGGTTTCGAAGAGGTGCTTGAGGAACTCGGGGTCGTGCTTCTCGCCGAACATGAGGGCGCTAGCCGCGGTAGATCGAGACTTCCATGCAGTCGAAGCCGAAGTCGTGCTCGCGGCTCTGGTAGTGGCCGCTCTCGCGCACGTGGTCGAGATAGGGCTTCACGTCGCGGCGGTACATGCCGGTGTTGTCGGCCACGATCAGGGCGCCCTTGAGCAGACGCGGCTCCACCGCGCGCAGGTAGTCGAGGTAGTCGTCCTTCTTCGCGTCGATCAGCAAGAAGTCGACGGGGCCGCGGAGCAGGGGCAGCACGCGGAGGGCGTCGCCCACCACCACCTTCACCCGCTTGTCGAGGCCGGCCTCCGCGACGTTGCCCTCGACGAAGCGGGCCAGGTAGGGATTCTGCTCGACGCAGGTGAGCCGTCCACGCGGCGGCATGTGGCCGGCTACCAGGATCGCGGAGTAACCGAGGAGCGAGCCCACCTCGATGCCGCGCCGGGGCTTGTGCCGGATCAACAGCCGCCGGATGACGCGGCCCTTCTCCCGGCCGATCACCGGGATGTGCCAGAGGGACACCGCCCGGTCCATCAGCCGCAGCATGCGGGCCGCGGTCTTGGTCATGCGCGGACCGGGATCCGCTCGCGCACCCCATCGGGTAGCGGGTAACGCCGGTCCCACTTGCCGGCCTTGACGAGCTGGCCCGGCAACGAGCGACCGACGATCTCCTGCACGCGCTTCGACGTGGCGATCAGCGCGTCGAGGTCCACGCCGGTCTCCACGCCCGTCGCGTGCAGGCAGTGGATCAGGTCCTCGGTGCACACGTTGCCGGAGGCGCCCGGCGCGAACGGGCAGCCGCCGAGCCCCCCGATGGAGGCGTCGAAGTGGGTGACGCCCAGCTCCATCGCGGCCAGGATGTTGGGGATGGCCATCGCCCGGGTGTCGTGGGTGTGGAGCGTCCACTCGACGCCGGGGAAGCGCGGCACCAGGCGCTCCAGCACGCGGGCGACCTGCGCGGGATTGGCCATGCCGGTGGTGTCGGCGAGCCCGATGCCGCGCGCGCCCATGCCCACCAGGCGCGCCACCACCGATTCGAGCTGCGCGACGGGGACCTCTCCCTCGAACGGGCAGCCGAAGGAGCAGGAGATGCCCGAGACCACCGGCACGCCCGCGCGCCGGGCGACCTCCGCCACCGCGGCCAGCTTGGTGAGCGACTCCGCGACGGTCATGTTGACGTTGGCCAGGTTGTGGCTCTCGCTGGCCGAGACCACGGTGTGGATTTCGTCCACCCCCGCGTCGACCGCCCGCACCGCGCCCTTGTCGTTGGGCACGAGCGCGGAGTAGATCGTGCCGGGCCGGCGCGTGATGCCGGCCATCACCTCCGCGGCGTCCCGGAGCTGGGGGATGGCCTTGGGCGAGACGAACGAGGTCGCCTCGATCCGGAGCATCCCGGCGGCGGCGAGCCGGTTCACCACCTCGATCTTCTGCTCGGTCGGGATGAACTCGGGCTCGATCTGGAACCCGTCGCGGGTTCCCACCTCGCAGATCGTCACGCGCGGGGGCAGTTTCATCGTGTGGTCTCCTGGGTCGCTTCCCATTCGTCTCGCATGATCTCGCCGAGCCAGGCGTCGTGCCAGCGGCCGTCGATGAAGTAGTAGCGGCGCCGCATGCCGCACTGCCGGTAGCCCGCCTTCTCGAGCCCGCGCCGGCTCGCGTCGTTGGGCAACACCACCAAGGTGGTCACGCTCTCGAGCCCGAGCTCGCGGAACGCGTAGCGGGTGCGCAGGCGCATCGCCTCGCCGGCATAGCCCTTGCCCCACTCGTCCTTCTCGCCGATGACGGTGCCGCTCTCGCCACGCCGGTTGCGCCAGTCGATCCGCTCGATCGCGGTGTTGCCGATCACCCGGCCGTTGTGCTTGAGCGTGATCGCCCACAGCACCTGGTTCGGATCCTTGCCGGTCTGCTCCAGCCACTCCTCCTCGGCCCGGAGCGTGAACGGGAAGCGATAGAGCATGTAGCGCGTCACTTCCATGTCCGCGAACCAGCGCTGATAGGCCGCGAGGTACTCCGGCCGCGGCGGTTCGAGCCGGACGCGCTCGCCGTCGAGAATCGGACCCAGCACTAGTACGAGCGCGGCATGCCGAGGACGTGCTCCCCGACGTAGGCCATGACCAGGTTGTTGTTGATCGGCGCGGCGCGGTAGAGGCGCGACTCGCGGAACTTGCGTTCGATGTCGTATTCCTCCGCGAAGCCGTAGCCGCCGTGGCAGTCGATGCAGGCGTTGCCCGCCTCGATCGCCGCCTCGGAGGCGAGGTACTTGGCCATGTTGGCCTCCGGCCCGCACGGGATGCCGGCGTCGAACATCCGCGCCGCCTTGGTGCGCATCAGATCGGCGGCCTCGATGTTCATGTGGGCCCGGGCGATCGGGAACTGCACGCCCTGGTTGGACCCGATCGGTTTGCCGAAGATCACGCGCTGGCCCGCGTAGGCGACCGCTCGCTCCACGAACCAGCGGGCGTCGCCCAGCGAATCCGACGCCACCAGGATCCGCTCCGCGTTCATCCCGTCCAGGATGTAGGAGAAGCCCTTGCCCTCCTGGCCGATGAGGCTCGCGGCGGGGATCTCCATGTTGTCGAAGAAGAGCGCGTTGGTCGAGTGGTTCATCATCATGCGCAGCGGCCGTACGTCGAGCCCCTTGCCCTTCAGCTCGCGGATGTCGATGAGGAACGCGCTGAGCCCGTCGGTCTTCTTCTTTACCTGGTCCACCGGCGTGGTGCGCGCCAGCAGCAGCATGAGGTCGGACTGGAGCACGCGGGAGATGAACATCTTTTGCCCGTTGACCACGTAGCGGTCGCCCTTCCGGATCGCCGTGGTCTGGAGCTTCGTGGTGTCGGAGCCCGCGTTGGGCTCGGTGACCCCGAAGGCCTGCAGCCGCAGCTCGCCGGTGGCGAGCTTGGGCATGTACTCGCGCTTCTGCGCTGCGGAGCCGTGGCGCAGCACCGTGCCCATGATGTACATCTGCGCGTGGCAGGCGCCCGCGTTGCCCCCCGAGCGGTTGATCTCCTCGAGGATCAGAGCCGCTTCCATGATCCCGAGGCCGCCGCCGCCGTATTCCTCGGGGATCAGGACCGCGAGGTAGCCCGCCTTGGTCAGCTCGTTGACGAAGGCCTCGGGGTATTCGCGGCGCGTGTCGAGGTCGCGCCAGTACTCGCCCGGGTACTGCTTGCAGAGGTCGTACACCGCGGCCTTGAGGGCCTTCTGCTCGTCGGTGAGTACGAAGGTCATGTCGGCTGTCATTCGTGGCCCCTCTTCATCCTCAACATGGCTTTGCCATGTTGACCGTGGGCGAGAAGGTCGCGGCACCCCGCGGCGACCCGCTCACATGTTGTCCTATCGTCCGGTGAATCTGGGCTTCCGTTTCTCGTTGAAGGCGCGGACGCCTTCGAGTCGATCCTCGGTGGTCACGGTGTTGTTGTAGGCTTCGATGGCCAGGGCCATGCCGGTCTCGAGGTCGGTCTCGCCACCCCGGTTGACCGCCTTCTTGGCCTGGCGCACCGCGATGGGTCCATTGTCCGCGATGGTGGCCGCGATCTCCAGCGCCTTGGCGCGCGCCTGGCCGGCGGGCACCACGTGGTTGACGAGGCCGATGGCCTTGGCCTCGCGAGCGTCCACGCGACGGCCGGTGAAGATCATCTCCTTGGCCATCGGCGCGCCGAGGATGCGGGGCAGGAGCTGGGTGCCGCCCACGCCCGGGAAGATCCCGCGGGTGACCTCGGGGACCGCGAAGACCGCGCTCTCCGAGCAGACGATCAGGTCCGAGAGCACGGCCAGCTCGCAGCCGCCGCCCATCGCGAAGCCCTCCACCGCCGCGATGACCGGTACCGGGCAGTGGAGCACGCGCGCGGCGGCCGCCTCGAAGATGACGTGCTGAGCCCGCCACGTCTCGTCGGTCATGCCCTCGCGCTCCTTCAGATCGCCGCCCACGCAGAAGGCCTTGGTGCCGGAGCCGGTGAACACCACCGCGCGCACGGTGCGGTCCCAGTGGAGACCATCGAAGCAGCGCAGCAGGTCCTCGCCCATCGCGGTGTTCATCGCGTTGAGCGCCTCGGGACGGTTGAGCTCCACCGTCACCACGTGGCCCTCGGCGGACGTCGTGACGTTGATCGTCCTATAACTGGATGACATGGCGCTCCGCGAGCTCGCGAATGGTGGCGGGGTCGTAGCCCAGCTCGGCGAGCACGTCCGCCGAGTGCTCGCCGAGGAGCGGGGGGACGCGGTCGGCCGCGGGCCGCTCGCCGTCCCACTTGATCGGCAGGGCCACCGCGCGGTACTCGGCGATCCGGGGGTGCTTCACGGCCGGCAGCATGCCGCTCGCCTCGGTCTGGGGCTCGGTGGCGATCTGATCCATGGTGGACACCCGCGCGGACGGCACCCCCGCGGCCTGCAGCCGGTCCAGCACGTCCCGGGCGGTGAGGGGGCGGGTCACCGCGGAGAGGGCGTCCCGCAGCTCCGCGCGATGCTCCACGCGGCGCGGATTGTCCGCGA
>Ga0210384_10001909_pt1 | contig 26722 bp, 24 predicted proteins | sample IncBWH2MmetaG_FD_160574 | JGI IMG/M metagenome (GOLD analysis project Ga0210384, IMG submission 160574) | Forest soil microbial communities from Barre Woods Harvard Forest LTER site, Petersham, Massachusetts, United States - Inc-BW-H-2-M | ecosystem: Environmental > Terrestrial > Soil >...
CAGCGTGGATGTGAACTCACCGCCGCGGTCGAGCAAAATGGCGCCATCTTCGGCCGGCGCAACTTCAAAAATCGATTGCAAAACCTGCTCCTGCAACTCGCGCGGGTCATGGATGGAATGCACCGACTGGCTGATCTTGAGCAGCGCATTGAGATTGCGGCTCAGCGCCGCCGAAAGAGAATCCTCCTCCGTCGTATGCGGCGGGTGGAGGTAAACCGCATCCTCCGGCCGCAAATGTACCGTCGCCTGCATCGGAAGGTTGTCGTCGTCGAACTCAACAACGCCGGCTTCCTCGGGGGCCTCTTCCTCTTGCGTGAGAAAGAGTAAGAGAGAATCACCGACGGCGATCCGGTCGCCGTGCCGCAACCAATGCTCCGTGATAGCGATTCCGTTGACCTGGGTTCCATTGCGGCTCTTCAGATCCTGAATTCTGTAGCGTCCATCTTCCAGTGTGAGCCGACAGTGGTGGCGCGAGAGGGCTGGATCGCTGATGGCGATCAGGTTTGCAGCCACACGGCCAACTGTAATTTCGCCGGAGGGAAGCTCGACAACTTTGTCCTTGAGCGGGCCAGCAATAACACGGAGTCGTGGATTCATGGATTTAAGAGGAGTCTTTTGTTTAACACAGGACTCCAGTTTCGCACAGGGGTTATGGAGCCATAATTTTCCAATGCACTATCCATTCGGATAGCACTAACCGATCAGATAGTCCACCACTCCGATCGGGGGACGAAGTGGGGCAGCCTTCTTCGTAACATACTGACGCTTAATGCCATGAATCTAAATGACTTATCGCGTCTCCGTTGAAGCGCAAACCGCGCGGCCTGATTTGGCCAGCGGGGTGCCTAAGTTCTTTTAGAGCTGTCAAGGGTTGTCGGCCCTCACAGACTTTAGCAGCGAAAAGTTCTGCTCCGGTGAAGTAGCGCAAGCGACTTTATCAGACCGGGACAGTGTGCCCGCCGGACATCTGCACACCCCTTCGTCGGATGTCCGGAGGGCGCAAAAATTCAGCGGCGGTTTTGCGGCGCGGCAGCACTTTGCGCGCGAACTGCCGTAAGTTTCCGCGGAATTCAGGAATCAATTACGGGGGAAGACTGGGTTCTGCGGAGCCTGGGTCGCCAGAGGGCTCGGGATGCCAGATCCCGGTCGTCTGGCGGCCCATTCTGTTAGTCCGAAGCTCTTTCTAATCTCCTGCGGCGCGATGCAGCGTAGTGGTGTAGCCTTCGTGGACCGGGATACCATCGCGATACTCCACGTGGCGGCCTGAAATCGCAGGCATGCGGTTGCCCGGCACGAGAATTCCCACCAGATTCAGCGGATCTGCGGCCGAGACCCTGGAAACTTCGTCGTTTGGCGGAAGCAGCCGCGTAGCCCGGAGAGATTCCACGGCCACCGGGAGGGCAAATTGCTCACCCAGAAATCCGTCCACAAAGCGGCCGCCGCGAACTTCGCCGCGATCCTCCAATCGCCGGAAAGCTATGAGCAACTCACGCCATTTCGGCACGACGGTTTCGCGCGCGAGTAAATCACGAAATACGATTCCGTAGCGCTGCAAAAGCATCCAGCAAGTGGCCTCAGTAGCTTTCACCCGATCCGTCGTAGCGTCGGTGTAGAGCAGAGACCAGCGCCCTGAGCTGTGGCGCGGGCGCGTGGTTCGGCCGGAGCCCTGTCCGGCGCGGCGTTTGGGGTCAATCAGCGCGCGCAGGTTGTCGAAGCCGTCTGCTGTAACTAGGCCGGCGGCGACGAGCTCCCAAAGCCCAGTCTCGACTTCGGATTTGAGCTTGCCTGTGCCTTTAACCACGTCGATAAAGAACGACGCCCCGCGCTGGCGGAGAAACTCGAAGACCTTCGTCGCCCCGTCGCTGAGACCTCGCGTAGCGCCTCCTTCGTCGTTGGCGGGATGTCGCGGAATCATCCAGTCGGCATCGTCGCGTGCAAAAAACGTAACGGGAGCGACGCTCGTTGGAATCACGCGCCGCTTGCCCTGCGCGGAGTCCTCGAGGGTAGCGGGATGGGGTGAAAGGCGGCCCCAGCCTATCGCACCCGTCAAGCACAGTTGATCGAGCCACTGAGGATCGTAGTTAGCGACGCGACGCGCCAGGATTTCGGATTCCCACGCATTCGCGGGGATTTCGAAACCCTGCAGTTGTCCGAGGACTTCCCGTAGTCCGCGCTCTCCCGCGAGCTGCGAATTGGGTGCAATGTGTTGCCAGCGCAGCAGCCACCGCAGAAACTGAGCAGCGGTGGCTGGCTGAATCTGCTTGCGAAGCGTTCCGAGCGTGAGACGGTGAATGCGCGCGAGGAGCCTGCGCTCGCACCATTCCGTTTCACCTGCCACACCGGTGAAATTGCCGCGCAGGACAGCGCCGCTGGCCTCCATGCGAAGTAAGGCGTGTTCGACTGCACCGGCAGAAAAGTTGAGCATGCGCGCTATCGCAGATGCAGTTGTCGGACCGAGATGCGCCATCCAACCCGTCACCAGTGCGAGCAAGGCATCGTCGAAGGATGCCGATACGGAGGCCACGTCGGCCAGCGCACGCTCGAGGATTGCATCGGGAAAGAGCGTTGCGAAACTCCGCACCCTCTCAGCGGCCACCCAATACCATCGCCTCTGCGCGTGCGCTCGCGATGCACGGCCTTCGAGAACCAGATGATCGAAACAGCGGCGCCACTCGTAGATGGATTTTGCGAGCACTGGAGCGGCGAGAGAAAGAGCCGCGGGATCCGAATCTCCCGTTTGCTCAGCAGTTTCTGGCAGCGCAATCAGCGTGTGCAGAACATCCTGCAATTCATCGGCGTCGCGCACGTCGGGCCAAGCCTCTTCGCGAACTTGCGCAATCGCCGCCGGGTCCAGCTTGCCGACCTCTTCCAAAACAGATTCAGGAAGCATGCGCCGCATTTCCACGGCGCGCGCTCGGCGTTCTTCCAAGGGCGCATCGTCGAGAAACGCATACGGGTTGGCGTTGAGGATTTCGTGTGAAAACTGTGAGGGCACGGGTGTGTCTACAGCGAGACACCGAATCGAGCCGCTCGCCATGCCGGTAAGCAGAACTCGCAAGCCATCGATGTCCATCGCTTCGGTCAAGACATCTTTCATGACCTCGGCGATAAGCGGGTGATCCGGAATCTGAATGTCGCCCTCGATATTTTCCTGGCACGCCGCCACATCGGGGAACACCGACGCCAGGAGATCATCCGACCGCATGCGCTGAATCTGCAGCGGAATCTTTTTTCCGCCCCGGAAGCGGAGCAAGGCCAGCGCCCGCTGAGCATCCCAACGCCAGCGTGTCGCAAAGATGGGAGAAGCCAAGGCAGCCTGTTCCAGAATCGGTTGCACGGTTTCAGCTTGGAGATACTGGAAAACATCAGCCAGTGGGAAGCTGTGCTGCTCCGCCAGCGCGATATTCAGGCCATTGTCTGTGGCAGCCGCCTGCAACTCGAAATTGAAGCTGCGACAGAAGCGCTTGCGCAGCGCCAGTCCCCAGGCCTTGTTCACTCGGCCGCCGAAGGGCGCGTGAATCACAAGTTGCATTCCCCCACCTTCATCGAAAAAGCGCTCGGCGATGATCGTGGTTTGCGTTGGTACCGCGCCTAGAACCGCTCGACCCTCGAGGATGTATTCCACAAGTTGCTCGGCCGCAGAATCATCCAACCCGCATTCTTCCTTGAGCCATGACACCGCGGCCGCCACTGCGGGCTGATGCTGCGAAACACCCACAGGCGAAGTGTTGGGCAATAAATCGCTCACCGCTTGCCGCAACTGCCCAATGCAGGTCGAGAGTTCGGCCGTGCGGGCCGGCGCTTCGCCGCGCCAAAACGGAATCGTGGGCGGAGCGCCTTGGGCGTCCTCCACCAGCATCCGTCCGGTTTTCGATTCTACGCGGCGGATGCGCCACGACGAATTCCCCAGCAGCATGATGTCGCCACGCATGCTCTCGACTGCAAAATCTTCGTCTACGGTGCCGACGGTGCCACCGTCGGGCTCAGCCACTACCGTATAGAGTGCGGTGTCCGGAATCGCTCCGCCGCCGGTGATCGCGGCCAGACGGCTGCCGCGGCGTCCGCGCAGCTTGCGATTGACACGGTCCCGGTGTAGATACGCGCCGTAGCGGCCACGTTTCGCAGCGATGCCTTCCGACAGCATTTCCAGAATGCCTTCATAGGTCTCGCGGGAAACTGCTTTATAGGGATAGGCATGACGAAGCAAATCGAACAACTCGTCCTCGTCCCAATCCGCCGACGCGCAAGCAGCAACAATTTGCTGCGCGAAGACATCCAGCGGAGAGTCGGGAATCACGAGCCGGTCGAGATCGCCGTGGCGAATAGCCTGCACCAAAGCCGCGCACTCCACCAGATCGTCGCGGGTGGTCGCAAAGAGCCGGCCCTTAGGAATAGCGCCGCGCCAGTGACCGGAACGTCCCACGCGCTGCAGCGCGACAGCAATCGAGCGAGGAGTATTGATCTGGCACACCAAATCGACACTCCCGATATCGATACCAAGTTCCAGTGACGCAGTCGCCACCAGCAGCTTGATTTGCCCCATCTTCAATTTTGTTTCTGCCGCGAGACGAAGTTTGCGCGCGAGCGAGCCGTGGTGCGCCGCCACCGCATCTTCGCCCAACAGTTCTCCAAGACGATGCGCCAGCCGCTCCGCCATGCGCCGCGTGTTCACGAAGACGAGCGTCGAACGGTGTTGCCCGGCCAGTTCCGCCAGCCGCGCGTAGATCTCGTCCCATTGTTCGTTCGAACTGATAGGCCCGAGAGGGCTGCCAGGAATCTCAACCGCCAAGTCCATCTGCCGCTTGTGGCCGACATTGACAATCGCGGGAGCAGCCCGCCCCGCTCCCACCAAAAACTGCGCGACTTCTTCGATAGGCTCCTGGGTCGCCGAGAGACCAATGCGCACCGGCACTTGATGTGTGAGTGCCTGCAACCTCTCCAGCGAAAGTGCGAGATGTGCCCCGCGCTTGTCGTCTGCGACGGCATGAATTTCGTCCACGATCACGGTTGTGACATCGCGCAGAATTGCGCGGCTCTTATCGGCGGTGAGCAGGATGTACAGCGACTCTGGAGTAGTAACCAAAATATGCGGTGGACGCTTCAGCATCGCTCTGCGCTCGGACATCAGCGTGTCGCCGGTGCGGACCGCCGTCCGGATTTCAGGCATAAGCATGCCTTGCTCGCCCGCGCTGGCCAGAATTTCGCCCAGCGGCTGTTCTAAATTCTTTTGGATATCGTTGCCGAGAGCCTTCAGCGGAGAAACGTAAAGGACTTCCGTGCGGTCTTGCAGGTCACCGCTCGCCGCCTTCCGCACCAGCCGGTCAATGCAAATGAGAAATGCAGCCAGCGTTTTTCCAGACCCGGTAGGCGCGGAGATCAGAGTGTTGCGTCCCGCCAGAATGTGCGGCCAGCCCTGTTCCTGCGGTTCGGTCGGCGTCGCCATCTTGCGCACGAACCAGTCCCGCACGAGCGGGTGCGCCCAGTCGAGCGGCGAAGTGGAGGCTGGCTCTAGGTCTGGAAACAGCATGCTGGAATTCTACGCAAATCCGAGAGTTTCGTAAATTGTTCGCCTCGGTAGGGATATTTGGGTAAAGACGAACTGGTAAACTCCCTCCATGTCCAAAGCACGCGCCGCAAAAATCAAGCTGTTCCTCTTCGACGTTGATGGAGTTATGACCGATGGCAAGATTTGGATTTTCCCGGCGCCCGCCGGTGTCCTGCAGAGCACGCTGGAAAAAGCCTCCGCGCATGGGGGTCAGGGCGGTTTTGGGCTTGTCAGCCAAAGCTTGATCGAGGCGAAGGGATTTCACGCCCACGATGGCACTGGCATTTCGCTGCTGAAACTGGCGGGCATCAAGACCGGCCTGATCACCAAGCGTATGTCGGAGACAGTAGCTCTCCGCGCACGCGATCTTCGCGTCGACCACGTGTATCAAGGCATCCAGGACAAGCGGAGTGCTTTTGAGGAGATTCTTTCCAAGGAAAAGCTGACCGCCGAGGATGCGGTTTTCGTCGGTGATGACGTGATCGATCTTCCAGTAATGCGCAACTGCGGCCTGGCCATTGCAGTGAAAAACGCCCGTCCGGAAGTAAAGCGCGCCGCACACTACGTTACTTCGCACAGCGGTGGCGATGGAGCACTACGCGATGCCGTGGAATACGTGCTCAAAGCACAAGGCCGCTGGAAGTCCGTGTTTGAAAGCTACATCGCCGAACGCAGCCCCTCTGGCCAATAGGGCAGCGTGAAATGCAAGATTGCTCCAGGATGCATTTCATACTCTACTTCCCGATGCAGAATGTGCCGAAGATCAGGTTGAGGATGTCATCGGTAGTAGTTGCCCCAGTGATTTCGTCGAGCGCACGCAGCGCAGCGTACAAATCCAGCAGAACCATCTCATGAGGAACGCGGGCGTAGACGGCGTTGGAGCCGGCTGCGAGAGACTGCAGCGACTGCTCGACGAGGCGCTGGTGTCGGATATTGGTGAGGAATCCGGTTTCGGACTGGGTCGCGCCGTCTCCCTGAATCTGGCGAAGAATTTCAGTGCGCAAAGCTGGGATGCCGTCGCCCGTGCGTGCTGAGGTACGAATTACAGGCGAGATGAATTGACCCGCGGGACGCCGGAACGCCGCCGCAAGATCCACTTTGTTGTCGACGACAATCGCTTTACGCTGCCCGGCCTGCGTTAGCAATTCGGTATCCTCGGCAACGAGCGCTTGGGACGTGTCGAGAACGATGAGAACCATGTCGGCATCGGCGAGGGCTTCCCGGGATTTCCGGATACCGATGCTTTCGGCTTCGTCTTTGGAATCGCGAATGCCGGCGGTATCGACGAGGCGCAACGGAATTCCGCCGATGGCAACACTCTCGCTCACGAGATCGCGCGTGGTACCCGGAGCGGCGGTGACAATGGCGCGATCACGTTCGACAAGACAATTGAAGAGGCTCGACTTGCCGACGTTGGGCCTTCCAACAATCGCGAGCGTCAAGCCATCATGCACAATCTTGCCGTAAGCAAAAGAACTGGCGAGTTTTTCGAGGGGTGTGCGAACTTCGGCGAGATGCGTGTGAATTGTGGTGGCAGGCAGGACGGGCACGTCATCGTCCGCGAAGTCGATGCCCGCTTCGAGCTGCGCGATCAATTCCACCAGCTTTTTTTTCACGGACTGGAGATTGCGGGAGAGTGCTCCACCCAATTGCTGCGCCGCGACCTGAGCCTGATAGAGCGTCTGGGAATCGATCAGATCGCGCACCGCTTCGGCTTGCGCCAGGTCGATGCGACCGTTCAGGAAGGCTCGCATGGTGAATTCGCCGGGCTCGGCGAGGCGCGCGCCGAGTGAGAGCGCTATTTCAACGATATGTCGTAGAACAACGGGCGAACCGTGAGCGGAAATTTCAATCACGTCGTCCGCAGTGTAGGAGTGGGGCTTTTGAAAATAGGTGACAACCACTTCGTCGATGCGCGTTCCGGTCTTTACCGCCGAAGCAGATAGTTCGGGCTCGACGAGTTCGCCGAAAATCGCGCGGCCCGGTTCAAGGCTGTGTTTTAGGCGCAGCATCGGGGCTGCGATTTCGGTTGCCTCGGGGCCGGAGATGCGAACCACACCAAGGCCGCCTCGTCCAGGCGGTGTGGCGATCGCGACAATAGTGTCGTCTAGAGGCAAATGTGACTTCCTGAAACACGCAGGCGGGGGTGCCCGCGCCACACGAGCGGAGTCTGGCTCAACCGGACGGCCGAGGGCGGCCGTCCCCACGTGAGCCATGCCTGACTTCTACCCTTTGTGTTCGCGGACATACTGGCACTCCAAGCTCGGGAAGCGATCTTGCAGCATTTCGTAGATCTTATCGACCTTGGTGTGCAGATGTGCGATTTCCATCTCGCCTTTCAGATCGATGCGGTAGTCCATGTCGGTTTTCATTCTATCTTTGGAACCCTGGCGGTTCTGGCTCATCATGATGACCGGGGCCTGAATCGCCGCGAGCATGGAGAGAATAAGGTTCAGAAAGATGAAGGGGTAGGGATCGAAGGGATGCTTCGCAATCAGAGTGCTGTTGATGGCCACCCACGCGGCCAGCGTGACGCCAAAAAATATGATGAAGGTCCAGGAGCCGCCGAAGGCCGCAACACGGTCGGCAAGACGCTCACCAAAAGTGAGATTTTCCTCTTCCTCCTCATTGATGTTGCGGGACACACGCGTGCGCAGCAGTTGATCCGTGGAACGCATGCGATTCGCCATCACGCCGAGAAGGTCGAGCGCGGCGTGCGGATGTTGCTGCACAAACGTAAGTAACTGCCCGCGCTCAAACTCGAGCAGTTCGGAATCCTCAGCAGCGATCGCGCTGGCCGTACGCGGGCCTGAATCCAAAAACGAGATTTCGCCAATGACTTCGCCCGCGTCCACTTCATCCAGTAGCAGGCACTCGCCTTCATTAGTGGTCAGCTCAAGGCGCACTTTTCCGCTGCGAATAACGTACAGCGCGTCGCCGCGATCGCCAGCGGAGAAAATACGCTCACCTGCCCGAAACCTGCGCGGCTGCAGCAGGGCGGACAGAGCCTCGCGCTCCTGGTCATCGAGCCGTGAAAAAAGTTGGACTTCCGCAAGAATGGCTTGAGTGGACATGAACCCTCCGTATCGGAAAATTCTACAGGCTCACGATGCATATGTAGGGGGAGGCACCACCGCCTGCGCGCGTGAGATGACTTCAAGTGGTCACAAAGTTAGTCGTCGTGCTTTGGAGCGCGATCTTTGGGATACACGACCAGATGCCGCTCCCGGCCTTCGCCTTCACTTTCCGTGTGCAGGTCGGCTGCATCCCGCAAGGCAAGATGAACCATGCGCCGTTCTCGGGAGTTCATGGGAGCAAATTGGTAAGGGGTTCCCGTGCGCCGGACTTTTTCCGCTGCAACGTTGGCTGCAGTACGCAGCTCTTCCAGCCGCATGGCGCGCTGGCCGCCACAATCAAAGCATACTTTTCCATGTTCGCCGGCGTGTAACCGCAGGGTGTTGGTAGCAAGCAATTCCAAAGACCGCAGCAGTTCCGCGCCGCGGGCCAGCATGAGAGCACTGTCCGGGCCGGCAAATTCGACGAGAATCTCCGGCGGATCCCAATCGCTATTGTCTTCGAGGACGGGATCGACGGTGATGCGGTACTTGAGCTGAAACCCGCCGTGCAGGACGACGCCTTTCAGAAACTCATTGAGTTGATTCGCAGCTGCTATTTTGTCAGCGATGGGCATGACGGTTTGCTCCTGAAGTTTCTCGTAACTCCCGGCATGTTCAAATTATTTCTTCTTGCGAGCCCGTTTTTCAGCCAATTCACGCATTTCCTGGCCCAGGCTGGTCCGGTTCATCACCATTTGTTGCACAATCGAAATCAAGTTACCCACCGACCAGTATAAGCACAAGCCTGCAGCCAGATTCGAGCTTACATACGCCAGCATCACCGGCATGAAAATATTCATCATTTTCTGCTGCTGCGGATCCATGGCGCCCTGCGGCGTCATTCTCTGCACAAGGAACATGCTTACGAATACGGCGCCCGGAAGCAAGTACAGGGCATCCGGCGAAGAAAGGTCTTTGATCCAAAGCCAGTGTGCATGGCGCAAATCAATCACAGCGCCGAGCATGGAATAGTAGGCGAAGAGAAATGGCATCTGGATGATGAGCGGGAGACATCCAGCCACGGGGTTCACGCCCTCGCGCTTATAGAGTGCCGCAATCTCCTGGTTCATCTCCGCCTTGCGTGGATCGCGCAGGCTGTACTTTTCGTATTTCGTCTGGATCGCTTTCGCCTGCGGCTGAATCTTCTGCATCTTCAGCGCCGACTTCAACTGCGTGATGCGCAGAGGCATCAGCAGTAGGTTGATGATCAGCGTCTGTAACGCGATGGCCCATCCCCAGTTCGAAATGATGTGGTGGAACGTCCACTTCAGCCAAAGAAACAGGGGCTTTGCGATGATTCCGAAGAATCCAAAATTCACCAGACCCGTAAGGTCGGGCGAAGCGCCCTGCAGCGTAGGGACGGGAATTTTCTCGACGACTTCCAGCGATTTCGGGCCGACGTAGAGTTGTTCCACGGTCGGGCCGCGCCGATCGCCAACCGCCGCGCCGAGGACATTCACCTTCACCGTTTCACTGGAATTGGCGCGCTTGGCGTCCTTGGGAATGTCAATCTGGTTGTTGATAGTGACTAGCGCTGCATTCCCAGGGTCTTCAGGAAGAAAGACGGCTGCGAAGTAGCGGTCAGTAGGACCAGCCCACTGAAAAGGACCGTTGACCGTGTTGCCACCGGAGATCTTCTTTGGAGCGAGACGCTCAATCTTGTCGCTGTTCTGGTATTCGATCTGGCCAGCGCCGTAGGCGGCGACTCCACTCCCATCGCCAAAGCTGGAGGGCCACGCCGGGTAGGCCTGCACATCCACACCCTTGTAGCGCGCTGACGTCTCAACCTTCACGAGATAACTATTGTCAAAACGGAACGATTTGCTGACGACCAGATCCTGATCCGCGAATTCAAAAGTGATGTCGGCGGGGGCATGCAGCGATCCGGAATTGCTTGTCACGTAGAGCGCTTGATTAAGCCGCTGTTGCAGCAAGCCATCGTAAGTAAAAAGAGAAAGCGGAAAGCCGTATTTCGCAGCGGCGCTGGCATTGACGAGTTCCAAGGGCTGGCCCTTGTCGTCGTCGAATTTCTTGAGTACCCAGGACTTCACCAGTCCGCCGCGATTAGAAAAGGTGATCTTGTAGAGATCGTTTTCGAAGACGACCTCAGCTTCCGCGCTGGCTTGCTTGGTTACGGCGGGCACGCTGGCGGAGGCCCCCGAGGAAGAAGCCGCGTTATTACCCGTAGCGGATAGTGCAGCAGTACTCTGGGGAGCCATTGCTTGCGGCGTAGTAGTTTGTTGCGTGACGGGCACCGGCTCTGGCGGCTTTGGCCCGTACTTCTTCATCAGCGGTTGCGAAGCGATGATGATAAGAAAAGTAATAGCAAACGCGAGCAACAGGCGCCGCTCGGTGCCGGGTTCTTGCTGCGGATTCTGAAAATCGGTCAAATCGTCTCTACCTTGCGATGGAATCCGCGTGGAATCTGCATTCCTCGGGTTCCACACGCTGAACTACAGGATCGTATCCGCCCTTGACGAACGGGTGGCAGCGCAGCAGACGCCATGCAGCCATCGCTCCGCCGCGCAAAACTCCAAATCGCTCAATCGCCTCTTCCGCGTATTCCGAACACGTGGGAACGTAACGGCAAGCCGGCAGCAACCATGGCGACAACAGCCACTTGTAAGCGTGCAACAGCGCGATGACGGCGGCTTTCATTTCTCACCGCCGGTGCTGGAGGATTTCCGCAGTACCGTCTCGAAGGCCCGGCCGACTTCAGTTAGCACAATCTCGAATTCCGCCTTCAACACCGACCGCTTGGGATTGAAGACCACATCGATCGCGGGCGCGCTTACTGGCCGCGTGAAGCGCACGGCTTCGCGCATGCGGCGGCGTAGCCGATTGCGGTCGACCGCTCCACCCAGAGCGCGGCTAACGGTCAAGCCAATGCGAAGGCCAGTAACGGGTGGCTCGGTTCGTGGCAAATAAAACACGGTCATATGCGTGGAGAAGTGCCGCTTCCCTTCCCGATAGACGCGATCAAAGTCCGCATGGCGCAACAGGCGCGACTCCCGGGGGAACCGTTTCCCCACGGAGGACCGCGCTATCACCTGCACGGCACTCTGCGCGGACATTTGCGCAGGGTCAGGCACAGGTTTGGGCACGGGGTTCTGCGCCGTTCTCTGCATAGGGCCTCGCCGGGAAGGAACCACACTCACGGAATTCACGCTACAACTGGCTCTGCGTAAGCTGATGACCGGGTTAATCGCGATAGCCAGGTGCCACCGAGACGCGCTTGCGTCCCTTGGCGCGCCGGCGCGAAAGAACCGCTTGTCCGCTCTTGGTCTTCATCCGCGTGCGAAAACCGTGCGTCTTGGACCGGTGGCGCCGATTAGGCTGGAATGTGCGCTTGGGCATGGAAACTCTCTTGTGCTCCTAACTCGAATAAGTGCAGCGAAACAAACCTTGAGTATAAACGACGCAGGGGTTAAGGGGCAAACACATCCGGTGACGATGACCCGGCCGTCGTGGTACACCTGTAGTTTGACGCTCGGTCAGGCCATCTTTCTGTTCTTTGCCGGAATGCTCGGCGGCGCGCTGAACTCCGTCGCGGGCGGCGGCGGATTTATTGCGTTCCCCGCCATGCTGATAACCGGCGTCCCACCGGTGGCCGCCAATGTCACGCAAACGGTTGCCCTGTGGTTCGGTACGACGGCCAGTTCGGGTGCTTACTGGCACCGGCTCAACGTTCCGCGTCGGATCATGATTCCACTGATCCTCGCGAGTATCGCCGGGGGGCTCGCCGGAGCATTTCTCCTGCTGCATACACCGGCGCACACCTTCCTTCATCTCATTCCCTGGTTGATGCTGGCGGCTACGCTGCTCTTCGCGCTGGGTCCGTGGATTGTGCCGCGCAAGTCCAGTCTGGCGCACGACGCTTCCGCGTCAGCGATTGCGGGAGCGTCGATCTTTGAGCTCCTGGTGTCGGTCTACGGCGGTTATTTCGGCGGCGGACTGGGGATCATGAATCTAGCCATGCTGTCCGCCATCGGCATGACCGATATTCACGCCATGAATGCGCTCAAGACGGTTTTGAGCGCCGTGATCAATGGCGTCGGCGTGGTGACCTTCATCGCGGTGCGTGTCGTGTACTGGACGAAGTGCTTGGCCATGATCGCGGGAGCGCTGGTTGGTGGATATTTTGGCGCACACTACGCGCAGAAACTACCACAGAAATTCGTGCGCGGGTTCGTGATCCTGGTGGGGACCGCCATGACGATTTACTTCTTCATACGAGCCGCGTAACGATGGAGGCACGGGCGTCTTCGCCCGTGCCTCCATCGTTACCTGGCTCCTCTCGCTACCTACTGCAAGGGCGCGGAAACGTGTTCGTGCGCGATGAGCCACTTGTCGCCGACCTTCTCGAAAACTACGGTCCAACGAAGCGTGGCCATTTCATGCTTGCCACTGTTGGTGGTGTCTTCTTCCTTGATGGTGGCAAAACCCCATGCGAAGTCGCCGACGCGATGAATGCGGGCATCGTCGTTGACCGTGAGTCGCAGGGTCTTCAGATCCTTGAGGAGAGCCAGCACACCCGTTTGATACTCCTGCCAGTTGTTGTATTTCAGCGGTGCTTCGTCGAAGAAGGTGTGGTCCGGAGTTTGGTTGTAGAAGCCAGCAACGTTCTCCGTCTTCATGGTGCTCCAGCCATCCCAAATCTTTTGCAGGTAGGCGACGTCGGGGCCACCGCCTTCGGACTTGTGGGCTGCCATTTTGTGATCGGCTTTTTTGTCAGCGGCAAAGCTGGTAAGAGAGAGGACGAACACGGCAAACAGAGCCAGGGACAAGCGTTTCATGGAACCCTCCAGAAGTATCGGAAGGGATTTTCGCACAAGAATGGGGATTGCAACAATCACAAACGACACAGGGCTAGACTTGGCCCAGCACCCGTATGGAATTGTCTGAAGGGCCGTGTGGCTGGCCTGTACGACAGGGCCAGAGCCGGGATTGAGTCGGTTTCCGGGTAAGCCATGACTCGAGCCAATCGATTGGGCCACGTTCCGGCATGCCGGCGACTCTGAGGTTTGCAACATCGAGCCCGCTAAATACTCACTTTGAAGCGGGTTCGAGCGGAATCGCTTCAAAGTACTTTGGCACGATGACCTTTGTCTTCGGCGAAGCGGCTACGACCTCTTGTACGAAGGACTGCAATGCATCGAGACTAGATTGCTGCGAAGCGCCATACGGCGCCAGAAAATTGTCCCAATGCGTTGGGAGGACCAGGGCTGGATAGTGTAGGTCGCGCATAAGGCGGCCGCTGTAGTCGTAGATTTCCTTTCGTGAGGCACCTGCTCCAATCAACGCGACGTCGGGCTCCAGTCCCATGATCTCGCGTTCGATATAGTTCATCCCGCCAAACGCGAGAATCTGATGACCGTGGAAACGAATCAGGTAGGCGAGAGTGCCTCCCTCGGGGTGGATCTGTTCCAAAGTCAATGGTGCTTTCATTCCGGCGGGTGCTGTGGCGGAACTGAAGTAGCGCTTGTGGTCAAGAGGGCTGTGAATGCTGGGAATAACTTTGAGGGAAAAGGTGCCGAACTCGTAGTCCTCTCCTCCACGCACGGTAATCAGCTGTTCTTCAGGTACGCCGTACGCCCGCATCACATTTTCGGTGCTCTCGGTCCCGATCACGGCGGCGCGAGTTTTGAGAGCAATGTGAGGAACATCCAGGACGTGGTCGTAATGTGTGTGAGTAACGAGAACGAAATCCGCACGTTGAATATGCGCATCGATTGCCGCCACGTCCGGCGAGGCAACGTCACCCCACCCATACGCCCGGCGAGTGTCACCAGCGATGGAGTGCCCTCCCGGTGGTGCCGGTCCGTTGATTCGCGACAGATATGGGTCTATCAGAATAGAGGTGGTTCCATCAGTAATTTCCCAACCCGCCGCTCCGAGGTATTTCAAAATGACTGGATTGCTTTTTCGGGTGTTCGGTTGGTCCTGAGCGGAAAAAGTTACCAGCACAGTGATCGTGAATACAAAACACGCAAACCCAGACTTCACCATGAGAAAGCACCTCCAGATCGAAACCTCCCGTGGAGCTTATTTGAGCGAAGCAACAGCGTCAATCAACTATTTCCGCGGCTATGGCACGAAAAACGGTTCCTAAAAGACTTGAGCACAGATTGTCGTCTACTCGGGGACGTAGCCACTACCCAACTGGGCGAACGGTTTGACCTAGCTCGCCACGACCGCTATAATCGTAGAGTTTGCCTGTACTTAGGGCTCCGTTCTGGAGTTCGCCCGTCCGGTTGTTCGATGCGTCTTGATCGGCGCTTTTGGCGGAAAAACAGCAAGCACTTGATTTTGAAGTTCCGGTGCCGCGCGTATGTTTTCGCGTTTGCGCGCCCCGGGTAGAACATTCGCAGAGCATTTTTGGAGGCAGGAAATTATGTACGCGGTTATCCGCGCCGGTGGGAAGCAGTATCGGGTGGCTCCCGGAGATGTCATCAAACTAGAAAAGACGGGCAGCGGCCTGGATAGCGTTGTGGAATTCAACGAAGTGCTGGCAGTGTCCCCGGTGGAAGGGCAGATCACCAAGGGCAACGGCGCTACCGTGACCGGCCAGGTGGTGCAGGAAGACCGCCACAAGAAGATTCTGGTGTTCCACCTGAAGCGCAAGAAGCAGTACAAGAAAATGCGCGGACACCGGCAGGACTTTACCGCTGTGCGCATTACCGAGATTGCTTTTGACGGGCAGAAGTTCAGCGCTCCGGTGTTGGAGAAGAAGGCTCCGAAGAAGAAAAAGGTAGTGGAAGCGCCTGAAGTGGAAGCCGCGGCTGAGCCTAAGGGCAGAATGAAGGCGAAAGCCAAGGCCAAAGCTCCCGCGAAGAAAGCCGTTGCCAAGAAGGCTCCGGCGAAGAAGGCAGCTCCGAAGAAAAAGAAGAAATAGCTCGCACCCCTGAAACTTGGGCTGGCGAAGACACTGTAAAAGGAAATTGAGCGATGGCACATAAAAAGGGATTAGGCAGTTCGAAAAACGGGCGCGACTCCAACGCGCAGCGGCTCGGCGTGAAGGCTTTCGGCGGGCAGGTTGTGCACGGCGGCACCATCATCGTTCGTCAGCGCGGCACACCGATCAAGCCCGGGCTAAATGTGGGCCGCGGCAAAGATGACACCTTGTTCGCCAAGATCTCGGGACGCATTAAGTTCGTGAACAAAGGCAACATGGGCCGGTTTGTGCTGGTGGAGCCGGTCGGCGCGGAGTAACTGCGATTGCAGATTTAAGAGTGCAGATTGCAGAACTAAAACCGCTGTCATGAACGGTTCGTATCAGGGCACGACTTCAGCCGTGCCGGTAGTGCCTCGATTGAATGCGCCTTCAGGCGCTGGGTTAGAAATCCCTTTTTGAGCCTCGCCTTTGGCTGAGGCTGTTTTTTTTTTGGCACGGGATGTTTTCCATGTTTATCGATGAAGCAAAAATCCGGGTCAAGGCGGGCAACGGCGGCAACGGCTGCATGGCGTTCCGGCGGGAGAAGTATGTTCCGCGCGGCGGCCCCTCGGGCGGCGATGGCGGCAAGGGTGGCGACATCATCATGGAAGCCACGCAGAGCCACAATACATTGATTGTTTTCCGCTTCAATCCGGAACACGAAGCCCAGCGCGGTCGGCACGGCGAAGGCTCCAACTGCACAGGCAAGGAAGGCTGGAGCAAAACCCTCAAAGTTCCGGTGGGGACGATCGTCTACAACTTCGACACCGGAGAGAAAATCCACGACTTCACTTTTCCGGGAGAACGCTTCGTCGTGGCCAAAGGCGGGCGCGGCGGGCGCGGGAATGCGCGCTTTACGAGCTCGACGCATCAGGCTCCGCGCGAGCATGAAGACGGGAAGCCGGGGGAAGAGTTCACCCTTCGGCTGGAGTTGAAGCTGCTCGCCGATGTGGCGTTGGTGGGATATCCAAACGTTGGCAAGTCCACGTTGATCTCGCGCATTTCGGCGGCGCGGCCCAAGATTGCAGACTATCCGTTCACTACGTTGCAGCCCAATCTAGGACTGGTGGCGGTGGGCGAACAATACACGCCGGAAGAAGTCAGCTTCGTGGTGGCGGATATTCCTGGACTCATTGAAGGCGCGCATGAAGGCGCGGGCTTGGGGACGCAATTCCTGCGTCACATTGAGCGTACGCGTTTACTGGCACACTTAGTGGATGTTTCCGATGGCAGCGGACGGCCCGATCCTGTGAAGGACGTGGAAGTGATCAACGGTGAGTTGGTTAATTTCGGGGCGGGATTGGAAACGAAGCCGGTGATCATGGTGGCGTCGAAGATCGATGTCGCCAACAAAGAAAAAGTGGCGAAACTCAAGCGCTACTGTAAGAAGCACAAGCTGGACTTGTTTCCGATTTCCGCCGTGACCGGCGAAGGCATTGAAGCTCTGAAATTCGCCATGGCGAAGAAAGTGGAAGAAGTGCGGCGGGAGTTAGCGCAGCCAGTCGTCGAGCCTGCGGATATTTTCTAGGATGAGCGCTGCGGAGCTTCGCTCCGCAGGACGGCCGAGGGCGGCCGTCCCCACACAAACTACTTGCCATCCACTCCCGGACTACGCTTCCGCAGCGTGGGAGGAGCCGTGGTGGAAGTGATATTGCAGTATTTTGGCCGCCAGGGCTGGCGTTGCGGCGCTCTCTGGGGAACCGATTGCGCGCACGACTTCTCCTTTACAGAAGACCTCGGTGGCTGACAGTCCCCCAATTTCCACAGGAAGAACAAGATTGATTTCCAGACGGTCCGTGGGTTTGAGGGCCTCTTCGGCTTCGAAGAGAAGGCCGGACCTGGAAATGTCGCGGGTGGTTCCCTTGCGCCATACGGGCTGACCCGCAATACGATAGCGGAGTGGAAGGTTGAGACGGAATCGTTGTGCTCGGGAGGGCATGAGTTTCTCCTTCGTTTGAGAGTGGGCTGTTAGCAATTCGACGGATGGCGATGGCTGGGCGTTCGTTTCGAATGCACCGGTTTCGAGCGCGCCGGGGGTTGCACCCAGCAGCTCATGTATTTTCGAGATCAGCTCCGACATGGAGAATGGCTTTTGCAGCAATTCGACGCCCGGGTCGATGGTGCCGTTGCGGTCGAGTACGTTCTCCGTGTAGCCGGACATGTAGAGAATTTTCACGTTAGGGCGAATGCTGGCGACGCGGCGCGCCAGTTCGCGGCCATTCATTCCGGGCATGACCACATCCGTGAGCAGTAGGTGAATGATCCCGGAATGGTGCGCCGCGAGTTGGAGAGCGGCCGCGCCATCCTCGGCTTCGAGGACGGTGTAGCCCTGCCGTTGCAGGGATTCGAGAGAGAGGCGACGGAGATTGGCTTCGTCCTCCACCAGAAGAATCGTGCCAACGGCACGAGGGCGGACATTGATATCGCGGTAAGGTTCGACGGCGAGAGGCTCGCTCGCTTCTCCGGCGCAAGGCAGGTAAACCTTGAACGTAGTGCCGCCTTGCACTTCACTGTTGACGTAAATATAGCCGCCGCTCTGCTTGACGATGCCATAAACAGTGGAGAGCCCGAGTCCAGTTCCTCGCGTGCCCTTGGTGGTAAAGAAGGGCTCGAAGATATGACTTTGGGTCTCCGCATCCATGCCGTAACCGGTGTCGCTCAGGGCCAGCAAGACGTATTCTCCCGGCTTGAGCGGCGGATGGTAGCGGGCATAGCTTTCGTCGAGGGTGACGTTGGCAGTTTCAATGGTCAGGCGACCGCCGCGCGGCATGGCGTCGCGCGCGTTCACGGCGAGGTTGAGAATAACTTGTTCGATCTGGCCAGAGTCGGCTTTGATGGCGGCGAAATCAGCGCCGGGAATCATGACCAGCTCAATGTCTTCGCCGATGAGCCGGTTGAGCATCTTCAGGTTTTCGGTAACAACCGCATTCAGGTCCAGCACGCGGGGTGCGAGCATCTGCTTGCGGCTGAAGGCGAGCAGTTGGCGGGTGAGCGCGGTGGCGCGGTCGGCGGCGGTGCCGATTTCGCGGGCCGGCCCACGCAGCAATTCGTTCGTACCGGCGCGCTCCATCAGGAACTCCGAGTAGCCGGAGATCACCATGAGCAGATTGTTGAAGTCGTGCGCGATGCCGCCTGCGAGGCGGCCGATGGCTTCCATCTTCTGGGCTTGGCGCAGCTGCTGCTCCAGTGCGCGGCGTTCCGTCACGTCTTCGGCAAAAAGCTCGAATGTGGTCTCCTCGCGCTCTTCCTCCAGCGCGCGTCCGGAAAGGCGCACAGCCGTGGTAGATCCATCTTTGCGCATCCAGTCGGCTTCGAGGCCGCGGAACTCCCGCACGGAGAGCAAGTGGCTGGAGAATTGGGACCATTGGCGGGGATCGGAATAGAGCGTGCCCATATTGCGGCCCAGCAATTCATTCGGCCCATAGGCGACCAAGCCTGCGAAGGCCGGATTGATGTCGAGCAGCGTTCCGTCCAGAGCAATCCGGCAAATGCCGTAGGGAGCATTGGTAACAAGGGAGCGAAAATTGATTTCCGAACGGCGCATGCCTTCCTGCGCGGACCGCAGCGCGGCGTTGAAGGAACATATAAGCAGTGCGACAAAAACAAAGAGCGCGAGATGAATTAGAGACCGGCGGTATTCTGTCGGGGAGTGCATGCCGGTCAGCGAGAACCACGCGCTGACGAGAACGGCGAACGTCGTAGCGACGAGACCGGGCTTCCACCCGCCATACCACGCGCTGACCATGACTGCGACAGCGAAGACCACCAGGCGACTCTCGAAGACGTCCGAAAGAAGCAGCGCTGGAATCAGCGCCAGCGTCGTGCTAAGTACCGCCACGAAGTAGCGCAGCGCGGGAGCGCTGGAGGGCGGAACCAGACGAGTTCGCAAGCGGGGGAGGCTTACTCGCATATGTCTACTCCGACTCTATTGGGATGGCAGTGGTTGCACCAGTTACGGCAGGACAAGATGGTGGCGCAGGATGGGGCGTGGCCGGATGGCCAATGACCACAGGGACACTACACCCCGTAGGAATATGCATGGTAAGGCTCCTAGGACGAGGCGCGTATGCGGCGAGTGTAGCAGAGTCCTGTCCGCGGACATGCTGAAAGTTTCCCGCTTGCGCTAAGGTGGCACCAGCCTAGAAACTAGCGGGACGGCAGCGTATGAATATTGGTTTGTTCGGCGGAACCTTCGATCCCATTCATCGCGGGCATATCGCGTTGGCACGTGCGGCGGAAGAAAAATTCCGCTTGCAGCGGATTTATTTTGTGCCCGCGAATGTTCCTCCGCACAAGCAGAAACTACCGCTGACACCATTTTTTCATCGTTTTGCCATGGTAACGCTGGCTACTTCGGGGAATAAGGGGTGGATTCCTTCTTTGCTGGAAGCACCTCCGCTCGAAGCAAACGGCGGGCGGGGAGCGGGTGACGCAGCATGCCCGAACTACTCCATCGAAACTGTGCGGAAATTGAAGGCGGGACTGAAGAGTTCGGACCGCGTCTTTTTTCTGATCGGGATTGACGCATTTTTGGAGATTCAGCAGTGGCATGAACCCGAGGCTCTGTTTGCGGAGTGCGCGTTCATTGTTGCGAGCCGCCCAGGGCATTCCCTAGCGGATGTGACGAACGCGTTGCCCGAGAGCTTGCGCCCAAAGAATCTGCGGTCCCAGACCCTTCGTCTGAAGACTGCGGCCACGGACCGGTTTCGGCGGCGTCACGCCAAGGGAGACTTGCTGCTGCCCGGCGTGACGGTGCATTTGTTGGACGGCATGCGACATGCGATTTCAGCAACGGCAATCCGTGAGGCTGTGCGAGCAGGGCGGGCTCTGGACAAGATGACTGACCCGGCGGTAGCGGAATACGTCAAGAAGCAAGGCTTATACAAGCTCTAGCCGCGAACATAAAGCGGCGGTTGCCGCTACAATAGCGAGACATCTCCATCAGGGGTAAAGGCATTATTCATGAAGAAGAACGAACTGAAGAAGCAGATCACGGAAGCGATTGAGGCGTGCCAGACGAAGAAAGCCGAAAGCGTAACGATCCTGGAAATGGAAAAGGGATCGAATGCCTTCACCGACTATTTTTTGATTTGCAGCGGCGCGAATCCAAGACAGGTTCAGGCCATCGCGGATGAAGTGGAAGAGCGGCTGGAGAAGAGCGGCCAGCGGGTAACGCACAAGGAAGGCTACAGCCAAGCCGAATGGGTGTTGCTCGACTACGTGGACTTCGTGGTGCACATTTTTTCCGAGAAGGCGCGCCAGTACTACGACCTAGAGCGTCTGTGGAAGACCGCCAAGCGCCTGGAAGCGTCGGATTTAGAGAAGACACCGCGACTGCCTAAGAAGGCTGCAACAAAGAAAGTCGCGGCGAAAGCCAAGAAAACTGCACCCAAGAAGGCCGCACCCAGAAAGACCGTGCGCAAGAAGAGCGCTAGCAAGAAACCCCACAAACGGCAATCTCAGCAATCTCATAAGAAATGAGCTTATGGGGGTGAAATCTGAGGACTCGCGCAGCAAGTTGGATTTGCGTTTTGCTTATGCTCTGCGGCTGTTCGGTGGCCACCGCGAAAACTAAAACCATTCGGAGGATACGGAAACAAACGGAATTTGGGGCCGCGGTGTCGGTTGGCAATGGCGACCTCCAGTATCACAGTACGTGTGTTTTGTTCCGAGTCTTCTTCGTTTCCGGGTCGTTTTTTGATGGTTTGCAAGAAAGTGAGACGTCTCACGGACCCGAATTCAAGAAAGGAGGCGCGGTGTATCGAAACTTTCCGGATCGTTTGCTCGTGGACGTCCAGGCATTCGTCTTTCGGTGTGGCGATCCACTCCATATACCCATGCCTCTTAACATTGGTGAAGGTCTGATGTCAGGAGCGTCGTTCGACGTGTCCTGGAAGGACGGGGATGAGATGCGCCCAGTTGCCTTAATCTTCACGCAAGAGCGTCACAAGAGCCCCGGACTTTTTTGGGACTATTTTTTGGAACTTCCAGCCAAGGACATCCCTCTCAGCGAGGGTATGGTCATAGACATGGCTATGCACTACGGAGTGGTTCGTGCCCATTTATCCGCTGGTTTTCAGTAGGTGTGGTTAAATCTTCCGTGTGAAGCTGAAAGTTGCATGGATCGGCCGAACGAAAGAACCGGCGATTCAATCCCTGACCAGCGAATATCTCAAACGCATATCGCGTTACGCCGAAGTGGAAGCCTTGGAGCTGCGGACTGAAGCAACCCTGCTCCAGCTAACGGCGGGCAAGAGCCACACGAAGCAACGTCACGCGCTCATCCTGTTGGACCCAGCCGGCAAGCAGCTAAGCTCTGAGGCACTGGCGGGTTTTCTCCAGGAACAAATGACTCGCGCTCTGCCTACCGTCTTTGCAGTGGGTCCGGCGGATGGATTCACTGCGGAAGCGCGCGCGGCGGCAAACACATCCATTTCATTGGGGAAGATGACTCTCCCCCATGAACTGGCCCGGGTCGTGATGCTGGAGCAGTTGTACCGGGCGTTTACGATTCTCCAGGGCCATCCCTATCACTCAGGGCACTAAAGGCCTGCCGAGAATTGGGCTCGCAGGAAGAACCTTCGTGTCGTGCCAAGGCAGGCGGCCATGAGTTAGGGTGGATGGTGACACACTGCTCTTCCAGGAGTTGGAACGATGGCGAAGATTGATGATTTGATTCGAGCAAAGCAGTTGGACATCGAGCGTTTGAAGCGCGAGATTGCGGCGCTGAAGATAGCCGCTCCGCTCTTGAGCGACGATTTCGCGGCAGCTCGTCCGCAAGATGGTGTCTCTAGCACGGCTTTGAACGAGATTCAGTAGGCCACAATCCGGCCGTCCGCAGACCGTAATTCGCAATTCTCCCCTTCCGCCTCCCGGACCTCGGGAAGGCCCTTCCCCAAACTCGGTTCCCCACGGACGACTTCCAGCGTTTACAATCGAACGTCGCTATGCAAGACGTCCGGCGCGGGTTAATCATCGTGAACACGGGTCCGGGCAAGGGCAAGACGACTGCCGCCATGGGCACGGGTTTGCGGGCCGTCGGACAGGGCATGCGGGTGCTGATGCTGCAGTTCCTGAAAGGCTCCTGGCACTACGGGGAGCTGGACGCTGTACAGGCATTTGGCGAGAAGTTCATCATGAAGCAGATGGGCCGTGGCTTCGTAAAGGTGGGTACGGAGAAGCCGGACCCGGAAGACGTTCGCATGGTTGAGAAAGCCTGGACCGAGGCGGAGCAGGCGATTCAGTCGGGACAATGGGACCTGGTGATTCTGGACGAGATCAACTATGCCATCTCGTATGGCATGCTTGATCCCGCAAAAGTGGCCGAGGCGTTGCAACGGAAGCCAGAGATGGTCCACGTGATCCTGACCGGGCGTAACGCGCACCCGGCCATTGTTGAGATCGCCGACACGGTTACCGAAATGCGTCAAGTGAAGCACGCATACGAAAAAGGCGTGCTGGCGCAGAAGGGTATTGAATACTGATTTCCTCAGACAAACATGACTTGGTTTAAGCGCGAATCCAGCGAACTCGATACCTCCGGCGAAAAGACAATTCGCACCGAAGGCCTGTGGGTCAAGTGCGAGCAATGCCGGCAAGTTATCTGGAAAAAGGATCTCGAAGAGAACCTCAATTGCTGCCCGAAGTGCGAGAAGCACTTCCGCATTGACGCCCGCACGCGCCTCACGCTGTTGTTGGACGATGGCGCATATGAGTCCGACGACGGGAATCTGGTTTCCATCGACCCGTTGAAATTCGTGGATTTGAAGCCCTACTCGTCACGGCTGACTGCGGCTCGCAAGGATACGGGGTTGAACGATGCAGTGATCAATGCGCGCGGCAAATTGAATGGGCGACCCGTCATCGTGAGCGCGATGGAGTATTCCTTCATCGGCGGCAGCATGGGAGCAGTTGTCGGCGAGATGATTACGCGCGCGGTCGAGCGTGCGACCGATACACGCACCCCGCTGATCGTAGTCTCTGCGTCGGGTGGCGCGCGCATGATGGAAGGCGTCATCAGCCTCATGCAGTTGGCCAAGATTTCCGCCGCGCTGGCCCGCATGGATGAAGCTAAAGTGCCGTATGTATCGGTTCTTACCGACCCAACCACGGGCGGGGTGACGGCTTCCTTCGCTATGCTGGGGGATCTAAATATTGCGGAACCTGGCGCCCTGATTGGGTTTGCGGGCCCGCGCGTGATCGAGCAAACCATCCGTCAGAAGCTGCCTGCGGGATTCCAACGCGCTGAATTCCTGCTCGAGCACGGAATGCTCGATGCGGTCGTCCCCCGCAAAGAGATGAAGGCTTACATTGCGCGCGCCCTGGAATTTATGACGAAGGCAGCTTAGAGAATCATGTGGGGACAGGCGCCCTCGCCTGTCCAGGCGAGCGGAGCTCGGCCAGTTTTCTGCCTGTTCAGGGCGTGGTTGCCGCATCTCGCTGCTCCTTTCTCGAACAGAAAAAGCCAAACTGCTAACCTTGTAGCAATGCCCGAGACTTCCCATCTCGCTTACGACGACGCCGTCTCCCGCATGTACGCGCTCGGACACGAACTGGCCACTCAACCGGCGCGCAAGTTCGACCTCGCGCACATGCGCAGACTCTTGCGCGAACTCGGAAGTCCGGAAGCCAAGTTTCCGGCCGTGTTAATTGCGGGCACGAATGGCAAGGGTTCGACGGCTGCGACGCTCGCCGCGATCTTACAGGCAGCGGGTTATCGTGTGGGCCTCTACACGTCGCCGCATCTGATCCGGATCAACGAGCGCATACGAGTTATTAGTGGAGCAGCCATAGCAGACGCGGATTTCGCCCGCCTTCACGACCACGTGGACAGAACCGCGCGGAATCTGGTTTCCATAGGTGAGCTTCCCTGGCATCCGAGTTTTTTCGAAATGATCACCGCTATCGCCTTTCAGCATTTCGCGGATGTCTCTGTCGAAATCGCGGTTCTCGAAGTGGGCATGGGTGGACGCCTCGACGCGACCAACGTTGTGGAACCGCGCGTTAGCGTCATCGCCGACATCGCGCTCGACCATCAGCAATACTTGGGCGACACGCTGACCGAAATCGCACGCGAGAAGGCCGGCATCATTCGGCCTAACGGCATGGTCGTAACGCTTCCGCAGATGGCGGAGGCGAACGATGCGATTGGCCACGCTATTGTGGAACAGAACGCACGAGGCGTGAACGCCACGCCGTACGTGCCTCCGGTTTCGCCGGGAGCATCACAGTTGCGAACACCTAGCACTCGCTATCGCGTTGGACCAGCGCCAGACGATGAAGAGCGCTGGGGACAGGAGTATCGCCTGCAAGTCTTCGGACAGGAGATTCTGGTGCAGACTCCGCTCATCGGCCGTCATCAACTACGCAACGTGGCGCTAGCAATTGCCACGGCAGAAGAACTGACGAAACAAGACTTCAAAATCACGGCTCGCGACATCGAACAAGGAATTCGGGAAACACGCTGGCCGGGCCGGCTGCAACGTGTGGTTGTGGATGGCATCGAATTCCTGCTTGATGTCGCGCACAATCCCGCCGGCGCCTGGGCGCTCCGTTCCGCGCTCTCAGAACTCTATGAAGACCGCCCGCTGACGTTTGTGTTCGGAGCTATGCGTGATAAGGCAATTGCCGAAATAGCGGAAATTTTATTTCCCTTGGCCACGCGCGTGATCGCGACCCCAGCCGAAAATCCGCGCTCGGCATCGCCCGAAGAAATTCGTGCTGCATCCGGGCGCGTCGCCGTCGACCTCGAATCCGCGGCCAACGTGACACAGGCTCTGCGCCGCGCGCGCGAGGCAGCTTTAGCAGACCAGAGTTTGGTGGTTGTTACAGGCTCGATTTACATTGTGGGAGAGGCGATGCGCGAGCTCGGAGTGCACATCTAAACAACCAGCGGCGGTAAGATTCGTACCAGGGCCCGCCTTCAGTAGCCTGCCCTGAGCGCAGCCGAAGGGTGCCGTAGATGCTTGGGAATAATCGCCTTTAGGCGCTGGGTTTACGGAACAACAATTTTGCCAGAAGCCAACATCACCGCACCTCCCGAGCCTACTGTGGCTCCCTCCCTGGCTTCGCCGCCTTCCGGCAGCCTGTTGCGCCGCCTGCGTTCTTATTTCATCTACACCCCGCTGATCTGGTCCTACACGCTGATCCTGGGCGTGGTATCGCTGACCTGTTCACTGTTCGACCGCAGTGGACGGATTCAACACAATTTCGCGTGGTTCTGGTCGTGGCTGATCCTGAAGACCATTTCGTCGCCGGTGAAGGTCGTCGGGCTCGACAAGATCGACACGGCGAAGCCCTTCGTCTACGCGGTGAATCATTCTTCGGCGCTGGACATTCCCGTACTCTACACTTCCCTCCCATTCCAATTCCGGATCATCTTCAAGAAAGAACTGCTGAGCTACCCTTTCGTGGGATGGCATCTCAAGCGTTCGGGACAGATCTGCATCGACCAGCAGAACCCCGCGGCGTCCATCAGTACGATCCGCTCGGGACTGAAGACTCTTAAGTCCGGAATGCCGCTGGTCATCTTCCCCGAAGGCGGCCGCACGCCAGACGGTAAGCTCCTGCCCTTTATGCCGGGTGGGTTCTTCCTGGCCATCAAGTCGGGAGTGGACGTGGTTCCCGTCGCGCTCGTTGGCATGTATGAGCTGCTACCCATGAATACCTATTTCATTAAGAGCCGCCCGATCGAGATGCGTGTGGGTCAGCCGATCCCCACTTCCGAATACACGCTGCGAACGATGGACCAATTGGCAGCCCGTGTTCAAGCCCAGGTAGAACAGATGCGCGGCGACGTTTCAAATTAGCAACACTCATGTAGGGGCAGGCGCCCCCGCCTGCCCAGCCGAGTAAAGCTCGGCTCCACTCTTAAACGCATGTGGCAAACTTCAACGAAACGCAGCCCGCAGGTTTGACCCTCACCAACCCCTCCATTAAACTCAAAAAGACCCATAAAATATGCCCGACATCATCCATATCAAGCTGCCCGACGGCAGCGCCAAGGAATTCCCCAAAGGCGCCACCGCGCTCGACGTCGCCAAATCCATCAGCCCGCGGCTAGCCGACGCCGCTCTGGCCGCCAAATCCAACGGCGACCTTATCGATCTCACGCGTCCGCTAGAGAGC
>Ga0210384_10001911_pt1 | contig 26714 bp, 27 predicted proteins | sample IncBWH2MmetaG_FD_160574 | JGI IMG/M metagenome (GOLD analysis project Ga0210384, IMG submission 160574) | Forest soil microbial communities from Barre Woods Harvard Forest LTER site, Petersham, Massachusetts, United States - Inc-BW-H-2-M | ecosystem: Environmental > Terrestrial > Soil >...
CGGCCGCGGCCATGAGGTGCTCGATGGTCCGCACCCGCACCCCGAAGGCGCCGACCGTGGTCGCGGAGTTCGAGTCCACCACGTGGTCGGCGTTGGCCGGGATCAGCGTGCCGTCGGCGGCCCGGAACAGGATGCCGGTGTCGGCGCCGGCGGGCGAGACCGTCATCTCGACCGGCTCGCCCGAGTGCAGACCGATGCCCGTGAGGGTGACCGGCTGCCTGAGAGTCTGCTGGAGATCCATGACCGCGGCTATAGTAGGCAAGCCAGATGCCACGGCGCGTCCGAGGTGTCAACTATGTAATTTAATTATCTATTACTGACATATCGCAAGCCCATCGCTATGCAGTCGGTTGCAGGAAAGACACACCCGACGAGCCGACCCTGTGTCAGTTTCGCAACACTAGAGCTCCAGCTCGGCCTTCAGCCGGAACCCCCACGATCCGGTCTCCACCGCGAGGCCGTCCCGCGACACGTTGCGGATCGCGGCCAGGATCCGGTGCCGGGCCGGATCGATCTCCTCGCCGCGGAGAATGGCGTGGAGCCGGAGCGCCTCGCCCCCCGCCGCGGTGGTGGTGTCGAACACCACGAACTCGAGCGCCCGGCACGCGAAGCCCTCCACCTCGTGCACGTAGAGGCACTCCTGTAGCCAGGCGTGGAGCAGGCCGGTCGCGGCGACGCCGTGCGCCCGGACTTCGCGAACGTCCGTGTCGCCGATGGTGGCGGGATCCACCGCGGTCGCGAAGAGGGCGAGCGCAATCCGGGCGAACGCCTCCGGCAGCGTGGCCCCGGTCGCGGTCAGCTCCACGTCAGGCGCGGCCCAGGTCGCCGTAGCGGGCCTGCAGCAGCGCCACCGCCACCGCGCCCGCGGTCTCGGTCCGGAGCACGCGCGGGCCGAGCCCCGCCACCAGCGCGCCCGCGTCGATCAGCCCGCCCACCTCGGCCGCGGTGAGCCCGCCCTCCGGGCCCACGATCACGGTGGCGGCCGCGCACGGACCGGCGGGCAGGCGCCCCTCGAGCCCGCGGGGCTCTTCTTCCCAGAAGCAGATCAGGAGGCCGTCGGCCTCGGCATCGGGCCGCCAGCCGGAGAGGGCGCGGGGCGGCGTGATCTCCGGCACCGCGGCCCGGCCGCTCTGCTGGGCGGCCTCCCGCGCGACGCGCTGCCAGCGGGTGAGCCGGGCGGCCCAGCGGTCCGGCTCGGGCCGCACCACGGTGCGCTCGGTGAGCAGGGGAATCACGCGGCACACCCCGAGCTCGGTGGTCATGCGGACGATGCCCTCCATCTTGTCGCCCTTGGGCACCGCCTGGGCCAGGGTGAGGCGCAGTGGCGATTCCGTCTCGAGGCGCGCGCGCGCGACGATCACGCCTTCGGCGGCCCGGGGCGCGATCGTGGTGAGGCGCACCGAGAGGAGCGCGCCGTCGGCGTCGACCGCCTGCACCAGGTCGCCCGCGGCGGCGCGCAGGACCCGGCCCAGGTGGTGCGCGGCGGCGGCGTCGAAGATCACCCGGTCGCCGTGCACCGCGTCCCGGGCGAGGTGGAAGCGGGTCACCGCGCGGGCGCAGCCAGGCGGAGCGAGGCCCAGCCCTCGAGGGCCACGCGCGCACGGCGCTCGAAGCCGGCCGCCGCGAGCGCGGCGGTGACCCGATCGTCCTCGTCCTCGAGCATGCCGCCCAGCACGAGCTGACCGCCGGGCGCCACGAGGCGCGCGTACTGGGCCGCGAGCGCCAGGTGGCTGTGGGTGAGCAGGTTGGCCACCACGATCGGCGCCGCCTCGTCGATCTCCGGCGGCTCGGCGAGCCGCACGGTGAGGCCGGCGCAGCCGTTCCGCTCCGCGTTGACCCGCGTCGCCGCCACCGCGTCGGGATCGAGGTCGATGGCGAGCACGCGCGGCGCCCCGAGCCGGAGCGCGGCGATCGCGAGGATGCCGGTCCCGGTGCCGATGTCGAGCACCGCGGCCCCCGGCGCGGCGGCGAGGGCCTCCTCCAGGAGCACGAGGCAGCCCTCGGTGGTGCCGTGGTGGCCGGTGCCGAACGCGCGGCCGGGCTCGATCACCACGGTCACGCGATCCTCGGCGCCGGGCGCGGGCGCGGCCCCGTCGCCGTCGAGCCACGGCGGCAGCACCCGCAGCCGGCGGCCCACCAGGCGGGGAGGGAACGACTGCTGCCAGGCGCTGGCCCACGCCTCGTCGAGGAGCGGCGCGACCTCCGCGTCACCGGCCAGCCGAAAGCCGAGGACGTGGAGCGAGGCCCGGTAGTCGGCCACCGCGGCGAGCAGGCCGGTGGACGACTTCGACTCGGCGAAGAAGGCGCGCAGCCGCGGGGGCACACCGGGCGCTTCCTCCTCGACCACGCCGAGGGCACCCTGCTCCCACAGGAAATTCGTCAGGCCGTCGGAGGTCTCGGTCGAGGTGGGAACGGTGAGCTGCCAGAACGCCATCAACTGCCGAACAGCTGCTTCATCCGCTCGAGGAACTTGGAGACGCGCGGGCTCGAGTCGCCCTCGTGGGCGCCGCGGAACTCCTCCAGCAGCTCGCGCTGGCGCGCGGTCAGGTGGGTCGGCACCTCGACGATGACCTCGTAGACCGCGTCGCCCCGCCCGCGCCCGCGGAGGTGCGGCATGCCCTTGCCCTTGAGCAGGAGCCGCTGACCGGGCTGGGTTCCCGCCGGGATCTTGAGCCGCGCGGTGCCGTCCAGCACCGGTACCTCGATCTCGTCGCCGAGCGCGACCTGGGCGAAGGTGAGCGGCAGCTCGCAGACCAGGTGGGCGCCGTCGCGCACGAAGATCTCGTGGGGGCGCAGGTGCAGCACCACGTAGAGATCGCCGGGAGGGCCGCCGAGCTGGCCGCTCTCCCCCTCGCCGCTCAGCCGCAGCTGGTTGCCGTGCTCGACCCCGGCCGGAATCGTGACCTTGAGCAGGCGCTCGCGCGAGACGCGCCCCTGGCCCCGACAGGCCGAGCAGGGATGCCGGACGATCCGGCCCTCGCCGTGGCAGTTCGGGCACGGGCGGGCCACCGTGAGGAAGCCCTGCGAGAAGCGCACCTGGCCCTGGCCGCGGCAGGTGCCGCACGTCTCGGGCTGGCTGCCCGCCTCGACCCCGGAGCCGCGGCACGGCTCGCAGGGCTCGAGGCGCGGCACCTGGAGCTTGGTCTCGATCCCCTGGGCCGCCTCCTCCAGGGAGATCTCGAGGTCGTAGCGCAGATCGTCGCCCCGCCGGGCCCGGGTGCGGGAGCGGCCCCGATCGCCGCCGCCGAAGAAGCCCTCGAACAGATCCTCGAAGATGGTGCCGAACCCGGGCTCGCCTCCGCCGCCGACGGTGCCGAAGCGGTCGTACTGCGCGCGCTTCTCCGGGTCGGAGAGGATCCCGTAAGCCTCGCTGATCTCCTTGAAGCGGTCCTCGGACTTCTTGTCGCCCGGATTGCGGTCGGGATGGTAGGCGCGGGCCAGAGTGCGGTAGGCCTTCTTCAGGGCCGCGTCGTCGGCGTCGCGCGGGACCCCGAGGACCCCGTAGTAGTCCTTGGCCGCCACGCTACGAGTCGGCCGTGCGGTCCCGGTCTTCGGGGGCCATTGCCACCGTGACCATCGCGGGTCGGAGGACCCGACCGTTCAGCAGGTAGCCCCGGCCGGTCTCGTCGGCGACCGTCATCTCGGGCAGGTCCGGCCGCTGCACCCGCGCCACCGCTTCGTGACGTCCGGGATCGAACGGCTGGCCCACCGAGCTGATCGGGGTCAGGCCGAACTTCTCGAGCACGCGCAGGAGCTCCCGCTGGATGAGCTCGACCCCGGTGGTGACCGCCGCGGCCGGCTCGGTGCGGGCCGCGGCCAGCGCCCGGTCGAGGTTGTCCAGCACCGGCAGCAGGTCGCGCAGCACCGACTCGTTGGCGTAGCGGGTGTACTCCTCCCGCTCCCGCGCCGCGCGCTTGCGCACGTTGTCGAACTCGGCGACGGTTCGAAGATAGCGATCTTGCTGGGCCTCGAGCTCGCGGGTCTTGGCCTGGAGCTCCTCCCGGAGGCGCTGGATCTCCTCCGCCCTGTCGTCCGCGATCGGTCCGTCGAAGAAGGAATCAGCCATGGCAGAAGGTAATTATAGCAGACGGTTCGAGGGCGGACCGCCGGTCGCACGGGCCGGGCGGCCCGGAAACCGGGGGCTAGGGCCCGGAAACTGGGGCTAGGGGAGGTAGAGCTGCTGCCGCACCCGGGAGAGCGAGCTCGAGACGATCCGGGCCGTCTCGTCGACCACCGCCATGACCTCCGAGTAGGGCATGCGCCGGGGCCCCACCACGCCCAGCACTCCCAGGACCTGGTCGCGGTAGGTGTAGGTGGAGGTGATCAGGCTGCAGCCCCGCATGTCCTCCACCGGGTTCTCGCTGCCGATCACCACGTGCATCCCCCGCTCCTCGGCCATGCGGGAGAGCAGGTCGACGAGGCGCACCTTGTCCTCGAAGGCCCGCAGCATCGAGCGCAGGGTGGCGGTGTCCGACAGGTCCGGGTGGTCGAGCATGTTGGTGGCGCCGCTCACGTAGAGGGTGCGGTCGCGCAGGAGCGACACCACCTCGTCGAGCACCGCGCGGCTCCGCGTCCACAGCGGGTCGAGCGGATCGGCGGGCGCGGTCAGCTCGTCGAGGATCTCCTGGAACGTCTTGCCGCGGAACCGCCGGGTGAGCGCCCGTCCGGTCTCGCGCAGCTCCTCGACGCCGCCGCGGGGCGACGCGGTGAGCGGGCGCGCGGTCACCCAGCCGGTCTCGGTCACGAGCACCGCGAGGGCCCGCTCCTCGTCGAGCGACACCAGCTCGATGCGATCGAGCGCGGTGTGCTTGAGCGGGGGAGCCAGCAGCACGCCCATCATGTGGGTGTCGGTGGAGAGCCGCGACGGCGTCTCCGCCATCAGCCGCTCCGCCGCGTCGGCGTGGGCGACCGCGGGGGTGGCCACCGACGGGGCCTTGCCCGAGCCCCACGGCACGCGCTGGAGGTGATCGACGTAGAAGCGGTAGGCCGCGTCGGTGGGCACGCGACCCGCCGAGGTGTGGGGCTGCACCAGGTAGCCCAGCTCCTCCAGGTCCGCCATCGCGTTGCGGATGGTGGCGGGCGAGAGGCCGCGGATGTGGCGGCGCGCGACCGCGCGCGAGCCGACCGGCTCGCCGGTCTCGACGTACTCGGCGATGACCGCGAGCAGAACCTGCCGGTTCCGCTGGTCGAAGGTCGCGGTGGTCATGGTGGCGCCGATCTTACCGCTAGAGCAGCTCGGTGAACAGGGCGTCCGAGAGGAGGAAGCCCGCCTCGGTGAGGTGTGCGCGTCCGTCGTGCTCGGCCAGCAGCCCGCGCTCGCGCCACGCGTCGAGCACCTCGGGCAGCCGACCGCGCTCGAGCGCGCCGCGCTCCGCGAGGCGCGCGGACGGGATCCCGTCGCTCGTGCGCAGCCCGAGGATCAGCCGCTCGGCGAGCGCCTGCCGCGCGGTCAGCACCTCGTGGCTCGCCCACGGGAGCTGCCCGGACTCGACCAGGGTGGTGTAGCGCTCCACCGGCTTCACGTTGGCGTGGCGCACGTGGTCGAGGAAGCCGCACGCGCCCGGCCCCAGCCCCAGGTACTCCTCCCAGCGCCAGTAGCGCTGGTTGTGGCGCGAGCGGAAGCCGGGGCGCGCGTAGTTCGACACTTCATAGTGCTCGAAGCCGGCGTCCGCGGCGGCCCGCGCGAGCGCCCAGTACTGCGCGGTCACCGCCTCCTCGGGCGGCAGGTTCGACACGCCGCGGGCGTGCCAGAGGCTGCCCTCGTCGAGGGTGAGCCCGTAGGCGGAGAGGTGGTCGGGCCCCCACGCGAGCACCTCGCGCACGGTGGCGGTCCACGTCGCGAGGTCGAGGCCGGGCAGGCCGTAGATCAGGTCGACGCTCACGTTGTCCACCCCCGCCTCCCGCGCGGCCGCGAAGGCGGCGCGGGCCTGCCGGGCGGAGTGGCGCCGGTCGAGGACCGGCAGGATCGCGTCGTCCAGGCTCTGCACCCCGAGGCTCACCCGGGTGACCCCGGCCTCGCGGTAGCCGGCGAGGCGCTCCCGGGTCACGTCGTCCGGGTTGCACTCGACGGTCACCTCGGCGCCCGGCTCGAGCGAGAAGCGCGCGCCGATCCGGCCGAGCAGAGCCGCCATCTGCGGGACGGTGAGGAGCGAAGGCGTGCCGCCGCCCAGGAAGACGGTGTCGAGGCTCACCCCAGCCGCCCACGGCGCGGCGTGGAGCAGGTCCCACTCGGCGAGCAGGGCGGCGAGGAAGCGATCCTGGCCCGCCTCGGTGTACGGCGCGGTGTTGAACGAGCAGTACCCGCAGCGCTCGACGCAGAACGGCAGGTGCACGTAGGCCCCGAGCCGGGAGGCCCGAGGCCGGAGCGACGCTAGGGCAGGTACTGACCCAGCCGGCGCCAGCGTAGCCAGTGCCCGTCCCCGTTCCACGACCAGTAGATCAGGAAGGCCTTCCCGCGGATCTTGTCCCGCCGCACGAAGCCCCAGTAGCGGCTGTCCTGGGAGTTGTCGCGGTTGTCTCCCATGACGAAGTAGGACCCGTCGGGCACCTTGAGCGGCTCGCAGGCGTAGGCGTAGCCGCACGCGGTCGAGGGCGGCCCCGAGAACGACCCCGGCCGCACGTAGGGCTCGTCGATCAGATGGCCGTTCAGGGTCACCCGGTTGTCGCGCACCTGGACGGTGTCGCCGCCCACCGCGATGATGCGCTTGATGAAGTCGCGCGTCTCGTCGTTGGGGTACTTGAAGACGATGATGTCGCCGCGGTGCGGATCGCGCACCCCGGGCAGGTGCAGGTCGGTCATGGGGATCTCGGCCCCGAACAGGAACTTGTTCACCAGGATGTAGTCGCCGATCAGCAGCGTGTCCATCATGGAGCCGGACGGGATCGTGAATGCCTGCACCGCGAACTGGCGGATGAAGAGGGCCAGCAGCACCGCGATGATGATCGCTTCGGAATACTCGCGGAAGAGGGACTTCCGGCGGACCTTGACCGCGGGCGCCGCCGGCACCGTGTCACGCTCGGGACGAACCTGGAGATCGTTCATGCCCCGCGCTCAGCTCTTCAGGACCGACAGGAACGCCTCCTGCGGGACCTCGACTCGGCCGACCTGTTTCATGCGTTTCTTGCCTTCCTTCTGCTTCTCGAGCAGCTTGCGCTTGCGCGTGATGTCGCCGCCGTAGCACTTGGCGGTGACGTTCTTGCCCATGGCCTTGACCGTCTCGCGCGCGATGACCCGGCTGCCGATGGCGGCCTGGATCGCGACCTCGTAGAGCTGGCGCGGGATGACCGCGCGCAGCTTCTCGGTGAGCGCCTTGCCCTTCTCGTAGGCCTTCTCGCGGTGGACGATGATCGAGAGCGCGTCCACCGGGTCGCCGTTGAGGAGGATGTCGAGCTTGACCATGTCCGAGGGCCGGAACTCCAGGAACTCGTAGTCGAAGGACGCGTAGCCCTTCGAGATGGACTTGAGGCGGTCGTAGAAGTCCACCACGATCTCGCTCAGGGGAAAGTCGAACTGGATGTGGACCCGCTTCCCCACGTACTCGAGCGACCGGTGCTCGCCCCGCTTCTCCTGGGCGAGCTTGTAGATCTCGCTCATGAACTCGGTGGGCACGAAGACCGAGCCGCGCACGTAGGGCTCCTCGATGCGCTCGATGCGGTCGACGGGCGGCAGCTTGGAGGGGTTCTCCACCTCCAGGGTCTCGCCCGCCAGCGTGATCACCTTGAAGCGCACGCTCGGAGCCGTGACGATGAGTGAGAGATTGAACTCCCGCTCGAGCCGCTCCTGCACGATCTCGAGGTGCAGCATGCCGAGGAACCCGCAGCGGAAGCCGTAGCCGAGGGCGAGGGAGGTCTCCGGCTCGAAATTGAACGCGGAGTCGTTCAGGCGCAGCTTCTCCAGCGCGTCGCGCAGGCCTTCGTAGTCGGTGTCCTCGATCGGGTACAGGCCCGCGAACACCATCGACTTGGCGTCGCGGTAGCCGGGGCAGGGCTCGGCGGTCGGGTGCAGGACGTCGGTGATGGTCTCGCCCATCTTGGCGTCGGCCACCCGCTTGATGGAGGCGGTCAGGTAGCCGACCTGTCCGGCCGACAGCTCCTCGACCGGCCGCATGTCGGGCGAGAAGACGCCGACCTGCTGGACCTCGTAGTTCTTGCCGTTGGACATCAGGAGGATCTTGGCGCCGGCGTGCACCCGCCCGTCGAGGAGCCGGATGTAGACGACCACGCCCTGGTAGGAGTCGTAGAACGAGTCGAAGACGAGCGCCTTGAGGGGAGCCTCCGGATCGCCCTTGGGCGGCGGGATCCGGGCCACGATCGCCTCCAGCACCTCGGGGACCCCGGTGCCGTGCTTGGCCGAGATGGCCAGGGCCTCGTCGCCGTCGAGGGTGAGGATCTCGGTGATCTGGTTCCGGGTGCCCTCCAGGTCGGCGGCGGGCAGGTCGATCTTGTTGATGACCGGGATGATCTCGAGCCCACCGTCCAGCGCCAGGTAGAAGTTGGCCAGGGTCTGCGCCTCGACCCCCTGCGCGGCGTCGACGATCAGCAGGGCTCCCTCGCAGGCGGCCAGGGACCGCGAGACCTCGTAGGAGAAGTCCACGTGGCCGGGGGTGTCGATGAGATTGAGGGTGTACTCCTGCCCGTCCCGGGCCTTGTACAGCAGCCGGACGGTGTGGGCCTTGATGGTGATGCCCCGCTCCTTCTCCAGATCCATCGAGTCCAGGACCTGGTCCACCGCCTTCTTGGCGTCCATGGTCCCGGTGAGCGACAACAGGCGGTCCGCCAGGGTGGACTTGCCGTGGTCGATGTGGGCGACGATGGAGAAATTGCGGATCAGGTCGATGGCCATCCGGCTAAGAATACCACGCCGTTCGGCCCCCCTGCGGCCGGCGGGCGCCCGACGCGCGCGGGAGTCGCCGGCGGCGGCTAGAGCCGGGCCCGGTCGGGCACGGAAGCGCCCGCCCCGAGCACCGCGTCGGGGCCCAGATCGGCTCCGGCGCCGATGCGGGCGCCGGACGCCACGATGCAGTCGCGCAGGATCGCCCCGGCTCCGACCGTGACGTCGTCCCACAGGATGGCGCCGTCGATCCGCGCCCCGGCCCCGACGACGCAGTTCGCGCCGAGCACCGCGTTGGCGCCCACCCGGGCGCCCGCCTCCACCCGCGAGCCAGGCCCGATCACGCACGGGGCGGTCACTGCCGCGTCGGGGGCGACGCGGACCCCGTCGGCGACGAAGCGCCGCGCGTGGCGGTCGCCGGGCGGGGCCACGTCGGTCGCGACCTTGCCGGCCAGCAGGTCGAGCTGGCCCTGCCGGTACTTGGCGGGGCTGCCGATGTCGAGCCAGTAGCTCTCCGCCACCCAGCCGAAGAACGGCACCCGGTCGCGCAGGAGGCCGGGGAACGTCTCGCGCTCGATGGAGACCGCGCGGCCGGTGGGGATGGCGGTCACCACCGAGCGGTCGAGCGCGTAGACCCCCGCGTTGACGGTGTCGGTGGTCACCCGGTCCGCGGTGGGCTTCTCCACGAATGCGCGGACGGCCCCATCGGGCTCGAGCTCGACGAGGCCGTACTGGGTCGGATCCGGCACCCGGGTCAGGTAGAGGGTCGCCTTGGCGCCGCGCTCGGCGTGGAAGCGCAGCATCGCGCCGAGGTCGAGATCGGCCAGGATGTCGCCGTTCAGCACCACCACGAGGCCGCGCACCAGGTCCACCGCGTTGCGCACGCCGCCCGCGGTGCCGAGGGGGTCGGTCTCGACCGCGTAGGAGAGGCGCACCCCGTGGGCCGCGCCGTCGCCCATGGTGCGGCGCACCTCGTCGACCAGGTACGAGCACGAGAGCACCACGTCGGTGATGCCGTGGCGGCGGAGGAGCGCGAGCTGGTAGGCGAGGAACGGAACGTTGAGGAGCGGGACGATCGGCTTGGGCGTGCCGAGGGTCAGCGGGCGCAGGCGCGTGCCTTGCCCGCCGGCCAAGATGACCGCGGTTATTTCGTCGGGGCCCAGGGCTCCGCCTCGCCGATCAGCATCACGGGAATCCCGTCCCGGATGGGATACGCCTTCCGGCACGCCGGGCAGATGATGCGCGTCTCCTCGAAGATCAGCTCGCCCTTGCACGCCGGGCAGGCCAGGATCGCCCGTAGCTCCTCGTCGATCATGATCCGATCTCCTTCTGGAAGAAGCGGAAGGTACGGCTCAGGCCTTCCGCGAGGGACACGGAGGGCTTCCAGCCCAGCGCCCGCGCGGCGTGGGCGGGGTCGAGACAACTGCGCCGCTGCTCGCCGGGGCGCGCGGGCGCGTGCTGGGCCGGCACCTTGGAGCCGGAGGCGTCCGCCAGCGCGGTGTAGAGCTGGTTCACGGTGGTCTCGACACCGGTGCACACGTTGACCGGACCGGTGACGTCGGGCCGCTCGAGCGCGCGCAGGTTGGCGAGGGCCACGTCCTCCACGTAGGTGTAGTCGCGGGTCTGGTCGCCGTCCCCGTTGATGATCGGCGACTGGCCGGTCAGCAGCCGGTGGCAGAAGATCGCGATGACCCCCGCCTCACCCTGCGGGTTCTGGCGCGGCCCGTAGATGTTGGCGTAGCGCAGCGAGATGCCGCTGATGCCGAAGATCCCGCTCCAGGCGTTCACGTAGTACTCCATCGCGACCTTGGTGATGCCGTAGGGCGAGATCGGCAGGGTCGGATGGCTCTCCGGGGTCGGGATCACGTCGGTGTCGCCGTAGCCGGCGCCGCCGCTCGAGGAGTAGATGATCCGGCGCACCCCGAAGCGGCGGCAGCACTCGAGCAGCCCGAGGCCGCCCACCACGTTCACGCTCGCGTCGAAGATCGGGTCGGTGACCGAGCGGCCCACCGAGGCCTGGGCCGCCAGGTGGGAGACCACCTCCGGCCGCTCCTTCTCGAACACGTCGGCGAGGCGGGCGCTGCGCAGGTCCACCACGTGCAGCCGGGCCCGCGGATTCACCCAGCGCGCGTCGCCGGTGGTGAGATTGTCCACCACCGCCACGTCGTGACCCGCCTCGATGAAGCGGTCCACCACGTGCGAGCCGATGAAGCCGGCTCCGCCGGTGACGAGGATCTTCACGATTGGGCCACCAGTCGCCGGCACCAGTCGATGGTGCGGCGGAGACCGTCTTCCACCTCGATCTTGGGCTCCCAGCCGAGCAGGCGCCGGGCCTTGCCGATGTCGGGCTGGCGCACCTTGGGATCGTCGGTGGGCAGCGCGCGGAACACGATCTCGCTCTTGGAGCCGCTCATCTCCGAGATCTGCCGGGCCAGCTGGAGCAGGGTCATCTCCCTCGGGTTGCCGATGTTCACCGGCTCGTTCACCGGGGCCTGCATGAGGGCCCAGATGCCCTCCACCAGGTCCGAGACGTAGGTGAACGAGCGAGTCTGGGAGCCGTCGCCGAAGACGGTGAGGGGCTCGTTGTGCAGGGCCTGCCGCACGAAGGTCGGGATCGCGCGGCCGTCGGTGAGCCGCATGCGGGGGCCGTAGGTGTTGAAGATGCGCACGATGCGGGCGTCGAGGCCGTGCACGCGGTGGTAGGCCATGGTCATGGCCTCCGCGAAGCGCTTGGCCTCGTCGTAGACCCCGCGCGGGCCCACCGGGTTGACGTTGCCCCAGTAGTCCTCCCGCTGGGGGTGCACGAGCGGGTCGCCGTAGACCTCGGAGGTGGAGGCGAGCAGGAACTTGGCCCGCTTCTCCTTGGCGAGGCCCAGGGCCTTGTGGGTGCCGAGGGCGCCCACCTTGAGGGTCTGGATCGGCAGCTCCAGGTAGTCGATCGGCGAGGCGGGGCTCGCGAAGTGCAGCACGTAGTCGAGCGGCCCGCCCACCACGATGTAGTTGGTCACGTCGTGCTTGACGAAGAGAAAGCGCGGGTCGCTGATGTGCGCGATGTTGTCGGTGGAGCCGGTGAGGAGGTTGTCCATGCAGACCACCTCGCAGCCCCGGGCGAGGAGGAACTCGCAGAGATGGGAGCCGATGAAGCCGGCCCCTCCCGTCACCAGGACGCGCATCGGGCCGTCGTCCTCAGCCGGCCAGGACGGGCTTGCGCCCGATGGAGTAGTATTCGAAGCCGAGCCGCCGCATGCGCTCGGGCTCGTAGAGGTTGCGCGCGTCGAAGATCAGCCGGCGGCGCAGGAGTCCCCGCAGACGGTCCAGGTTCAGGTACTTGAACTCGTTCCACTCGGTGAGCAGGGTGACCCCGTCCGCGCCCGCGGCCGCCTCGTAGGCCGACTCGCAGAACACCACGCCCTCCGGCATGAGGGGCTTCGCGTTCTCCATCGCCACCGGATCGTAGGCGCGGATCTGGGCGCCCGCCGCGTGCAGCACGCGCACCACCTCCAGGCTCTTGGCCTCGCGCATGTCGTCGGTGTTGGGCTTGAACGCGAGCCCGAGCACCGCGATCGTCTTGTCCTCCAGCGGGCCGATCGCCTTGCGCATCATCTCCACCAAGTGGGCGGCGCGCTCCTTGTTGATCTCCACCACCGAGCGCAGCAGCTTGAAGTCGTACCCGAGCTGCGACGCGGTGTGGATGAGCGAGTCCACGTCCTTGGGGAAGCAGGAGCCGCCGTAGCCGAGTCCGGCCTGGAGGAACTGCATGCCGATGCGGGAGTCGAGGCCCATGCCCTTCATCACCTGGCTCACGTCGGCGCCGGCCGCCTCGCAGATGTTGGCGATCGCGTTGATGAACGAGATCTTGGCGGCCAGGAACGAGTTGGAGGCGTACTTGATCACCTCCGCCGAGGGCAGGTCGGTGATGATCATCGGCCGCTCGAGCGGGGCGTACAGCTCGACGAGGGTCATGGCCACCTGCTGGTTGGGCGCTCCGATCACGATGCGATCGGGCCGGAGCGTGTCCTCGATGGCCGAGCCCTCGCGGAGGAACTCGGGATTGGACACCACGTCGAAGTCGAGCGGGCGCGGCTGGTGGCGGGTGATGACCTCGCGCACGAACTCCCCGGTCCCGACCGGGACCGTCGACTTGTTGACCACCACCTTGTAGCGATCCATGGAGCGGCCGATCTCGGCCGCCACCGCCTCCACCTGGGAGAGGTCGGTCTCGCCGCTCTCCTTGGGCGGGGTGCCTACCGCGATGAAGATCACGTCGGCCTGGCGCACGCCCCCGGGCAGATCGGTGGAGAACGTGAGCCGGCTGTCGTCCTTGTTCCGGGCCACCATCTCCTCGAGGCCCGGCTCGTAGATCGGCATCTGGCCGGCCCGCAAGGCTTCGATTTTTTTCGTCGCGTTGTCCACGCAGACCACGTCGTTGCCGAGATCGGCGAAGACGGCGCCGGTCACCAGCCCCACATAGCCCGTTCCCACGACGCAGATGTTCATCGGTCACGTCCCTCCAGACGGAGTTTCAGAGTACCAGAGGACCCTCCCGCCGCGCCAACCGGGACCGCAGGCGCCCTAGGACAGGGCGTGACGAGCCAGCCGCTCGCCCACCATGACCAGGAAGAGCAGGAGGAGGTAGAAGTTCGAGAAGAGGAAGAGGGAAAGCCAGCCGCGGGCATCCTCGGGCTGCCGCGCGAACTTCTCGGCGAGCCAGATGAGCCGGCCGCCGAGCGCCGCCGCCGCGACCAGGGCCGCGGGGCCGCCCATCCCGAAAGTGGGAGCGGCCAGCGACCAGGCGGTGAGGCCGAGGGCGTAGACCAGGATCAGCCGGGCGGTGCCCTCGACCCCGACCCGCTCCGACACCATGGGAAAGCCGCCCGCCGCGTAGTCGCTGCGATAGCGGAGGGCGAGGGCCCAGAAGTGCGGCATCTGCCAGAGGAACAGGATGCCGAAGAGGATCACCGCGCCCGCGTCGATGACCGAGCCGCCGCCGGCCACCCATCCGATGACGGGCGGAATCGCGCCGGGGATCGCGCCGGGCACCGCCGCGAACGGCGAGTGCGGCTTGAGCCACGGGGTGTAGACCCCGTTGTAGAAGGCGCTCGCGATCAGGCCCAGCACCCCGGCGGTGGGTCCCACCCCGAGCCAGAGGAGCGCCGCCCCGGCCGCGATGCCCACGAGCGCGAACGCGAGGCACTGGGCGTGGGTGAGGCGTCCGGACGGGAGCGGCCGCCCCGCGGTGCGTGCCATGAGGGCGTCGCGCGTGCGCTCCTGCACCTGGTTGAGCGCGGAGGCGCCGCAGGAGAGTAGCATGACCCCGGCCAGTACCAGGAGCCCCTGCGCCCAGGGGAACTCGGGCCCGAGCGGCGCGCGGAGCATGAAGCCGGCGCCCGCCGAGACCAGCACCAGCAGCACGATGCCGAACTTGGAGAGCTCGGCGTAGGCCCCGACGCGCGCCGCGACGCCGAGGGCGGGCAGCCCGCGCGAGGACGCGGTGGCGGCCCTAGGCGGCATGGGCCGCCTTTCCCGTGGCGCCCGCGGGCGAGGCGGGCGCCATCACCGCGCGCCAGCAGCCCGCCTCCACGCTGACCCACACCAGGGTCGCCCACAGCGCGTAGCCCACCGCGGCGTGGGCGGCCCGCACCGGCGCGGCCAGCTGCAGCAGCACGGTCGCGATGCCGAGCGAGACCTGCAGCACCGCGAGAACGGCGACCAGGCGCGCCGCGGTGGTGCGGGAGGCGACGGCGAGGTGCACGAAGACGCCCAGCAGCAGCACGCCGAGCCAGCGGTGGACCCAGTGGACCGAGGGCAGCCAGCCCCACGGCAGCAGGTCGCCGCTGCAGAGCGGGAAGTCCGGGCAGGCGAGGCCGGCGCCCGCGTGGCGGACGTAGCCGCCGAGGGCGAGCTGGACGAGGAGCACCGCGAGCCCGGCGCGGGCCAGGCGCCGCGTCCGCTCCGCGCCGGCGGCGGGAACTCGCGCGGGCTTCCGGAGCGCCTGGGCCAGCACGATGAGGCCGCCCAGGATCAGCAGCGCGTTCACCAGGTGGGCGGTGCTGATCAGATCGGGCAGCTCGAGCAGCACCGTGATCCCGCCGAGCGCGATCTGGACCGCCAGGAGCACCGGGAGCAGCCACGCGAGCCGTCGCCGCGCGGCCGGCGCGGGCCCGCGCAGGGCCGCCACGCTGGTGGCCAGGATCAGCACGGTGGCGGCCAGCGCGGAGAGGCGGTGGCTGTACTCGATGAGCACGTCCGCCCGCAGCGGCGGGATCACCGACCCGTGGCAGAGCGGCCAGTCCGGGCAGGCGAGGCCCGAGCCGGTGGCGCTCACCACGTTGCCGACCGTCATCAGCACGAACACCGCCACGACCGCGGCGAAGGCGATCCTAGCCGACACGGGCCGCCGTCCGATTCGGGCTCGCCGCCCCGTCGCCGCCCCCCGCGACCTGCCAGCGGAAGAAGACGACGGACAGCGCGGCCAGGAAGATCAACCCGCCCGGGATCCACATGATGAGGCCGCCCAGGTGCTGGTCGGCCTGCGGGGTGAGCGGTGCCCAGATGCGCGGCGACGCCGCGTAGTAGGGATAGAGCAGGCTGTCCGCCATCGAGATGAAGATGGCCACCATCACCATCGGCAGGCCGACCACGAAGAGGTACAGCATCTGCACCGGGTAGGGCGCGCGGGGCAGCTCGTCGAGCGGCGAGAGCATCGGCCACCAGAGGATCACCGAGGCCACCATGATCATGAGGTGCTCGACGATGTGCACCGGATGCTGGTCCATGGCCAGGTTGTAGAGCGGGGGCAGGTGCCAGGCCACCAGGACCACGTTGAAGGTGGCGAACGCGCCGGTCGGCCGCGTGAGCGTGCGGCCGAGCTGGAGGAGGCGGGCGTCGCGCAGGAGCGGCCGCACCATCCAGCCGGGCGTGCCGTAGAGGAGGAGCGGGGGCATCGCGAAGACCAGCAGCATGTGCTGGATCATGTGCGCGCTGAAGAGGTAGTAGTCCGAGAGGTCGTGCACCGGACCGGTGAGGGCGCCGAACAGGACCGCGAGCGCGCCCGCGAACGAGACCACCTTCGCGGGCTCCACGCGGGCCTCCGGATCGAGGCGGTGTCGCCAGAGGGTGGCGGCTCCGTAGGCCGCGCCGAGGAGGAGCAGGCCGCCGACGACGGTAGGATCGGCGTGCCAGCCGGTCCAGTCGAAGCCGTCGGGCCCGAGGGGCGGAGGCCCCGCCGCCCCGGGTACTACGTGCGCCATGTCAGAGAACGACGCGCGGCAGCAGCACGAAGGCGCTGAAGAGCGCCATGACGGCCAGGATGATCGCGATGGCGATGAGCAGCGGTCCCACGAACAGCGCGCGCATGATCGGATGGTCGTAGCGGAGGTGCATGAAGAAGCCGACCACCAGGAAGAACTTCACCGCCGACATCGCGAGCAGGCTGATCACGAGCAGCGGGCCCGGGATGCCCGGGATGTAGAGGGAGGCCACCTCCACCGCGGTGATGATCGCGAGCACGATGGCCACGTTGATGTACGTCTTGACGGTGGCGTGGCCGCCTCCTCCTCCGTGCGTCGTGGCGGCAACCGCGTGCTGATCGGCCATGTCGCGGCTCCTAGGGGATGAGGTAGATGATGGTGAAGATCGCGATCCACACGATGTCGACGAAGTGCCAGTAGAGGCCGGCGATCTCGACCTTGGTGTAGTCGCGCGCGTCGAGCTTCCCCCGCATCGCCAGCATGACCAGGATGAGCAGCCAGATCACCCCGCCGGTGACGTGGGCTCCGTGGAAGCCGGTGAGCACGAAGAAGGTCGAGCCGAAGAGGCTGGTGGAGAGGGTGAGGTTGTGGTGCAGCACGAAGGTGGTGAACTCGTAGACCTGGTTCAGCACGAAGTGCAGACCCAGCATCGCGGTCGCGAACAGCCAGCCCGTCGCCGGCCTCAGCCGGTTCTGCTGGAGCGCGGCGAGGGCCAGCACCATGGTCAGCGAGGAGGCGAGCAGCAGCGCCGCGCTGTAGGAGGTGAGGGGGATGTCGAAGACCTCGTGGGGCAGTGGGCCCGAGATGGACTTGCCCTTGTAGGCGAGGTACGTCCCGATCAGGGAGCCGAAGAACATGCAGTCGGAGCCGAGGAACGCCCACATCCCGACCTTGCGGTTGTCGAGACCGGTGTTGCCGAGGTTGGGATCGTGGATGGCGTGGACGGCGGCGTGATCGGCCACGGCGGCTCTCCTAGTGCCCGTGCCCGGTGGAGGGCCGGTGCAGCTCCATCGCGAACTTGTACATGAGGTAGAGCGTGAGGAGCCCGCCCACCACGACCTGGTACATGCTGATCATCAGCCCGGAGACCATCATCGCGAGGGCCAAGCCGAGCAGCAGCGGCCAGTAGGAGGTCGGTGGCATGTGGATCGCCGCGATCTCCGCCGCGGTCACCGGGGCCGGGCGCGGCCGGGGGGCGCTCCCGTGGCCGTCGCCGTACTTCTGGAGCCAGAAGTCGTCGCGGTCCTGCACCTCGGGGACGCGCGCGAAGTTGTAGACCGGGGGCGGCGAGGGGATCGACCACTCGAGCGTCCGGCCGTCCCACGGGTCGTTGCCGGCCACCGGGCCGCCCCGCATGGTGCGAATCACGTTGGTGATGAAGAAGAGCAGCGACACCGCGATCAGGAAGGCGCCGATGGTCGAGACCAGGTTCCAGAAGTTCCAGCCGAGGTCGGGGGCGTAGGTGTAGATCCGCCGGGGCATCCCGATGAGGCCGAGGTAGTGCTGGGGGAAGAAGGTCATGTTGAAGCCCACCATCATGAGCCAGAAGTGCCAGAGGCCCAGCTTCTCGTCGAGGAGCTTGCCGGTGATCTTGGGCCACCAGTAGTAGATGCCGGAGAAGAGCCCGAAGATCGAGCCGCCGAAGAGCACGTAGTGGAAGTGGGCCACCACGAAGTAGGTGTCGGTCTGCTGCAGGTCGACCGGCGGGGAGGCGTGCATGATCCCGGAGAGGCCGCCCATCGTGAACATGGCGATGAAGCCGAGCGAGAAGTAGAGCGGGGTCCTGAAGCGGATGGACCCGCCCCAGAGGGTGCCGATCCAGTTGAGGATCTTCACCCCGGTCGGCACCGCGATCAGCATGGTCGAGATCGAGAAGGCGGCGTCGGCCACCGGCCCCATGCCCACCGAGAACATGTGGTGGCTCCACACCCCGAAGCCGAAGAAGCCGATCATGATGCCGGAGTAGATCACCACCGGGGCCCCGAAGAGCGGCTTGCGCGAGAAGGTGGGCAGCACCTCCGAGACGATGCCCATCGCGGGCAGGATCAGGATGTAGACCTCGGGGTGGCCGAAGATCCAGAAGAGGTGCTGCCAGAGGAGCGGGTCCGCGCCGGCGGCGGGCGCGTAGAAGAGGGTGCCGAAGAACCGGTCGAACATGAGGAGGATGAGCGCCACCGTGATCGCGGGGAAGGCGAGCACGAGGAGGAACTGGGTCACGAAGCTCATCCAGATGAACACCGGCATCCGCATCAGAGTCATGCCGGGGGCGCGCATGTTGATGATCGTCACCAGGAAGTTGAAGCCGGCCAGCATCGAGGAGAGGCCGAGGATCTGCAGACCGAGCATCCAGAAGTCGATGGTGTGCCGCGGGGAGAATTGGAGGGTGGTGAGGTTGGCGTAGCCGAACCACCCCCCGTCCGGGGCCAGCCCGAACAGCCAGCTCGAGTTCAGGAACAGGGCGCCGGAGAGGAAGATCCAGTAGGAGAGCGCGTTCAGGCGCGGGAACGCGACGTCGCGCGCCCCGATCATGAGCGGGATCATGTAGTTGAAGAAGGCCGAGCTCAGCGGCATCACGGCCAGGAAGATCATGGTGGTGCCGTGCATCGTGAACAGCTCGTTGAAGCGCTCGGGGCCGACCAGGGTGTTGTCGGGCCGCGCGAGCTGCAGCCGCATGATGAGGGCCTCGATGCCGCCGATCAGGAAGAAGATGAAGGCGGAGGTGCCGTAGAGGATCCCGATCCGCTTGTGATCGACGGTGGTGAGCCAGGACCAGACGATACCCCAGAAGGTCTCCGTCTCGACCTTCGAGCCGTGCATGAACGCGGCCTGAGTGGCCATGGAGTCCCCTTATTTCAGGCTGAGCAGGTAGGCGGCGAGCGCCTTGCTCTGCTCGCCGGTCATTCCGAGGTTCGGCATGAGGGCCCCGGGCTTCATGTGATCGGGGTTCTCGACCCACTTGGCGATGTTGTCCGCCGTCGACTCCATGAGCGAGCCGGCGAACCGCTTGCGGCTCGCGAAGTGGGTGAGGTCGGGACCGATGTGCCCGGCCGAGACGCCGGTGATGGTGTGGCACCCCACGCAGGTGGACTGGCTGAAGATCGTCTTGCCCTGCTGGGCGAGCGCGTCGGTGGACTCCACCGGGGGAGCCTGCTGGGCCTTGACCCACTTCTCGAAGTCGGCGGGCTCGTGCACGATCACCCGGAAGCGCATGTTGGCGTGCGAGACGCCGCAGTACTCCGCGCACTGGCCCGGATAGTCGCCCGGCACCTCGGGGGTCAGGGTGATGTGGTTGATCCGGTGCGGGACCACGTCGCGCTTGCCGCCGAGCTGCGGCATCCAGAACGAGTGGATGACGTCCGGCCCGTTGAGGAGGAAGACCGCGGTCTGCCCGACCGGGAGGTGGAGCTCGTTGGCGGTGGTGATCTTGAACTGCGGGTACTTGAACTCCCACCACCACTGCTTGCCGAAGACCTCCACCCGGAGCGCGGTGGCCGCGGGGGCCTCCTGGGTCTTGAAGATCACCCGGATGGTCGGGATCGCGAACACGAGCAGGATCACCGCGAACGCGATGGTCCAGCCCACCTCGAGGGCGGTGTGCCCGTGCACCTGCTTGGGGATCGGCGCGCCCGCGCGATCGCGGAAGCGCCAGCAGACGTAGGCCAGGCCGACCTCCACCACGATGAAGATGCCGAGCGTCCACCACGAGATCAGCATGAAGATCTCGTGGGTCATCTTCCCGAAGTCCGACTTGGGCATCACCGTGCTCATCGGGGTGTCCCAGTTCCAGCCCACCGCGCTACAGGAGCAGGCCAGCATCAGGACCGCGCCCAGCAGGCAGGCGAGGGACCAGTCGAAGGGCCGCCGGGGGCGAGGAGTCGTCGCGGGGGGCTGGATCATGGCGTGATGTCGTCCCTCTAGCGCGGGGGGGCCGGCGACTGGGTCGGCGTGCCGGTGGCCGCGACCGCGGGCCGGTGGACGTCGACCACGGCCACCCAGCTCCGGGCGGCCAGGAAGAGCACGAGAAGCACCGGGATGCAGGTCCACAGGAGATCGGTTCCCCGGCGGGCGCTGCGCGACGACACCGCCCGGCGCGATCTCAGGACGAAGGCCAGGGACTTGGCCTGGGCGACCAGGAACGCGGTCAAGACCAGGGCCAGCAGCAGGTGCACTATCGTGGGCACAACATCCTCATTGAAGTGATGGCGCCGGAATCACGCGGAAGTGTACTTGATCCCGCGCACCCTTGCCAAGTGGAAACTTTCACATGCACGCGTCGCGCACGTCGCGCCGGCTCCCGTCTCACGCGGCCAGACGCAGGAGCGTCTGAAGCAGCGCGTTGGTGCCCCGTCCGATCGCCTTCCAGTCGCTCATCTCGTCCGGACGGTGACTGCGGCCGCCCCGGGAGGGGATGAAGAGCATGCCGGAGGCGGTGACCCCGGCGAGGTTCTGCGCGTCGTGGCCCGCCCCCGAAGGCATCCGGCGGGTGCGGAGCCGCAGCGCGTCGCACGCGGCCTGCACCGCGTCCATCACCCGCGGGGCGCAGCGCGCCGGCTCGGTGCGCGAGAGGGTGTCCACCACCACCCGCAGGCCGCGGCCGCGCGCCACCGTCCGGGCGAGCGTCACACACTCGCGGTCGAGCCGGGCGAGGATGCGCGCGTCGAGCTCTCGCATCTCCTGCATCAGCACCGCGCGGGCCGGCACGATGTTGGAGACGCCGGGGGCCAGCTCGATGCGCCCGAAGTTGGTGACGCTCCGCCCGCTGCCCTTGCGGACGATGTGCTCGCGCGCCTTCAACGCGTACTCGCAGGCGGCCAGGAAGGCGTCCTTCCGCCGCGCCATCGGGGTGGTGCCCGCGTGGTCCGGCTCGCCGATGAAGGTGAGGCGGTTGCGGCGGATGCCCACGATGCCTTCCACGAGCCCGATGGGCACGCGCGCCTGCTCGAGGTGCGGGCCCTGCTCGATGTGCAGCTCCACGTAGGCGTGGAGGGTGCGCGGGTCGCAGCGCGCCTCCGCGACGCGACTCGCGTCGTAGCCGGCCCGCGCCATCGCCTCCACCAGCGACTCCCCGTCGAGGGCGCGCAGGGCCGGCACCTGGGCGAGGTCGAGGCGCCCGGTGAACGCGCGCGACCCGAAGAGGCTGCCGTAGCGCCCCTCCTCGTCGCTCCACGCCACCACCGCGAGCGGCCGCCGCACGGGCAGGCGCGCCTCCTTCACGGTCTGCAGGCACTCGAGCCCGGCGAGCACGCCGAGGGCGCCGTCGAGCGGGCCGCCTTCCGGGACGGTGTCGATGTGGGAGCCGGTGAGCACCGCCGCGCCCTCGCCGGGCAGCATGCCGAAGGTATTGCCCGCCGCGTCCACCCGGGTCTCGAGGCCAGCCGCCTTCATCCGGGCGAGGAGCCACGCCCGCGCCTGCTCGTGCACCGGGCTCCAGCAGGACCGCGTGATGCCGCGGCCGTCCGGGTTGCGACCGTAGGTGGCGAGCGTCTCGATGTGGTCCTTGAGGCGCGCCAGGGTGATCGCGGAGGTGGCCATGGCCGCCGCGAGTATACCGCACAACGCGGAAGGCCCCGGGCGGGGCGGCGAAGATCTTGACACTCTCTCGCGCGGGCTCGTATCATGAACACTGAACCTTCGTTCAGCCTCATCTCGGTCAACCTTGGTGCGCCGCATCAGCACGCGGGAGGGTGTATGGATTTCACGCTGACCCCCGAGCAGGAGTCCTTCCGCGGCGAGGTACGCGGCTGGCTGTCGAAGCAGATGCGGCAGGACTGGGTCGCCCGCCTGAGCCGGGGCTCCGACATCCCGCGTCCCGAGGCCTACGACCTGCTCCGCCGCTGGCAGCGGCAGATGTACGAGGCCGGCTTCGTCGGCCTCACCTGGCCGAAGGAGGCGGGCGGACGAGGGCTCACCTTCATGGAGGAGATGATCCTCCAGCAGGAGATGGCGCTCTCCAAGGCGCCGCCGGTGCTGAACATCCTGGCCATCGGGATGGCGGGTCCCACCATCATCGCCTACGGCACCGACGAGCAGAAGAAGCGCTACCCGCCCAAGATGCTCTCGTGCGAGGAGATCTGGTGTCAGGGCTACTCCGAGCCGAACGCGGGCTCCGATCTCGCCTCGCTCCAGACCCGCGCGGTGAAGGACGGCGACGCCTACGTGATCAACGGCCAGAAGGTGTGGACGTCGCTCGCCCACATCGCGGACTACATGATGCTGCTGGCCCGCACCGATCCGAGCGCGCCCAAGCACAAGGGCATCACCTACTTCCTGCTCGACATGAAGAGCCCCGGAGTCACCGTGAAGCCGCTCAAGCAGATGACCGGCGACGCGGAGTTCAACGAGGTCTACTTCGACAACGTGCGGGTGCCCGCCGCGCAGATCCTGGGCGGCCTCGACAACGGCTGGGCGGTCGGCCTCACCACCCTCATGTACGAGCGCCTCGCGCTCGGCTTCGGTCTCCAGGTGCGCCTGCGCATCGCGCTCGACGGCCTCGTGGACATGGCGCGCGCCACCAAGAAGAACGGGATCCCGGTCACCCAGGACCCGGTGATGCGGCAGAAGCTCGCCCAGCTCTGGATCGACACCGAGGTGTTCAAGTACACCGGCGCGCGGGCCATCACCAAGCTGCTCAAGGGCGAGCTGCCCGGCCCCGAGGCCTCCGCGGGCAAGATGATGTGGGTCGAGGGCCACCAGCGCGTGCAGGAGCTGGCCATGGAGATCCAGGGCGCGTTCAGCCAGCTCACCCACGGCAGCGCGTGGGCGGTGGCGGACGGGCTCTGGCAGCACACCTTCCTGCGCTCGCGGGCCAATTCGATCGAGGGCGGCACCACCGAGATCCAGCGCAACATCATCGGCGAGCGCGTGCTCGGCCTCCCGAAAGGCTAAGCCATGAACTTCGGCTTCAACGACGAGCAGGAGCTGCTGCGGTCGACCGCCCGGAAGTTCTTCGAGAACGAGTGCGGCTCGGACACGGTCCGCCGCCTCATGGAGACGCCGGAGGGCATCAGCCCCGATCTGTGGACGAAGCTCGCCGAGCAGGGCTGGCTCGGCCTCGTCTACCCCGAGGCTTACGACGGCATGGGCCTGGGCCTGGTCGACCTGGTGGTGCTGATGGAGGAGATGGGCCGCGCGGTGGTGCCCGGCCCCTACTTCTCCGCGGTGCTCCTGGGCGGGCTCGCCATCCTCGAGGCGGGCGGCGAGGCGCAGAAGAAGGAGTGGCTCCCCAAGATCGCGGCGGGCGACCGGCGGGTGGCGCTCGCGTGGATGGAGCCGAGCGCGCAGCTCGGCCCGGCCGGGGTGACGCTGACCGCGGTGGAGAAGGGCGGCCGCTACACGCTCTCCGGCACCAAGCTCTTCGTGCACGACGCCCACACCGCGGACGCTCTGGTGGTGGCCGCGCGCACCCGGCCGGGAGCGGGCGCGGACGGGGTCTCCCTCTTCCTCCTGCCGAAGGGCACCCGGGGGCTCGAGGTCACGCTGCTCCCCACCATGGACCAGACCCGCAAGCTCTGCGAGGTCTCGCTGTCCGACGTGAGCGTTGGCGCCGACGCGCTGCTGGGCGCGGCGGGGGCGGGCTGGACGCCGCTCGCCCGCGTGCTCGACCGGGCCACCGTGGCCCTGTGCGCCGAGATGTGCGGCGGAGCCCAGAAGGTGCTCGACATGACGGTCGAGTACGCCAAGATCCGGCAGGCCTTCGGCCGCCCGATCGGCTCCTACCAGGGCGTGAAGCATCGGGCCGCCGACATGCTGGTCGACGTGGAGAACAGCAAGTCGATCACCTACTACGCGGCGTGGGCCCTCGACGAGGGCGCCGCGGAGGCGCCGCTCGCGGTGAGCATGGCCAAGGCCTACGTCTCCGACGCCTACCGGCGCGTGGCCGCGGCGGGCATCCAGCTCCACGGGGGTATCGGCTTCACGTGGGAGCACGACCTCCACCTCTACTTCAAGCGCGCCAAGGGCTCGGAGTTCACCTTCGGTGATGCCACCCATCATCGCGAGCGCGTCGCTCAGCTCGTGAACCTGTAGCGCGTCCTCGCGTCCATGATCAAGCGGGTCCGGGAGCACATGGGCCGGTGGATCCGGCGCGACCCGCGCGAGCTGCCGCCGGAAGCCCTCCTCTTCGCCGATCACGAAGAGATCCAGGACATCGCGCGCCAGATCCGCCGCACCAAGGTGGAGATGGACCGCGCGGTCCTCTCGATGCGCAGCTGGGCTCGCGACCTCGGGCGCCGCCTCGCCGAGGCCCCCCGCGGGCTCTCGCGCGGCGAGGATCTGCGCGCCCTCGGCGAGACGGTGGGGGGGCTCGCCCACAACTTCAACAACTCGCTCGCCGCGATCCTCGCCTACACCGAGCTGATGCTGCGGGAGAGCGAGTCGGAGGCGGCGCGCCGCCGGCTGGTGGTGATCCGCGACGTGGCCCTCGAGGCCTCCGCGACGGTTCGCAAGCTGCAGGAGTTCGTGTCCCGCCAGCCCCAGGTCGCCTTCGGCCCGGTGGGCCTGCCCGCGGTGATCGCGGAGGCCCTCGAGCTGACCGCCCCGCGCTGGCGCGACGAGGCCGAGCGCAAGGGCACCGTCATCGCGGTCACCCAGGACATGGAGGCACTGCCCCCGGTGGAGGGCGCCGCCTTCGAGCTGCGCGACGCGCTCGTGCGGCTGATCCACAACGCGGTCGACGCCATGCCCAAGGGCGGCACGCTCGCGATCCGGGCCGCCGCCGAGGCGTCGGGCTGGGTGGTGGTGGAGGTGCGCGACTCGGGAGTGGGCATGTCCGACGAGACGCGCCGCCGCCTCGCCGAGCACGCTCGGAGCCTGCAGCCCGGTCGCGGGGCCGGGCAGGGCCTCGCCCAGGTCTACGACATCGTCGAGCGCCACGGCGGCAGCGTGACCATCGAGAGCGAGATCGGCCGGGGCACCACCGTGCGCCTGCGGCTGCACGCGAGCCGCTTCCAGATCATCCCCGCCTCGGAGGGACTGGCCGAGCGTCAGGTCTCCCCGGACCAGGCCGCGCGGGTGCTGCTGGTGGACGACGACCCGCGGCTCCTGAGCGTGCTCTCGGACGTGATGGCGAGCGAGGGGCACGCGATCACCACCGCGGCCAACGGCGAGGAGGCGCTCGCGGTCTTCGACCCGGACGCCCACGACGTGGTGATCACCGACCTGGGGATGCCGAAGATGAACGGGTGGGAGGTCGCCCAGCGCGTGAAGAGCCGCTCGCCCGGCACCGCGGTCTTCATCCTGACCGGCTGGGGCGAGGGCGTCTCCGCGCACGAGTCCATGCAGTTCGTGGACCGCGTCATCGCCAAGCCGGTCTCGGCCGAGGCCCTGCTCGAGCAGCTCGCCGGCCTGACCCGCACGCGCGTCCCGCCCGCGTGACCGCGCCCGCCGCCCCTCCCGCCACTCCGCGGCCCGCCGCTTCCGTCCTGCTCGTGCGTCCCGGCCGGCACCGCCCGGTCGAGGTCTACATGATCCGCCGACAGAAGACCATGCGCTTTCTCGGCGGCTTCTACGCGTTCCCCGGCGGCAAGGTCGAGCCCACCGACGGCAGCGACGCTGCCCTCGCGCGCTGCTACGGGGTCACGAGCGCGACCGCCCTCGCCGCGTTCCCGGTCACCGACGGCTTCGCCCCACTCGCTTTCTGGGTGACCGCCGCGCGCGAGCTCGTCGAGGAGACCGGCCTCCTGGTGGGCTGCGACGCCGACGGCCGGCCGGTGGACACGCGCGACGCCATGGTGCGCGAGCGCGTCGAGCGGGTGCGGCACGCGCTGGCCGCCGACGGCGCCTCGTTCCCCGCGCTGCTCGAGGCGGAGGGCTGGCACCTGGATCTGGCCCCGTTCCGCTACCTCTCTCACTTCATCACCCCGCCGTCGAGCCCGATCCGGTTCACCGCGCGCTTCTTCCTCGCCCCGGTGCCCACCGGACAGGAGCCGCGCCTGCTGGGAGGCGAGGCCTCCGAGGGTTTCTGGATCGATCCCGCCGAGGGCCATCGACGCTTCCTCGAGGGGGAGATGCAGATGGCGGAGCCGGCGGATTGTGGGCTCCGCTACCTGTCCGGGTTCGAGACCCTCGACGCGGTGTGGGCCGCCCACACGGACGGCCGCCACAAGTTCCACGGCATCACCGATCGGATCGAGGCGGCCGGCTTCTCGATCCCGCGCGGCAAGAGATCCGGGCAGGGCTGAGCGCGGACCCGATGGACAACGCGGCCGCCCTCTTCGTCGACGCGCCGGTCGAGGAAGGCCTGGGAGACCGCGCGGCCGTCGTGACGCCCGCCGGCTCGCTCGACTACGCGGGCCTCCAGCGCCTCACCGATCGCGCCGCCCACGCCCTGCGCGCTCTCGGCGTCGAGCCCGAGCAGCGCGTGGCGCTGCTGATGGCCGATGGCGCGGGCTGGGCCGCCACCTTCTTCGGCGCCTTGAAGCTCGGCGCGGTCGCGGTCCCGATCAACACCCGCCTCGGGCCGGCGGACCTCCGGACCGTGCTCGCCGACTGCCGGCCGCGGGTGCTGGTGGCGGATCTCCCGCTGCTGGAGGCGGCCGCCATCGATCCGGCCGCGCTCGGCATCCGCGCCGCGCTCGACTTCGAGGCGCTGGTGCGCGACGCCTCCACCGGACCGGTGCGGCCGGAGCCGGTCGGAG
>Ga0210384_10001912_pt1 | contig 26713 bp, 21 predicted proteins | sample IncBWH2MmetaG_FD_160574 | JGI IMG/M metagenome (GOLD analysis project Ga0210384, IMG submission 160574) | Forest soil microbial communities from Barre Woods Harvard Forest LTER site, Petersham, Massachusetts, United States - Inc-BW-H-2-M | ecosystem: Environmental > Terrestrial > Soil >...
CCCGCGACCAGAGTGGGGGCGTCTTCGGGCGGACCAAACACCGTCGCGTACGCACCGCCATTGGCCGTGACCGTCACATCATTGATGCCGCCGACGAATTTATTGCCCTTGTTGTCCGCATCCCAGCGCCGCAACTGCTTGCCGTTCATGTCGAGTTCGAGGATGGCGCCGTGATTGTCGGTACACGCCAACAGGAAGGTCCGGTGCCGGGTCAGCGCCAGGCCGTTATGACTGCAACCGGCGAGACTATTCAGGACGGTGGTCGACTTGCCGTCCCATTTGGATAGCGTGTTTGACACCCATCCCACGTAGTAGAGGTTGCCGTCGACGTACAAGGGACCCTCGGGTCCGAGCACGTTGCTTGCAATGGTGACTTCATCGGCGCGCACCGCCGCCCAGGAAGAAAATATCGAAGCGGCGGCGAAGACGAGGTGGGCGGCTCGCATGAGCTGGGCGGCTCTCATGGCGATTTAGGGGCTCTTCACGACGCCGGTCTCGCTGGTCACGCCGCCCGAGCGCACGTCGCCGACGACTTCCCGCACTGCAGTGATCACGACATCGGGGCGGTCGAACTGGATGTAGTGGGTGGCGTCCGGTACGAGCTCGTGACGGGTGTGATGCGACCACGAGGCCTCGTCATCATGCAGCTCCTTCCACACGGCCTGGACTTGCCGGCCTTGTTCAGGCGTCATTTTAACTGTTTTCAGCATCTCCGCCGGATACGGCTTCATGGCCGTCAGCACCACGACGGGCCGACTCCCTAGCTGCCGCAGCTGACCGGCTGCCGCGAATGTTGCATCCAAGGATTCCATTTCCTGCAGGGCGGAGCCCAGCGAGCGGCTAATGTAGGCGTCGTCGGTCAGCTTCGCGCGCGCCGGGAATGTGCCGTTGTCTGTATGTGCCGCAACCAGCCGCGGAATTCCGGTCCAGCTAAGGGCGCTCGCCACCTTCATGAGGTCCTTTCCCGCTTCCATTTTCTTGCCGACGATGGGCATCATCCGCTGGACCTGGTCTGGGTGCGATGCATCGACGAACACCAGTCCGGCGACTTCCTGCGGATAGAAGCGGGTGAAGTTCATGATGTAAGGGCCGCCCAGCGAATGGCCCACCATGACAAAGGGAGGCATCTCTCCGGCCGCGAGGAGCAGCGTGTGAAGATCGCGGGCCTCGCTCTCGGGTTCGAACTTGTCGGCACGCGGCTCGCTCCACATGATTCCCGCGCGGCTGTAGGCGCAGGCGCGTGTTGTCGCCGCGACCGCATCGTGCACCGCGCTCCAACTGAGAGATCCCATGGTGTCGAGTCCGGACTCGAAGACGACGGTTGGCGCGCCATCGCCCCGGCAGTCGATCTGCAGATTGCGGCCGCCGATGTCGATGAGACGCCCCTGCGCGGGAAACTCCCGCGCCGCGCGCCAGCGCATGACCTGTTCGTAGCCCGCGCCCACCAGCACGGCCGCGACGATCAAGCCTCCGATGATGAGGGCGATTCTTTTGACCCATCGCAGCATATGTTTACCTCGTTTTTCTCAGCGCCACGCAGCCGCAAGCGAACCCCATGCTATGCTTGAAGAGGGTGGAGTTGGGCGATGTGAATAATATAGGAAGAAACCATGGGTAAGGTCGCTATCGCTATTCTGTGTGCTCTTGCGGCGGGGTGTGGTGGAGCGAGCGCGCCGCAAGGTTTGACAACCGACGACCAGGCCTTCCAGCAGAAGCTGCAAGAGCAGTTCCTGGATGCGAAACCGGGTTCCGTCATCGAGATTCCCGCCGGCCGGCACGCGTTGGATCGCGTTCTGACCCTGCGTGCGAACGGCGTAACGATACGCGGCGCGGGCTCGGATAAAAGCATCCTGTCCTTCAAGAACGAAATCTCGGGTCCCGAAGGCATGTTGGTGTATGCCAGTGATTTCACCATCGAACACGTTGCCATCGAAGACAGCAAGGGCGACGGCCTGAAAATCAACGACGGCGAGAACATCACCATACGCGATGTACGAGTGGAATGGACCGGCGGTCCGAAAACCACGAATGGCGCCTACGGCATTTATCCGGTCAAGAGCAAAAATGTCCTGATCGAGGATTCCGCGTCGTTCGGTGCCTCGGACGCGGGCATCTATGTGGGCCAATCGCAAAACGTCGTCGTGCGGCGCAATCGCGCCGAGAAAAATGTCGCGGGCATCGAAATTGAAAACACGATCAGCGCCGATGTTTACGAGAATACGGCGACCGGCAATACAGGCGGCATATTGGTGTTCAACATGCCCAATCTCGCCCAGCCCGGCCAGTCCACGCGCGTGTTCAACAACAAGTCATTCAATAACAACCTGGCGAATTTTGCCGCCAAGGGCGCGGCGGTGGCCAGCGTGCCGGCGGGTTCGGGCGTCGTCGTGAACTCCAATCCGAAGGTCGAGATCTTCGACAATGACATCGCCGGCAACCAAACCGCGAACCTGATCATTTCGAGCTATTTCTCCACCAATTACTACAACACGAAAGGAGTGGATCCCAAGTACGATCCGTATCCTCGCGGCATATTCGTGTACGGCAACCGCTTCAAGGGCGGCGGTGACTCGCCCGACGGCCTGGAGCTGAAGACGCTCAAAGTCGCCCTGTTCGGGATCAACGGACATTTTCCGGATGTGATCTGGGATGGCTATCTGGACTCGAAGAGTCTCGTCAACGGCCTGCCGCCTGCCGCCGAGCGCATCTGCGTTCAGAATGGCGCCGCTGAAGTTCTAAATGCCGATGGGCCGAACAAGTATAAGAACCCGAAAGTGGACAAGACCTTCTTTCAGTGCGAATTGCCCAAGCTCGCGGCCGTCGAGTTGCCGCATAGCTAAGGGCTTAAGCCGTGCTTGATGCAAGTGCGTAGCGATCAAGCTGCAAAAGCATGGAGCCTCAGTGCCGGCCTCGGCGCGCTGGCGCTGGTTGGCTGCTTCCACGGGCCGCTGCCGGTGCATTTCTTTGCCGACGGGCGGCCCTCTAAGCTCAGCGATTGGCAGGTGCTCTATGTGGAAGGGGGCAATCTCGCGCTAAACGACCGGGTCGTGCCTTACGATCTCAATACTCCCCTCTTCAGCGACTACGCCCACAAATTGCGCACGATTTGGCTGCCGCGTGGAGCGAGTGCGAAGTACAGCGCGGATGGCGGCTTCGAATTTCCCGTCGGCACGATCATCACCAAGACATTCTATTACCCGCTGGCAAAACGCGCGGCGCGCGACCAGAAAGCTGTGGCGCGCACCTACGATCAGTCCGCGGACTTTGGCGGCGATCGCGATCGCGGCCGCGAACGCGGACTGAAGCTTGCCAACGTGCATCTCATCGAGACCCGTATTCTGGTGCGTCGTGCGGCCGGCTGGGAAGCCCTTCCGTATGTTTGGAACTCTGCCCAGACGGAGGCCGTGCTGGCTCGTACCGGGGATGCGAAGCCGCTCGAGCTCGTTTCCGACGATGGCAGCCGTGAGGCGTTCACCTATGTCGTGCCGAACGAAAACCAATGCGCCGGCTGTCATGTCGTGGATCTCAAAACCAAGGAGATTGCGCCGATCGGGACCAAGGCACGGCACCTGAATCGAGCCTATGAGTACGCGGCGGGAAGCGAGAATCAGCTCGCGCACTGGACGAAACTAAGCATTCTCACCGGCATGGCGGACCTAAGCGCTGCGCCGAAGAACGCCGACTGGCGCGATGCCGCGCAGCCGCTGGATTCGCGTGCCCGCGCCTATCTTGATATCAATTGCGGGCATTGCCACAACGCGAAGGGACCCGCAAACACCACGGCGCTTGATCTGACGGTCTTTGGAGCAACCGATCGCTATCTCGGCGTGTGCAAGCCGCCGGTTGCCGCGGGCCGCGGCACCGGGGATCATTTTTTCGACATCGTTCCGGGCCAACCGCAGGACTCGATCCTGCCTTACCGTTTGCGATCGAACGAACCCGGCGTGATGATGCCGGAGCAGGGGCGCAACACCACGCACCGCGAGGGCGTTGAGCTGATCGAGCAGTGGATCTCTTCCCTGCGCGGCAACTGCGACAGCTGATGGTCCCGCCAGGCGGAACTCAGCAGCGCTTTGACGCCTTAGCCCACAACGACGAAGATGGCGGAATATCCGGCCATCCCATTATTCCGACAACCATGCAGGCAACGCTTATGACTGATCGGATCGATACCGGCACTCTTGACCTTCTCGCCGCCTTGAATGAGGGAGTGCTCACGCTGACGCTCAATCGACCTGAGTCGCGCAACGCCATGAGCGAGGCGATGAATCGAGCGCTGGCGGAGCAACTGGCCTGGGCCGAATTGGAACCGTCGGTCAAATGCGTGGTCCTCACCGGTGCCGGCAAGGGGTTCTGCGCCGGTGGCGACGTCAAGGGCATGGCCGAGCGCAGCAATGAGTCGCCGGTGACGATCGATGAGGCGATTTACCGCCAACGCGTCAATCAGCGCGCGACGGCCGGACGGCTGTTCAAAATGCCCAAGCCCACGCTCGCGGCTTTGCCGGGCGCTGCCGCCGGTGCCGGCTTGGCATGGGCGCTCGCATGTGATCTGCGGATCATGTCGCGCACCGCGATTTTGACCACGGCGTTCGCCCGTGTCGGCTTCTCCGGCGACTACGGCGGCACCTACTTCCTCACGCAGCTGGTCGGATCGGCGAAGGCGCGCGAACTCTACTATTTGTCCGAACGGGTGAGCGCGGAGGAGGCACTGCGGCTTGGACTCACCAACTGGGTCTGCGAACCGGACGAGCTTGCCGCCCGCACCCAAGAGATTGCGCGGCGCTTGGCGCGAGGCCCGAGCATCGCCTATCGCTATATGAAGGAAAATCTCAATCGCGCCATGGGCGGAGACGTCGACGATTGCCTGGATTTGGAAGCGACGCACCATATACATTGCGTGGCGACCGACGATTACCGGGACGCCGTGCGGGCGTTCGTCGAGAAGCGCGAGCCTGTGTTCCGGGGCCGTTGAATGCGTCTTCGACAGATCGCACTCGTCGCCCGGGACCTTGCGGCCGCCCGAGCCGATATTTCAGCGGTCCTGGGAATCGACTACGCCTTCGATGACCCCGGGGTCGGCAAGTACGGATTGCACAACGCGGTCTTCCCCATCGGCGACACTTTTCTCGAGGTTGTTTCGCCGAAAGAAGCGGGCACCACGGCCGGTCGGCTGTTGCAGAAGCGCGGCGGCGACGGCGGCTACATGGTGATCCTGCAGGTCGATGACTTGGAGCAGGCCCGGGCGCGGGTTCGCAACGCATCGGCGCGCATCGCCGATGAGATGGATAGAGACGGCGCTGCCTTTACCCATATTCATCCGAAGGACATCGGCGGTGCGATTCTGTCCTTGGACCGGATGATTCCGCATGAGCGCTGGGAATGGGGAGGGCCGCACTGGCAATCGAACGTTTGTACCGAGACGTCGCTGAAAGTGGCCGGAGCCGAACTGCAGGCCCAGGATCCGGCGCAGATGGCGGCGCGCTGGTCGCAGGTTCTCGGCCGCACGGCCGCCGAAGACCGGGGCCTCTGGCGCATTCAGTTGGACGATGGCGAGATTCGCTTTGCGGCCGTCGTCGACGGACGCGGCGAGGGCTTGGGAGCCTTTGATGTCGTCGTTCGCGACCTTGCCGCGGTCCAAGCCAGGGCGGCGGCCCGGGGTTTGCTCGATAAAGACGGGACTGTCATGCTCGCGGGCACGCGTGTGCGATTGATTGCCTCACGCCAATAGGGAAGAAGCATGACCGAGAAATCCGGAACCGCGCTTTCGCGGCGGCGGCTGTTGACGATGATTGGCGCCAGCGCCGGCGCGACGGCGATGTACCAAGCCATGCACAGTCTCGGGTTTGCCGCCGAATCCAAGTTCCAAGGCCCGATCCGCTTGAGCGCGGCCCCGAAGGGCGCCTCGGTCCTGGTGCTGGGTGCCGGCATTGCCGGACTCGTTGCCGCCTACGAATTGCGCAACGCCGGCTACCAGGTGCAGGTACTCGAATACAACGCGCGCGCCGGCGGCCGCAACTGGACGCTGCGCGGCGGCGATCGCTATACGGAGCTTGGCGGTGAGACTCAAGAGTGCCGCTTCGATCCGGACCTGTACATCAATCCCGGTCCTTGGCGGTTGCCGTATCACCATCGCGGCATGCTCAGTTACTGCAAGCGGCTTGGTGTCGCGCTCGAACCCTTCGTGCAGATCAACTACAACGCCTACCTGCATAGCCGCAAGGCGTTTGGCGGCAAGCCGCAGCGATTGCGCGCCGTCCAGGCTGACTACGATGGCCATGTTGCAGAGCTGCTGGCAAAGGCCACACGCAACCATGCGCTCGATGCGTACGTGACGGCCGAGGATCAGGCGATCCTGCTATCGTCGCTGCGCTCCAGCGGTGCGCTCGACGGCAATTATCGATTCGTCAAAGGCTTCGACAGCAGTGAACGGCGCGGCTTTGAACGTGACCCGGGCGGCGGCATGAGCGCCCGGCCGGCGTTTTCAGAACCGATTGCCTTGAGCGACTTGTTGAGATCCGGTCTCTGGGCCGCGCTTTCCTTTGGCGCGGCGTATGACATGCAAACAACCATGTTTCAGCCGGTCGGCGGCATGGGCCAGGTCGGCCAGGCCTTTGCGCGCGAGCTCAAGCCGTTGATTCGCTACAACGCCAAGGTTGTCGACATCCACCAGGACGGGCGCGGTGTCAGCGCCACCTTTGAGGATACGGCCGCGGCGTCGAGCCGCCAGACGCTGAGGGCGGACTGGTGTGTCTGCACGATTCCGCTGTCGATCTTGGGCCAGATTCCGATGAACGTCGGTGCGCCGATGGCCAGCGCGATCGCCGCGGTTCCCTACTGCACCGGACTCAAGGTGGGGCTGCAGTTCAAACGCCGCTTCTGGGAAGAGGACGAGCAGATCTACGGTGGCATCACCTATACCGACCTGCCGATTGGCCAGATCAGTTATCCGAGCAGCCGATTTTTCGCGGACGGCAAGGGCGTGCTGCTGGGCGCCTATATCTGGGACATGCGCAACTCGATGGACTTCACGTCGATGACGCCGGCAGAACGCGTGTCGAAGGCCGTTGAATATGGCAGCCAAATTCATCCGCAATACGCCAAGGAATTCGACAACGGAATCGCGGTAGCCTGGCATCGCGTGCCGTCCGCGATGGGTTGCTTCGGCCTGTGGTCGGATGCGGCTCGCGCCGAACACTACGACAACTTGTGCGCGTTCGACGGCCGCATCGTGCTCGCGGGCGAACACGCCTCGTATATGCCGGCATGGCAGGAGGGCGCGGTGACTTCGGCACTGGACGCGATTGGTAGATTGCACGAACGCGCGGTTGCCGGAGCGGCGGGATGAACAAGAAAAGACCGGCGCCGACCGCGGCCGCGGTGCTCTGCGGCGGGATGGCGTTTGCATCGATCGCACTGACCGGCTTGCTGCTCGAGGGCCCGGCGCGTGCCGACACCGCGGGTATTTTTGACGCCGAGCCCTTCAGCATGACAGAGGGCCGCCAGATCTACGAGCACATCTGCCGAGGCTGCCATATGGCCAATGCGGGCGGCGCGGTGGGAGCGGGACGTTTTCCCGCGCTCACGAAAGACCCAGCCCTAGGATCGCGCCAATACATGGCGCTGACGATTTTGAGGGGAAGGCGCAACATGCCGGCATTCGGGGCAAAATACGCCGTCGGCTTCGGCGGTCCGCCGGTGATCCTCGACGAGGCGCAAGTAGCAGCCGTGGTCAACTACGTGCGCACGAATTTCGGCAACCGCTACACCGACGCAATCACGGCGGCGGAAGTCGGCGCGCTCGATCGAAGCACTCACTGACCATCGGACCGGGGCGCGTTTTCCTACGGCTTGTGCGGCGGTGGGTTCTCTTGCTTACGAGGGTTCGGCGGAGGCGGGGCTTGTTGCTGTCGCCGTTGCTCCTGCTGCCGGTTCTGAAGTTGCTGCAGTTCTTCTGCGTGCTGCTGCGCCATTTGCTGGGTCTGCGCCTGGTGTTGACGCTCTAGTTCCTGCTGGCGCGCCTGGGCCGCCGCCTGCTGGGCGGCACGTTGGCGCTCAGCCTCTTGTTGTTGTTGCTGCGCCAATTGCTGGGCCTGCGCCTGGTGTTGACGCTCTAGTTCCTGTTGGCGCGCCTGGTCGGCCGCCTGGCTGGCGAGTCGCTGGCGCTCTGCCTCGTGTTGTTGTTGCTGCGCCAATTGCTGGGCCTGCGCTTGACGTTGACGCTCGAGTTCCTGTTGGCGCGCCTGGTCCGCCGCCTGGCTGGCGACTCGCTGGTGCTCAGCCTCTTGTTGTTGTTGCAGTCTCTCTCGCGCCGCGTTTTGCGCGGCCTGCTGTTGCTGCTGCTCTTGTAAATGCTGACGCTCGAGCACCGAATTCGCAATGGCCGGCGATGGCGGGGCCGATGGGCTTGGCAGCTCGCGTGGATGTATTGCATTCGGCACGGATTGAACGACCGGCGGGGGCGGGGAAGACGCTCGGGGCGCCCGCTCAAAGTTGGGCCGTTCGGTCGCCACGGGCGCGCTCGCCGCAGGCGCGGGACGCTCGGGAGGACGGGCCGCTGTAGCGGGCGCGGATCGTTCCGCCGGCGGGGCGGCCCGCGGCGCCACTATTCGCGCCGGCGGCGCCAGTTTGACGGCCGCAGGCGCGGGCGCACTTTCCGATATTTGCCGAATCTGGTTGACCGAGAGCGGCTTGCCGCCGTTGCTCTTGATAGCCTCTTGCCGACGTTCGAAATTCGGCGGCGCACGGGGCGGCTCGGTGCGCGCCACGACGGTTCTCGCCGCCACGGCCGCGGGCGGCCGCAGACCGGTTTCTCGACCTGCACCCAAGACAGCTTGCCGGGTGGGGACGGTGGCCGGTGCGAATGTCCTCACGGACGCATTTCCCACCGCGCGCTGATCCACTCGCACCACGTTTCTGCCCACCGGCTGCGCGGAGCTGAACGCCTGCGATGTGGTCGCGGCCACCGCGCCCGGAACCGTGCGATTGACATAGGTGATGTTGTTGACAACCCGATTGTTGATGACCGTCGTGTTGTACACATTGTTCACGACGGTTACGTTCACGTTGGTATTCGAGACATTGATGTTTCTGACGTACCGCGGGCTCACGGCGTAGGAAGGCACGTAGACTTCGCGAGGACCGAGCGCGAACCAGGCCACGCCGGCGCCAATTCCGACCCACGCAACCAACGCAGGCGCGTAGACGGGTCGAACGTACACCGCGCCCTGCAATCGCGGCGGCGCGGGAATCCATCCCCAAGCCCCGCGCACCGAGACCCAGCGGCCATAGTGAAACGGTGCGAAGCCCCACGAACTGTCGTCGACCCAGGTATAACCCCAAGGCGCTATGTAGGCCCAATGGCCGGTGTGATAAGGAGCCCAGCCCGGTTCCACGCCGCGCGGATACCAGACGTTCCCGTACTCGGGGTCGGCAGCCCAAGATCCGTGGTCATCGAGATCCTCGTAGCCGACGACATCGGGCGAGACGTATCGAGCGGATACCGAGCGGTCCCAGCGCGCATCGCGCGCCGCGCTCCAGGCATCGAATGCATCTTGATCGGGGGCGTAGTTCTGCGCTGTCTCGCGCAATTCGTCGGTGCCGGAAAAGACGTCATATTCGTTCTCGCCAACGGGGTAGGCCGTGCCCCCGCCGGTGACCTCTCCCTGCCCGCGGCGGACGAGGACCGCCGTGCTGTTGCCATTTCCATCGACGCTGATGCGATACAGGCCGGGACGCAGCACGCTGAAGGCAAGGTTGGGTGTGTCGATCTCGTAGGTTTCGTCGTCATCGAGCCGGAGCACGCGCACCAGCAGCGTGCCCGAAGACAATTGGAATTGCGTCACGGTATCGGAAAGATTCAGCAGCGTCACCGCCGTATTGGCGGAAAGCCGCAGCGATGAGCCGTCGAGCTGCAATTCAGCGCGGCTGTCGCGATCGGACCATAGTTGATCCCCGGTGGTCACGGGCCGATTGATGGGCGGTGCGACCCATTCACCGGTACCGCCGGGTTGAAAGGATACCGAACCTTCCACGTAGGCAAGTCGCGCCACACGGATCGGGGGATCGTTTTCATCCGCTGCCGCGAGGGATGCACCCAATCCTGAGAATGTCAGGCATGCAATCATGACCCAGAGAGATCGCTGCGAATTGATGGCCATCGGATCGCTCCTTGAGAGTGCGCGCGAAATCAGTGTACAGCTTCCCACTTGATGCGCGCGGCGCGCCGACAATGGCAGCGTTAGTAATGCTTAATCATTACCAACTATTCAGACAGTGCTGATCCCGAGGGTATTTCACAGCGGATCTGGTGGTATATCAGATGCCATCCAAGATCACGTTCGATCCAGGATTTCCGAACGATGGCGGCGCTTACTCGCTCGGCACGAAGAGGGCCAACAGCAGATACACCAGCAGGCCGGTGCCGGCGCACAGGAACAGCACCGTGAAGAACAGCCGCCACACCCAGGATTCCATGCCGGTCATCCGGCCTAGCCCACCGCACACTCCGGCGATCCACCGGTCGGTGCGGCTGCGGCGGAAGGTATTGACCGCCGACACGAACGGCGGCTGCGGCCCGGAACCCATGCTCCCGGCACTCAACAACCGTTCCTTCGCACGTGCGAACTCTTCGTCCGTCAAGGCACCGCGGGCGCGTAGTTCGTCCAGCTTGTTCAGGTCATCACTCAAGGTCATTGCGGTCTCCTAAAGCGCGTCGCCGCTACTTGCTCGGGCCATGCGCTGTGTCATTGGCGGCAGCGGCACGCTGTGCTTGCTCATTCTGGCGCGCCGCTTTGTCTCTTACTTTCTCTCGATGATGCTCGATAACGCAACCGGCGGTGGCCCCCACCACGGCGTGATGGCCCGCTACATGGCCGACGACACCGCCCACGGCGGCGCCCTTCAGGCAACCCTTTGCACTTCCCACCGCGGGCACTAAGGCAAGACACACGGCAAAGGCAAGGCAGGCGGTAAGCTGACGCATGTTCGTTTCTCCCAGAGGTGCCGATAACCTAAATACACCCCAGGCGTCCAAAATTGCCGGCAAAGGAGCAAGATTATTGGACCCCACGGTCAAGGTTCCGCTTCACGCGTAAAGCGCCCAAACGCGGCCGTTTAAGCGTAGCTAAAACAGGACCTTACGGCCAGGGCGATCGTCCCCTCGAGTGGGCAGGGTTGGCTCGCGGCGGCAATACGTCGATACTTGCAGCGACGCAGCCGGCCTCTTACCTTCCCTGGGGATATTTTTACGATGGCGAGCAAGCACAGCACGTTGGGCAGTCTCATCCGCCTGGTGCGGAAGAAGAATTCCTGGACTCTGCGCCAGCTGAGCGAGAAAGTGGGCATTCCGCTCTCGACGCTCGCCAAGGTCGAAACCGACAAGCTATCGCTCACGTACGATAAATTGCAGCAGTTCACCGCACGATTGGGCTTGAGCATGACGGAGTTTCTAGCCCAAGGCGAAGCGCCGCGCGCGGCGACGCTGCCGGTCTTCACGGCGCGCCGCAGCTTGACCGGACGCAACAACTCAATCCAGATCTCGACTCCGAATTATGACTACGAGTACCTGTGCGCCGACCTTCGACAAAAGCGCATGGTCCCCATCCTGACGCATATCAGGTCAAAGGATATTGCCGAGTTTGGCGAACCGCTCAAACATAAGGGCGAAGAGTTCATTTTTGTTCTTGAAGGAACGGTCGAAGTTCACCTGCAGTTCTACAATCCGGTGAAACTCTCGGCGGGCCAGGGCATTTATATCGACAGCACCATGGGACATGCCTATGTCGCCAAGGACTGTGAAAGCGCACTGGTGCTCGGCATTTGCTCGAGCGAGGATCCCAATCTCGCGAGTGAATTGATCAGCCTTGCGGCCAATGAGGCTGAATCGACCGCTTAGGGAAAATGCGCTTCACCCAGGCAATAGTACGGCTGCCGGGCGAGAATTTCTCGCAAGGCTTGACGATGTCGGGATCGCCATCCGGCCCTGATGTCCGAATTGCGCTCGAACAGCATGCCGAGTATCGCCGCGCACTGGCGGCTTGCGGGCTTGAAGTAACGGTGATGCCGGCGGATGAGGGCTACCCGGACGGCACCTTTGTGGAGGATACGTTCGTCATCGCGGAACGGGTGGCCATCGCAACGCGCCCCGGGGCGAGAACTCGAGCGGGCGAAGTCGCGTCGGTCGCGGCCGCGCTGCGCCGCTTCAGACCTCAGTTCGCACAGATCGAGGCGCCGGGCACGGTGGACGGCGGCGACATCTGCCAGGTCGACGACCATTTTCTCATTGGACTATCCGCACGCACCAACGAGGCAGGGGCCGAGCAATTGGCCGCCATTCTCGCCGGTTATCAATACACTACCTCGACGATTGACATTCGCAACCACCCTTCGTTGCTGCATCTGAAGTCGGGCATCACCTATCTGGGCGAACAGCGTTTTCTGCTTGCGCCGGGATTCCCGCCGTTTCGTGAACCGGCCGACTACGACAAAATCGAGGTCGCCGCGGGCGAGACCTATGCCGCCAACAGCGTGCGGGTGAACGATGAGGTCCTCGTTGCGGCGGGATTTCCGCGACTGGCCGGCGCTCTTGAGAAGCTCGGATATCGCATCCGGCTGCTTTACATGTCAGAGTTCGCCAAGATGGACGGCGGCCTGAGCTGCCTGTCGCTGCGGTTCTAGACGGGAGTGATTCATGAAGAACAAAACGCACACCGTCGCCGGGCTCACGGCATGCGCCATCGCGATTGCGGCCGCCATGCTCACGGCAGCCGACGTGTATGCACATCACAGTAACGCGATGTTTGACGACAAGCAGACCCTGACGATCGAGGGTGCGGTCACGAAATTCGAATGGGCGAATCCGCATGTGTACATCTATCTCAAGCAACTGACCGGAGCCGGGCAAACAGTCGACTGGGAATTGGAGGCCAGCCCGCCGGCAATGCTGCGTCGTGTCGGATGGTCCCAAGATACGCTGCATGTCGGCGATGCCATCACCGTCAGCGGACATCCGGCGAGAGATCCGGCGAGGAAGAGCTTGCTTCCGTCGCTGATCAAAAAGGGCGACACCACCTTGTTCGATCGTAAGGCCGAGCTGGCGCAGCTCGCGAGCGCGGGCGCCGCACCATCGGTTCCCGTCAAAACCCTGGAGCTCGACGGAATCTGGGTGACGCTGCTGGCACTGAAAGTCGAGGAACAATTGGATCCGGACAAACTCTCCCTGACCGCAAAAGGCAAGGCGGCCGCCAAACGCTTCGACGAAAGGAAAATGCACCCCGGCGCCAATTGCGTGCCGTATTCCGCGCCTTTTTTCATGACGGCACCGGATCTCAAACGCATCACGAAAGGCGACGGCGTGATTCTGATCGACGGCGAATTTGATGGAGCGCAACGGACCATTCACATGGACGGTGCCACGCACGAGGGCGCGCCGCTCTCGATACAAGGCCACTCCATTGGCCGCTGGGATGGCAAGAACCTGGTCATTGACACGACCCGCTTTACCGATCACGCCATGGGCAATGCCTATGGCCTGCCCTCAGGCGCCCGCAAGCACCTGGTCGAGCGGCTCACGCCCGACGGGAAGGGGACGCTGACCTACCAATTCGAGCTGACGGACCCCGAGTACCTCGCGGCACCGGTCGTGGGAGAGTTGCAATGGGTGGCCCGCCCCAACCTGACGTACGCCGCTCTGAAATGCGATTTGGACAATGCGAGACGCTTCGCCGCTCACTGATCGACGGCAATGGTGACTTTCCCCTTGGCGTGACCCTGCTCAAGATAGCTGATGGCCTGCGCCGTTTCGCTCAAGGGATAGCTACGATCGATGACCGGCGTCAGCTTCCCCGTCTGCATCAGATCTCTCAAAACATTGAGATCTTCACCGTTGGTCTCCGCCAGAATAAAAATGAGCTTCTGGCTCACGAAAGGCGCGACAAAATAAGCCTTGACCAAGGTCGCCATGGGTCCGAGCCACGGATCGTCGCTCGGTCCGCCCACGATGACCAGCTTTCCATTCGGAGTCAGCACACGCCGGTACTCCGACAGCGTATGGCTGCCGACGTTGTCGATGATCAGGTCGTAGCGCACCGATCCTTGGGTGAAATCCTCTTTCGTGTAGTCAATGACGTGATCGGCGCCGATCGACTTGACCATCGCCACATTGCGCGTGCTGCAAACCCCGGTCACGTCGGCACCGTAGTTCTTGGCAATCTGCACGGCGAACGTACCCACGCCGCCCGATGCGCCGTTGATCAACACTTTCTGTCCGGCTTGAATCTTCCCCTTGTCGCGCAGGGCCTGCAGTGCCGTCAAACCCGCGATCGGAACCGCGGCGGCTTGCTCCATGCTCATGTTGGTCGGCTTCAACGCCATGGCGCCCTGCTCGCGCACACTCACGTATTCTCCGAATGCGCCGTCCCGGTCACCGAACACCTCATCTCCGGGTTTGTACCGCGTAACGTTTTTGCCGACCGCTTCGACCGTGCCCGCGAAGTCAGCGCCCATGAGGATGCTGTCGGGCTTCCCCACACCCGCCATCGGACGCATGAGGTAGGGCTTGCCATGCATATAGTGCCAATCCAGCGGATTGACCGATGCGGCATGCACTTTGACCAGAACCCGGTCATCCGCCGCAACCGGTTTGGGGATTTCCTCAAACTTCAGCACTTCGGCGGATCCGTAGCATCGATAGACAATGGCCTTCATGGACGGCGTGTTGGCGGTAAGCGGAGGCGCTGCACCGCAGGGAGAATCGTGGCTCAAGACCACCGCCAGCGCTCCAATTGCAGCCACGACCAAGAGCGCAATGGCGCCCAGCACCTTGTACCGAAGTTTCATGATTCTCCCCCTTCGAATAGCACCGCTTGGGGCCGCGTCAATGGCTTAAGAGCTACTTTCCGCGTTCGTACTTGAAGGACACTTTGATTTTTGCGCGGTACGCCTCAATCTTGCCGTCCTTGAGCTGGATGTCCAGTTCGACGACCTCGGCCACCCTCAGGTCCCGCAGGGTCTTTCCGGCGCGTGCGATGGCGGCGGCGGCCGCTTTCTCCCAAGATACAGTGCTGGTGCCGATCAGCTCGATGACCTTGTAGACGTTCTCAGCCATGTTCGTCTCCGTCTGTTGTGGGCGTTTTCGAGGGATGACGCCTTATTGTCGCGCGCCTTGCGGCGTTTTGCTAATGCGGCCGCGAAAGCACGCCCAGTTGCAACTATAGCCTTTGTGGATTAGAAGGCTAGGTAGTGCATAGAACAATGGAGCGTGCATCATGTCAGCCGACAAAATCGATGTGCGAGGCCCCGAAGGCGTGATCGTGAAGTCCCTGCGCGCGCATTGGAAGTTCTTTCTGATAGAAGGGATCGTGCTGCTCATTTTGGGAGCGATCGCCGTTGTCGTGCCGCCCGTGGCGACCGTCGCCGTGGAATTGTTTATCGGCTGGCTCATCTTGCTCAGCGGCGTGCTTGGCTTGGTCATGACATTTCAAACCCGGGGTTCGCCGGGGTTCGGCTGGTCGTTGCTGTCCGCCCTGCTGGGTATCGTGGTCGGCATCGTGCTGCTGATGTGGCCGCTGTCCGGCGTGCTTTCTTTGACGGTGATGCTGACGGCTTTTCTCACCCTCGAGGGGGTTGCATCAATCATGTATGCCCTGGCTCACCGTCGCGAGAGCTCCTCTCGATGGGAGCTGATGCTTGTCAGCGGCATCGTCGATCTCATCCTCGCGGGTCTCATCCTTGCCGGCCTTCCCGGCACGGCAGCCTGGGCGATCGGATTGATCGTGGGCGTCAATCTTTTGTTCGGCGGCGTGGCGCTGGTTGCCATGGCTCTGCAGGCGCGGGGCACTGCGCCCTCTTAGCGTTCACATATTGCCGGCATCGCCCTGCGCCAACCACTAGAATGGAGCGCATCGAAAGGGGAGTAGCCTGATGAAAGCAAGTTCGGTGACCCGTCACGCTCGAGCGAGCGTGAGGTCGATTCTATTGGCCGCGACGATCGTGAGCATGGCATCGTCGGCCACCGCGAAGCCCGTGAAGGTTCAGCACGATACCGTCATTCGCCATGGGCTGATTTATGATGGTTCGGGTCAGCCCCCCTTCTTCGGGGACGTGGCGATCGATGGCGATCGGATCGGCTATGTTGGACCGCATGCGCCCGGCACGGGCCGCGCCGAGATCGACGCGCACGGCAAGGCCATCTCTCCCGGGTTCATCAATATGCTCGCCCATCCGGAGGAATCGTTGCTCGTGGACAAGCGCGCGCTCAGCGACATCACGCAGGGCGTGACGCTCGAAGTCATGGGCGAAGACTCCATGGGACCCTTGACGCCGGCCATGAAAAAAGACATGAAGAGCCACCAGGGCGACCTTCACTACGACATCGACTGGACCACGCTCGGCGAATATCTCGAGAAACTCCAGCAGAAGGGGATTGCACCCAATGTCGCGGCATTCGTCGGCGCGGGTACTGTGCGCATCAATGTGCTGGGCGAAGACGATGTGCAACCGAACCCGGCGCAGCTTACGCAAATGCGCGGACTGGTCCGCCAGGCCATGCAAGAGGGCGCTCTGGGTGTGACCACCGCGCTGATTTACAACCCGAACACCTATGCCAAAACGCCGGAACTGATTGCACTGGCGAGCGAATCGGCGCTTTGCGGCGGCATGTACATCGCCCATATGAGAAGCGAAGGCGATCGCATCGTCCAGGCGGTGCAGGAAACGATCGATATCGCGAAGGGGTCAGGCGCTCCCGCAGAGATCTATCACTTGAAAGTTGCGGGCCAGGTCAATTGGAGCAAGCTGGATCAGGTCATCGATCAGGTGCAAACGGCGCGGGCTTCGGGCACAAGGATCACGGCGGACATGTACCTATACACGGCCGGTGCCACGGGGCTCGATGTGACCATGCCGCCCTGGGTTCAGGAAGGCGGTCTCGACAAATGGATCGCGCGGCTGAAGGATCCCACGATTCGCGCGCGTGTTCTCACCGATATGCGCGATCCATCACCCACCTGGGAAAACCTGCTGCAGCGCGCGGGGCCGAAGGGAGCCCTGTTGCTTGAATTCAAGAATCCGGCCCTAAAGCCGCTCACGGGCAAGACACTCGCCGAAGTGGCCGCCATTCGCGGCGTCAGCCCCGAAGAGGCAGCGATGCAGTTGGTTGTCGAGGATGGCTCGCGCGTCGGCACGGCCTACTTCCTCATGTCGGAGGACAACGTTCGACGCGAAGCGGCGCTGCCCTGGGTCAGTTTCGGTTCTGACGCGGCTGCGCCGGCGCCGGAAGGCGTGTTTCTGCAGTCAGCCGAGCATCCGCGAGCCTATGGAAATTTTGTGCGAGTGCTCGCCAAATACGTGCGCGACGAGAAGGCAATCCCGCTGCAGGAGGCGATTCGCAAGCTGAGCGCACTACCCGCGCAAAATTTGTCGCTCAAGGACCGTGGCATGTTGCGCAAGGGGTATTTTGCGGACGTGGTCGTCTTTGATCCCGCGACCGTGCAAGACCATGCGACGTACGATAAGCCGCACCAACTCTCCACCGGCGTGGAGGAGGTTTGGATCAACGGAATTGAAGCTCTCCACAATGGCACTGCCACCGGGCTCCCAAGCGGGCGCTTTGTCCGCGGCCGCGCCTGGGGCGGGTACCCCGGCGGCGGTTGTCGCGCCACCAGTCAAGAATGGACGTGGAGCAAGTAGCGGCCCTTCGATCAGACCTCAAAACGCCAGCGGGACGCGAGGCTGCCAAGCAGGCGAAGCAATTGGCCCTAAAAAGAACCCGGCATTGACTTGCCGGGTTCTTCGATACTCAAGCTTTGCGAATCAACCCGAGCTGCTGCAGGGCCGTCACGCCGTCATCCAGTCCCACTTCCTCGGCAATCTTGCCGTCTTTGAGCCGAAGCACCGTGGTTCCCGTGAAGCGCATTTTACGTCCCGTCGCGGCGGGTAGGGAGCCGACCAGAAAATCGCTGAATGCGGGGCCGGTGTGCGTGCCGCCGCCCTGCCAGCGCCCCACGACGTAGTCGCCCTCGGCGATCAGGTCGGCCGCGCCCCAGAAATGCAGATCCGGAAACGCCGCGCGAAAATCGGCCATGAACGCTTTGATGTCATCGCGGCCGCGGCGCGGTGCATGCAAGGAATACTGCAGCAGCATGTCGGGAGCCGCGAGTTCATCGACGATGTCGGGATTGTAGCGTTCACCCCAAAATTGCGTGAACCAGCGGCCGATGATGGACTTGTTGTCTTGCTCTTTGGACATAGCGGGTTACCCTTAAAAAAATAGTGAGTGAATTGTGGAATCGCGGTTCGCGCCGCATGAGAAATGCTAGCGGCGTCGATCTCGCGCAGCGCTCCGTTTCTTGCGCTCGCTTTGAACTCTGTTGTCTCGACGTGTAAGGTCGCCGCTTCAATACAAAATCCCATGCCACCCGCGGAGAAATTCATTGGGGCTGATTCGATGCTTAAGCTGTGTTTGGGCTGCATTTCTCGTTCTCTCAACGCAATCGGTTGCCGATGCGCTCGACGTGGTGGTGGTCACGGCGACGCGAATCCCGGAGCCGGCCGACCAGATACCCGCCGATATTTCGGTCGTGTCGGGCACCGAAATCGCAGCGCGCGGCGCGACGGATTTGGCGAGTGTCTTGGCCCTGGTGCCCGGTGTCGAAGCGCCGCCGGGCGGCGATGCGGGGCCCTCGAGCGCGGTCCCCTCCCTCTGGGGCCTGCACGAGTTCGACGCGTTCTTGTTGGTGGTGGACGGTATCCCTTGGGGGGGTGCGTTCAATCCGGGGATCACTTCCTTGGACTTTACCGACACGCAGCGAGTCGAGGTGTTGAAGGGCGCGGCACCGGTGATGTATGGCGCCACCTCGTTCGTCGGGGTGGTCCACGTGATTCATTATCCGGCGGGCGAGGCTGCGAATGAGGCGAATCTTGCGTACGGTACCTACGGTTCTCTACGCGGCTCCGCGTCCGTTGCCCTGCCGGAAATGGGCGACTATCGGCAATCGATTGCGATCGACGGACAGAATCTGGGCTTCGCGGATTCGCGCGAGGGAGTGACGACTGAGCATGCGCTGTATCGCGGCGCGCTGCGGTTGGGCGCGGGCACCTTGAGCATCGATGCGAATCTTGCGTTCGTGCGCGACACGCCGCCGAGCCCGGTGCTTCGCGCCGGCGATGGCCTGACGGCCCTGACGCCGATCAATGCGAACTTCAATCCGGCGGACGCGGCGATCAATGAAAACAAATATCAGCTCGCCGTGGGTTATTCGTTGCCGCTGGGCTGGGGCGCGTGGGACACGCTGGCCTCCTTTGCCTATTCGGACGTCACCGATCGGCGCGGCTTTCTGCATCCTGACTTGAGCGGGACCGCCGATACGCAAAACCAGCGTCGCTACATAGATGATGGTTATTTGGACAGCCACCTGAGCGTGCCCTTGCTCGCCGACACGAAATTCATCGTGGGCGCCGATATGCTCTATGGGTTGGGGCGTCAGACGACCTTGAATGGTAACGGCGCCTACACGGTACCCTTGGACGGCTCGGTACTGCCGCCGCCCACCTCGTCCCTGCCGGTCAATGAAATCGGCACGATCAACGACAAGCGGCTGTTCGCCGGACAATATGCGCAAGTGGACTGGAAGCCCGATGAGAAATGGGACCTGGTCGCGGGAGTGCGGCTCAATGAGGCCTATGAGCACAAGGACTCGAGCGACCTGAACCTGAATGCGCCGCCGATCGCTGCGGAGACCGTGAGCAAGACCATCGTTCGACCGACTGAGACCATCGGCGTGAGTTATCGATTCTGGGCCGAAGGCAAGGATGAACTGATCGCCTACGTCGACTATCGCAATGCCTTTAAACCCGCAGCGATTGATTTTGGTCCCGACTTCAGACCCGATTTGCTGAGTCCTGAGACCGCCAAGAGCTACGAAGCGGGCTTGAAGGGCGCGGCCGCCGGCGGACGATTGACCTATCAGGCGGAATTGTTCTGGCTCGACTTCAACAACCTGGTCGTGGCAACAAGCGCCGGCGCGCTCGCCAACGCCGGCGGGGAACGGCTCAAAGGCATCGAAGGGGAAACCCGCTTTCAGTTCACGAAGGATTGGGCGCTTGCCGCGAACGCCTCCTATCACGATGCGCGCTTCACGCAATACCTTTTCTTCGATGGCAACGCCAACGTCGATGTCGCGGGGCGCCAGCTGACCTTATCGCCGCATGTTCTGGCCTCTATGGGGCTGCTGTATACGCCCGATCGGGGCCTGTCGGCGACCGCGGTAGCGCGCTATGTCGGCCGGCGTTTTCTGGATGAGGAGAACACTGCGCCCGTGGGAGGATACACAACGCTGGACGCCAACATCGGCTACCGGTTCCACCGCTATCAGATGGCTCTCGAGGGTTCGAATCTGACCAATCAGAGGCCGCCGGTGACTTCCAGCGAATTTGGCAGTCAGTCGTTCTATCTCTTACCGGCGCGAATGCTTTGGATTCGCTTGAACTATAGGTGGCGTTAGATCCGGCTTCACGATGTGTTTGCGCTCTTAATCTTGCGACTTTGCGCACCGCAGAAGATCGTCCAGCGCCTTGAGTCCCTCGATGTTCGGAAGTGGTTGCGAGCGGGAAGAGTCGCTTAAGACCATGGCCATCTGTGACCTTTCGTCGAATGCTTTCCACACGGGCAAACCGGGCCCGTTCGGATTGCCGTGGGCTGAGAAGTTGATCCAATATTGGCGCATCAGCGCGGAAGCCGCTGCCTCCCGGGGGGTTGCAGGTTTAGGAAAATTGCCGAACACGAAAGGGTATTCAGTCGCGTGCGGCGCACCGAATGAGTGCTCGAGGTCGTGTATGTCGAACATGTAAACGTATGCATGGTTGCGGCCTTTGATCGATTGTAATCGTGCCCACTCCCAAGCGGGCCAGGCAACGTAGAAATCGCGAAATAAATAACGCAGCGCGCTGATTTCAGCAGCCTTGCCGCGCGGATAGATCTTGGCAATGCTGGCCTGCGTTTCCTTGCAACTCGAGCGCGCAATCACGGATTCCATCCAGTCAACCAAAAGCTGAGGGGGCTGTGCGCCGGCTTCGTCGGACGTGAAGCCAACCAGAATCGGCGTGTCATTGAAGCGCCCTTGCTGGAAGAGATCCACGTTCGAGCCCACGATCAGGTCGCCATCGAGAGTTTGGCGAAAGCCTGGTGAGTCACTCGGCGCATTCAATATGGTCTGCGCAGAAAGGCTTCGCGCAGCTGTTAGACCCGGCACGCCGAGCGATTTGAAAAAATCGCCGCCTTTCTTTTCAGCGTCGTCCAAAGGCGGGAGTGGAGTGAGGTCTCGCGGAATCAAAGCAAGTCTCGGGTAAAATCCGGCTCCGCCTTGGGCAATTGCGCGTTGATACAAGCCCTTGGCCGCGGGAGCGCCGGCGAGCAGACTGACGATGACGGCGCCGGAGGAGCCGCCGAAAATGGTGACTTTTGACGGATCACCGCCGAACTGGGCGATGTTGGCCTGGACCCATCTTAGGGCCGCAAGGGTGTCGAAGAGACCATAGTTCCCAGAAGCCTTGCCTGACTCGCGACTGAGTTCGGGATGTGCCAGGAAACCCAAAGCTCCGAGCCGATAGGCGATCGTGACCAGAACCACGCCTTCGGGCGCCAGTTTCGTGCCATGCGACAAGGTTTCCCAAGACATGCCGTTCGTCAACCCGCCGCCATGGATCCAGACCATGACCGGGCGTCGCTCCTTTGCCGTCGCCGCGGCGGTCCACACATTCAAGTAGAGACAGTCTTCGCTGAGCAGATTCGGATCAGGATTGCCGGTCCAGGGTTGAAAGCACGCTGGCGCGAAGGTGTCCGCTTTGCGCACTCCGCGCCACGCAAGGACGGGTTGAGGAACGCGCCATCGCAGCGCGCCGGCAGGCGGGGCTGCGAAGGGAAGGCCTTTGAATGACGCGAGCCCGTCTTTGACTTCGCCTTGAACCCGACCACCCGTGATCTGGGCGTATTCGATCGCTGCGTGCGCCGAGTAGGAGCCTGGCTCCGACAGGATGAATAAGATCGCGAGCCAAGACGGGAGCTTCATGGTGGAACTATGCGGCCATCGCGCTGGACGGGCAAGGAGCGAAGAAAGGGTTGCGCCTTTTGAATGACGACTGGTTAGTTGGCGTTCGCCAATTGAACTATGATTCAGCTACGCGCTCTTCAAGCGTAGGGAAAATATATGCAGACGATTCGTTTCCATCAATGCCTCGGGGCCATCCTGCTGCTGGGGAGTACGGGTTTGGCCTACGCGGAAGTCAACACGGCGTCGATTGTCCAAGACATGCAGTGGCGGCTGGTCGGTCCGTTTCGCGGGGGCCGCACGCGCGCCATCACGGGCGTGCCCGGCGAGCCGCATACGTTTCTGACCGGCGCGGTCAATGGCGGCGTGTGGAAGACCGACGACGATGGACGCACCTGGACGCCGATCTTCGACTCGCAACCGACGCAGTCGATCGGCGCGATCGCCGTGGCGCCTTCGGACCCGAAGATCATTTACGTGGCATCGGGCGAGGGTCTGCACCGCCCGGACTTGTCGGTGGGCAACGGGGTCTACCGTTCGTCCGACGGCGGCAAGTCCTGGGCCCATCTGTCGCTCGACGACTCGCAACAGATTCCGAGCATTGCGGTCGATCCGCAGGATGCCAACCGTGTCTATGCCGCGGTTCTAGGCCATCCCTATGGTCCGAGCGCGCAGCGTGGCGTGTACCGGTCATTGGATGGCGGGACGACTTGGTCCAAGGTGATCGATCAGGGTGAGAATACCGGCAGCTCCTTCATCAGAATCGATCCCTTCGATGCCAAGACCCTGTACGCGGGATTTTGGAATGCGCGCTCGGGGCCCTGGGAAGACAAGACCATGTACAACGGCCCGCACGGCGGGCTTTTCAAATCGACCGACGGCGGCGAACATTGGCGGGCCCTGAAAGACGGGCTACCTCAAGGACTGTCGCAGCTCGATGTCGCGGTCGCGCCGAGCGCGCGCGGGCGATTGTATGCAACGGTCGCGACCAGCTCGAACCCGCAAGCGCAAGGCGGCGCGGCTCCCAGTGTGGGTATCTATCGCTCCGATGACGGCGGCGAGCATTGGCGCGTGGCCACGAGCGATCCGCGCCCGGCGCTGCGCATCGGCGGCGGTGACCTATCCATTCTCAAAGTCGATCCGAAGAATGCCGACATTCTCTATAGCGCATCGATTGTCGTCATGAAGTCGATCGACGGCGGTTCGCACTGGATTTCCTTCAAGGGTGCGCCCGGGGGCGATGACTATCAGGAGATGTGGATCAGCCCGGACGATTCGCAGCATATCGCCTTGGCGGGCGATCAAGGGATTCTCGTCACGGTCAACGGCGGCAAAACCTGGAGCACCTGGTACAACCAGCCCACGGCGCAGCTGTATCACATCAGTGTCACGCCGACTTATCCGTATCGGCTCTGCTCCGGACAACAGGAAAGCGGCTCGGTGTGCGTTTCCAATCGCGGCAACGACGGCATAGTCACATTTCGCGAGTGGCACCCCGTGGGCGTCATCGAGTATGGCTACGTGGCGCCCGATCCGCTCGATGCCGACGTGATCTTCGGCGCCGGCCGCAATGTCGTCACAAAAACGCATTTGTCGACCGGTCAGGTGCAAAACATTTCGCCGATACCCTTGCCGTCGCCCGACATTCGTACCGATCGCACCGAGCCGATTCTCTTCTCGCCGCAGGATCCGCACCGTCTGTATTACGCGGCCAACCGTTTGTATGCGACCAGCGACGGCGGCGTGTCGTGGCAGGCGATCAGCGAAGACCTGACGCGCCCAAGCTCAGGATCGCCGCCCAGTGTCGGCGACATGCACGCAGACAAGGCTGAACTGCAGCGCGGAGTGATCTATTCCGTCAGTGCATCGCCCCTGACGAAGGGTCTGCTTTGGGCCGGAACGGACGACGGCTTGATTTGGGTGACGCAGAATGAGGGCCTTGCGTGGAGCAATGTCACGCCCCCCGACTTGAAGCCGTGGAGCAAGGTGACCCAGATCGAGGCATCGCACTTCGATGCCAATGTCGCCTACGCATCCGTGAGCCGATTTCGATTGGACGATCTGAAGCCCTATGTGTACCGGACACGCGACGGCGGGAAGAGTTGGCAGTCGATTACCATCGGATTGGGTGAGAATGCGCCCGTCAATGCAGTGCGCGAGGATCCCATGCGGCGCGGGTTGCTCTTCGCGGCCACCGAAAAGGCCGTCTGGGTGTCCTTTGACGACGGCGAGCACTGGCAGTCGCTGCAGCTGAATTTGCCGCACACTTCGATGCGCGACCTAGTCGTGCACAACCAGGACTTGATTGTTGCCACTCACGGCCGTTCGTTTTGGGTACTCGACGACATTGGTCCCTTGCGCGAGTTCACCGGCGCCGCGCCTCACCGGGAGGCCACGCTGCTCAAGCCCTCGCCCGCGGTGCGAGCGCGGCGCAGTACCGGCACCGACACACCGATTCCGCCGGATGAACCGGCCGGGCGCAACCCGCCCGACGGGGCTGTCATCGACTACTACCTGCCGCAGGACGCCAAAGGCGCCGTGACCATTGAGGTGCTGGACGCCAACGGCGCTGTCATGCGCCGCACGTCGAGCACCGACCCGGTCGGATTCAGCGCAGCGGAGCGTGAGAAGGAATTGATTCCCGCGTATTGGATCCGCCAGCCCAGGGCATTGGCAGCCACGGCAGGGATGCATCGCTTCATCTGGGATTTACACGGCACAACGCCGCGCGCGGTCAGGCGCAGTTTTCCGATTTCCGCGGTGCCTTGGGACACGCCGCAGGGGCCGCAGGGGCCGCTGGTGGTTCCCGGCGTCTATAAAGTACGGCTCGAGATTGGCACGCGCAAATGGGAGCAGCCCCTCACCGTGATGCCGGATCCTCGCGTCACCCTTGGCCAGCAGGATTACACGGCTCAATTTGGCCTCGCCAAAGGTTTGGCCGAATCGCTGGATGCCAGCACCGCGAAGGCGCAGGAAATAAAGTCTTTGCGCGCGCAGCTCAAAGCGCTGAGCGCCGCGCAGCGAGCGGCGATTGCTCCACAAGCGAAAGGACTCGATGAGCAGGCCGAGTCGCTGATGGAGAACGGCGCCAATGCGCCAGCGAGCGTCTCCACTGCGCAAGCGAGCGTTTCCAACGCGCAGGCGAGCGGTGCGCACCGCGGCCTCGAGCGCGTCAACGGCGATATCTTGAGTTTATATACTCAGGTGCTCGAAGGGGATGCTGCGCCTACGCGCGCGCAGCAATCGGCGGCCGACGCCTTGTTCAACGAATGGAAGTCGATAGCGGCCGCGGCGGCGAAGATTTGGCAAGACGACCTCGCGCCTTTGAATCAAGCGCTGGCGCGTGCTCGACTGCCGACCTTGCGCGGCGATGCGGTCGCGCCGGAAGAAGGCGAGTCGAACGATGAAGAATAGGCGGGGCTACTTTTGAGATAGACCCCGCCACAGCGCCAACTGGGCCTGCAGCTTCTCGTGCAGCGAGTCGAAGAGCGCCTGCTGCTGAGTGGTGGGCGGCGCGTCGGCGTCCTCGAGCGAGCCTGCGAACGAGGCAAGCTGCTCATTGAGCATGCCCGGAAAGGCGAGGTTGGCTTCCGAACCGTTCATATTCACCTGCACGAGCGCCTCCTCGATGTGCGCGAGTTTGGCGTCGAGCCCGGCGGGGGCGGCCGCGGATTTCAGCGTTTTGCGCCGAACGCGAATGTCATTCACGGCCCGATGCAGCGCGTCGATGTCCCGGTAGGTCGCCAGCGCCAGCGCCGTTTTCGCGGCGATTGCTCCAGCGCTGTTGGCGACGCGCGGATCGGCGATGACGGTGAGCGCTGCCGAGCGGGTTTTGTCGCCCAATGTCAGACGCAGTTGATACTGCCCTGGGGCGACGATGGGCCCGCGCGGCGCTTCACCCTGATAGAACGCGCCGGGAATTTGCACGGGATCGTCGTATCGTAGATCCCAAATCATGCGATTCATTCCCGCATGAGCCGGGATCAGATCGCTGGGCACGATTTGATCCGGCCATTCGGGCGGCTGCACTTCTTTGTTGGTCTTGGTGCTGGAGAGATGTCGAATCAGCTCGCCCTTGGCGTTCACGATATCCATGGTGAGTTCGGTCGCGGCGGCGGCCGGCAGCACGTAATCGATCACGGCACCAGCCGGCGGGTTCGCCCCTACGGGGCGGCGGGTGTTCACCTGGTCCGGATAGTATAGGCGCGGGGCGGTTGCGGGCGAGTACAGCACGAGCGCCTCGGCCGTTGCCTGGGCTTGGCGCAGCGGCGTCACGTTGTCCAAGATCCAAAATCCTCTTCCGTGGGTGGCTGCAACGAGGTCATCGCCGTGCACGGTCAGGTCATGGATTGGCGACACGGGCAAGCCATGCTGCAAGGATGACCAATGAGCGCCGTCATCGAAGGAAAGGAATACGCCCAACTCGGTGCCGGCGTAGAGCAGGCCGCGACGCACCGGGTCCTCTCGCACCACGTGCACGACGGCGCCCGCGGGCAGGCCGGCGGCAATCGAGACCCAGGATTTACCCGCGTCCGCGGTCTTCCACGCATACGGCGCAATGTCATCGAGCCGGTGCCGGTCCACGGCGATATAGGCGACCGCCGGGTCGAAATGCGAGGGCTCGGTCATGCTGACCGTGCTCCACGCGGGCAGTGCCGCCGGCGTTACATTGC